>OCTA010000607.1_pt1 | contig 32832 bp, 39 predicted proteins | sample 1538991 | NCBI WGS metagenome assembly OCTA01 (sample SAMEA3539302, study PRJEB22396) | soil metagenome | biome: tundra; feature: field; material: soil | place: USA | collected 2010-05 | depth 0.15 m | reverse complement strand
CCTTGATGCACTTTTCCACGCCGATCGGCGTGTGAGCCTTGTCGACGATCTTGATACAAAGCGTGTGCGGGCCGGCCTTGAGCGTGTCAACCGTGGTGGTGCCCTTCAGCTGGCGCAGGATCGCGGCCTCTCCGCTATCCACATAGAGGTGAACGTGGTCGCCCTTCGGGCCCGGTACGACCTCGTAGGTGACCTTGGTGGGCGCACTGGCGCTGACCTTGGCGCCGTCCGCCGGCGACGAGATCGTGACCGAGGCATCCTCGGCCAGCACGGCGCCGGACAGTGCGAGCGAGCAGACGAACAGTAGGGGCTTGAGCAAAGTCATGGTCGACTCCTTGTCTGGATTGAGCAGCCGAATATAGCAGTTTCGACGCGCACTCGACCACGGCCGTGACACCGATTCAATCAGTGCTTAAGACGCGGCAGGATGAAGTACCCGGTCACGATCCCCGCGATGGCATTGAATATGGGTAAGCCGACAAGCTTGGCGCGTTTTTCGATCACATCTGTGGATAAGTCAGAGAGGTGAGTAGCTCCTCACCGCTGCGATCATCCTCTGGAACACCGTCTATATAGAACAGGCGGTCGAGACACTGCGCAAGCTGGCCCGGCCGTTCGATGACGCCTTGCGGCAACACATCGCTCCCGTCCACTGGAACCCTATCAACCTGACCGGCGATTATTCCTGGCGCCAACATAAGCGCGTAGACCGTAATGAGTAACAGCAGGACGTACCAGCGACCGGGTGCGGTGCGGGACGGCGACGCCGTGGAAGTCACTGGTAGATCGTCAGATCGTCCCTAAGCGTGGTTACGCCCTCCCCAGGCTAGCTATGAGGTCTGCGGCATAGCTTGCTTCCACCCAGACATCGAACGCCTCGGCCGAACGCGCGATGATCGATGGACAATCGAACAAAGTAAGCGCCGCACAGTCGCGCCCGGCGAGGATCGCCTCGAGCGCTACGGTCCTAGCCAAGGCTCGCTGCGCGCACGTCGCCTCCCGGGATGGATGATGGAGGCGCGCTCATGCCTTGATTCGTTCTCCGCCCGGGTCGAAATGCACTGGTGGCACAATACGGACCGCCGATGTCACGAACCCGCATGCATGCACTGGGTCGTCGAGCGCTGTGAGTTGCGCGCCCGGCAAAAACTTCGCGCGCCCATCCGCCGCCCTGAGGCCCACCAGCCGAGGCCGCGCTGGCTCGTGGAAGGCCGGGCGATCGAGCAGCTCGGAGCCGACGCAGGGATTGCCTAGCTTGACGAGGCCGGACACGCCCAGGTCGAATGGAGTCGTCTGTCCGTTGATCTCGGAGCTCACGAGATAACCCTTCTCGACACGCAGGATGTCGAGGGCCTCGAGCCCGTACGGCGCTGGCCCGGATTCGACAAGCGCCTCCCAGAGCGGCAGCGCGATGCTCGGTGGGCAATGCAGCTCAAAAGCCAGTTCACCGGAGAAACTCGCGCGCAACACTCGAAGTTCCCGGTCGCGCCAGCGTACTTGCTGCGGCCGACCTTGATAGTGCTCGCCTTCGTCAAATAGATGCGATCGAGGAACGCGGGCACCTCCGGGCCCACGACCTCGATCTTGCCGAGCGTCGAGCCGTCGGCGGCCGGCCGCGCAGACTCCCGAGGTAAACCGTCTTGAGATCCGGGCCACCGAAGGTGACGTTGGCCATCAACGGTGCAATGCTCCCCGCGGCCGCGCCCATCACCGCCGGGGTCACAGCGATCAAGCGATGGTAATGCACCAGCGTCGTCCAGAGATTGCGGTACGCATCTAAAGGCAAACCCATGCGGAATTCCGTGAGATGCGGCGCGCATTCGTCTCGACCACATATAGCCGCTCCTCAATGAAGGCGAGGCCGTTGGGCAGCGTGCCTTTGAGCGACTGCGCCAGCGAAATCGGCTATAAAATTGGCGCACAATCGCCTGCCCGTCACCTTTCAGGAGCGCTGCGCATGGCCCACACCCGCCCGAGCATCGCCGACAAACGGCGCACGTTTCAGCACTTGCACCAGGCCGGATGCTTCGCCATTCCCAACCCCTGGGACGTCGGCAGCGCACGTTTTCTGCAAAGTCTCGGCTTCAAGGCGCTGGCCACGACCAGTTCCGGCTTCGCCTGGTCGCAGGGCCGCCACGATGGTGGCATGCCGCGCGATCGCGTGCTGGCGCACCTCGAGGACATGGTCGCAGCCACCGACGTGCCGGTGAATGCCGACTTCGAAGGCGGCTTTGCCCGCGATGCGGCCGGCGTTGCCGAGAGCGTGCGTCTGGCCGTGGCCACCGGCGTGGCCGGACTATCGATCGAGGATTCGACCGGCGAGGAGGCGCGACCGCTCTATGAATTAAGCACTGCGGTCGAGCGGGTCCGCGCTGCGCGCCGAGCCATCGATCAGGCGGGCGGCGACACGCTGCTGGTGGGACGCGCCGAATGCTTCCTGGTAGGGCGACCCGATCTCGAGGAAACCATCGGCCGGCTCAAGGCCTACGCGCAGGCGGGTGCCGATTGTCTCTATGCGCCCGGGCTGCGCACGCGCGATGAAATTGCGGCCGTAGTTGCCGGCCTCGCGCCGAAGCCGCTAAACGTGCTGATCGGCTCCGCCAGTGCGATGTCGATGACGGAACTCGCCGCGCTCGGCGTGCGACGAGTCAGCGTTGGCGGCGCGCTCGCGCGCTCAGCGTGGGGTGGATTCATGCGCGCCGCCCGGCTGATTGCGGAGCAAGGCAAATTCGATGAGTTCGCCGCAGCGGCTTCGGGCAATGAACTCAACTCGCTGTTTCGCGATGCTTGAGAAGGCGCACACCGCGCGCCGTGCACTCAGTGTCCGTCAATGCTGCGTCGTCCCGATGAGTGGCGCCGGTTATCCGGCACGCTTCTAGTCACCACTGTCGGATTCATGGGTTGGAACGCCCTACGCTCGACAGCGCGCCGCGGGCCCGACCGCCGATCCGGGAAATGCTTATAGACACACTGGCAGCCTTTGGGATCGGGACAGCCTTTCAGCGGCAAGGGCGGTGCCTCTTTGGCGAGGAACCGAACGTTCTTGTAAGGGCCGCACGCCGGGCAGCCGGGCCGCACACCTACGATTCCAACCGCGTGCCATGGGTTGGCGACGTGAATATGCTGACTGTTCTTGAGGTGTCGGGTCTCTGCGGTCGCAAAACGGCGCCGCAACAAGAACATTATTTTTCCTAACGCCGCCATTCAATATCCGGTTGAGTGAAAGTTCATTGTCCCGTTCAAGCTGTTGAATCCGAGAACACGAGAAAAGGTATTCCATCCTTGGGCTGATACCCGACGGTGGAGACCTCCTTATAGAGTGGTTTTACCACAGAAAGCCCCGCTCGGCGCGCACGGCCGGAGAGCTGCACCGCACGCCTACAGATCGACGCGCAACGCGCCAATCTCAATAAAATATATAAATATCAATTTCTTAGCCCTACGACGGCGAGCGCGCACTGCACGACGATCGACACGGCCGGAGTGCGGAAGCGCGGATGAACCTCCGCGATCGCCTTGAAAAGTAACCATCGCGTGCGCTCGCAAACGGCACGCGTGCGCCGCTCATGATCGTGCCGTTCAAAGTCACCAACATCGAAATAGCCACGCCCCAGATCGCGCGCCAGTTCCGGGCGGAAAGCGGTGTGCGTTGCGCGTGTGTTCATGTTTGCACCAGCAACATATCGCCCGTGATGTCGCGGACTCGCGTGCAGCCCGTGAGTGACATCGCGACCCGCATTTCCGCTTCGATGAGCGCCAGAACGTGTGCAACGCCCGCCTCACCGCGGCCAGCGAGCGCATAGACCCACGCCCGACCCAGCAGCACGCCCTTGGCGCCCAGCGCCAGCATTCGCACCACGTCGAGACCTGAGCGCACTCCTCCGTCCGCCAGCACCGTGAGCCGATCGCCGACCGCCGCGGCGATCGGCGGGAGCGCTCGCGCCGTGGATGGAGTGCCATCGAGCTGGCGGCCACCGTGGTTCGACACCACGATCCCGTCCGCCCCGACGTCCGCGGCCACATGCGCGTCGCTGACATCCAGTATGCCTTTGATGATCAGTGGTCCTTTCCAGTGCTGCCGCACCCACTCAATGTCCTTCCAGGTCACGCTCGGATCAAAATTCTTGCGCGTCCAGGCAAAGAAGTCGGCCAGTGCCGATTCCCCACCCATGATCGAGTCCAAGTTACCCAGGGTGTGAGGTCGGCCCCGGACGCCAACGTCCCAGGCCCAACTTGGACACCGCAGTGCCTGCCCGACCCGGCGCAGCGCGCCCAAGAACCCCGGCGCATCGGCAAGTCCTGAGCGTACGTCGCGGTATCGCGACCCCGGAACGGCCATATCGACCGTTAACACGAGAGCCGAGCAGTGTGCCGCGGCCTGCGCCAGCAGATCACGCATGAAGGCTCGATCGCGAATCATGTAGAGCTGAAACCAAAGCGGTCGCGTCACGCCGCGAACAACCTCCGCCAGCGAACAGGCCGATACGGTGGAGAGGCAGAATGGGACACCGGCCTGCTCCGCCGCGCGCGCTGCTTGCACCTCGCCGCGTCGGGCGTTGAGGCCCGCGATTCCGATGGGAGCCAGCGCGATCGGCATCGCAACCTGGGAGCCAAAGAACTCGGTCGTGAGGTCCAGGGTCGACACGTCGCACAACACCCGCTGTCGCAGCGCCACCGCTTCCAGGTCGGCGACGTTGCGGCGCAGGGTAACCTCGGCATAAGAGCCGCCGTCGACGTATTCGAACAGAAAGCGCGGCAAGCGGCGTCGCGCGAGCTCGCGGTAGTCCAGGACCGCTGCCGCCTTCATCCCCGAAGTTCCAGTCGAGCCGCTCCAGGGCTCACTCGGTCACGCGAAAATCAGTGACGAAGTACTCGGTGTCCCCGAAGCACGAGCTGGGAATCCATTTGTGCTGCTCGAAATGCAGCGCCATGCGCTTGCCGACGCTGCCATTGAGCCGGGTGGCGACTGCCTGGATGGGAATCGTGAAATAGAATTTCTCGGACACGGTGCCGGGCATCGTCACCATGGCCATCTCACCCTCCCAGGTTTTGCACAACCAACCCTTTCTCGAGAGCTTCTGTACGTAACCTGCGCGTTCGCCGGAGGAGTAGGACCAGTGCAGCGTGGCCCAGGTGAAGCCCCAGCCAACAACAATCGCCAGCACCAAGAAAGCCACCACCGCCTTCATCATGACTGCTCTACCCTAGCGGCCCGTTGCGCTGACTGCCTACGGCGCAGCATAGCAGAGCCTTTTTCAATTATTGAGCTTGGCGGCCCTCGGCGCGAGGAGGACCACACCTGAACTATACGGCAATAAGATACTTGATGTATTAACTATATTCTATTGATTATATTGTAGATTTCTTTCGCTCACGGCGCTGCGGGCAATTCGGCATCGCTCGGCGGCGGTGCGTTATGCGCCCGCCGACAGACAGGTTTTCATGTACGCCTTGCGGTCATCGCCTTTGAGGCCTTTGGTGGTGGCGTCCGCGTTGCACGTTTTCATTTTCTGCTGCTGCGAGTTGCCGGTCGGCGCGGGGTTAGTGCTCGCGGATAGGCAGGTCTTCATGAACGCCTTGCGGTCATCGCCCGTGAGGCCCTGGGTAGTGGCGTCCGCATTGCACGTGGTCATCTTCGTTTGCTGTGCGTTCGCTGAATAAGCCGGCAGCGCCGCGAGCAGCAACATGCCCGCCAGCCCCGCAATAATTTGCCTTTGCATGATTCCTCCCTGATATGACCTGATTGTTTATTGGCACACCTTGCCATGATCCGGCCGGTCATTCTTGGCCTTGGCATCCGCTTCGCTCATGTACTCGCCGTGCTTGGTCTTGCCGTACCACTTATCACCCGGGCAGTGATAGACGTTGCTGCTGGTGTTGACCCACACCATGCCGGGACCGCCGCCGGGGGCCGCATTGGCTGGCGGCACAAAGGCGCCCGCACCGGAGGCCGCGGGCTTCTTGGCAGGAGCCGGCGCTGCAGCGGCTGGCGGAGCTGCGGCCGGCGGCGATGGTGACGCCGTTGCCGGAGCGGCGGCCGGCGGACCGGCTGTAGCGCCACCGGTGGTAGTGGTAGTGCTCACGTACCATTGCTTCACGCCCTTGTGGCCGCGACAGGCGCCTTTTTTCTGGGCGCTTTGGGAGTAGGTACCGTCGTTGCACAATCCGTTCGTGCCTGCCGGGGCCTCCGCCGGCGCTTGCGCGAAACTCACGACCGCGAAGCACAGCGCAGCCCCTAACACGCTCAATTTCATTGACGATTTCATGCGGAAGTCCTTTATCTGTGGTCTTTGGTCTTTAGGATTGGGGCACGACGCTGGCCGGAGTCATCTTGTCTACGGCTTGCGGTAGCACCTGCGTCAGTTTCTGCAGCAGGTCCTGCGGATTGAGCCCGAATTTCGCCGCCATTTGCGTTACGGCGCCGCTGCCCAGCACCTGACGCAGCTGGTCGGCGCTGATCGGCTGATTGGGGCCGGTTCCAATCCACGAGTGCACGACCCCACCGAGGCCTTGCTGTTCGAACTGAGAGACCAGACCCGGTAAGCCGCCGTGGCGCTCGATCGCACCAGCGACCAGGGACGTCATTTCGGCGCCGACGACACCGCCCAATATCCCATCGAGCAAACCCATGATTTTCTCCGAACTTTATTGCATCTGTAAATTGATCGATCGCTCATCGCCTGGCGAGCAGATCGCGGATCTCTTCGAGCAATACTTCTTCCCGTGCCGGCGGCGGTGGCGGCGGCGCGACCACGACCGGCGGCTTCTTGAGCGTGTTGAGGCCCTTCAGCGCCATGAACAGAACGAGTGCAATCACCAGGAAGTCGAACAGCGTCTGCAGGAAGGTTCCATATTTGATCAACACATCCTTGCCGGTGGGGTCCTTGCCCAGATTGATCGCGAGATCGCTGAAATTGACCCCGCCAATGGTCTTGCCCAGGACGGGCATGAATACATCGCCGACCAGCGAGGAGACGATCTTGCCGAATGCGGCGCCAATGATCACGCCCACGGCCAAATCGACCACACTGCCCTTCATGGCAAATTCTTTGAATTCCGACGCTAAACTCATCTCTGCCCTCTCCTCATCTGGTCGATCACTCGGCGGCGCGGTGAACGCAATGATGATTATTCAGCGCCGTCAGGCATCTCAGGCGCCGAAGGGTAGCCAATTGTGGCGCCAGTGGCTAGCACCCGCTGCCCTCTCCCGCCGGCGAGCCCTGCGCCGGCGCCTGGCCCCATCCGGCCATACTCGCCTCGAGCTGCTCGAGCACATCCCCGCACTTGGCTTCGACCTTGAGCAGCACTTGCGCATCGGCGCGCGTTGTGCCGAGGTTCACGAGAGCCACCGGTAAGCCGCGTTCGCACGCGGCGCGTACAAAACGATAGCCCGAATACACCATCAGCGATGAGCCGACGACCAGCAGTGTATCGGCACCCGCCACTGCCGCGTACGCCTGGGCCACCGTGCTCGCGGGCACGGGTTCGCCGAAGAACACCACCGCGGGCTTCAGCGGGCCGCGGCACTGCTCGCAATCGACCAGCTGGAATTCCTCGCACTTGATCTGTTCGAGCACGGCATCGCCATCCGGCGCCATGATGGCATCGAGCCGTGCCCATTGCGGATTGAGCTGATCGAGCCGCGCCTGGATCTGCGCTCGCGGGAACGAGCCACGACAGTGCAGGCATTGGACTGCATCGATGCGACCATGCAGATCGATGACCTCGCGGCTGCCCGCGCGTTGATGCAGGCCATCGACATTCTGCGTAATCACGCATTCGATGCGCCCCGCGTGCTCGAGGCGCGCGAGGGCGTGGTGCGATTTGCCCGGCAGCACAGCGCGGAACTGACGCCAACCGATTGACCCCCTCGCCCAATAACGCTGCCGTGCTGCGAGGCTGCCGATGAACTCCTGATAGGACATGGGCGGCTTTCGCTTCCAGGCGCCTTGGCCGTCACGGTAGTCAGGAATGCCCGACTCGGTGCTGCACCCCGCACCGGTCAATACCACCAGGTGCCGGCTGCGCTGAAGCAGCTCAGCGAGTGCCTCGAGTTCCAGGGTCGGGGTCATAGCCCATTTTGCCATAGGGACTGATTGAGGCCAGACTCTGAAGGATCCATGAGGCGCACTCCTTCTCGAGGCATCCGGCTGATGCTGGCCGCCGTGGCCATGCTGAGTCTGTTTGTCTATTCGCTCAAGACATTGCCGCTCACCGGAGCGTACGCAATTTTTCTGTGTGCGCCGTTGATCGTCACGGCGCTGTCGGCGTGGTTGCTGCATGAGCGGGTCGGGTGGCATCGATGGCTCGCGATTGCCATCGGTCTGCTCGGTGTGATGACGATGCTGCGACCCAGCGCCTCGCACTTTGTATCGCTGGGCGCGGCGGCAGCCCTGGGCTCTGCGCTGTGTTATTCGTTCGGCGTCATCATGATTCGCACGATGGCGCGCACGGAGTCGACGCTGAGCATCGCATTTGCGTTCGTGGTCGCCGTGGCCCTCGCCAACGGCGCCGCGGCGCTGCCCGACTGGGTGCCCCTGCAGCCGCGTCACTGGCCCTGGATCATGACGGTAGGCATCACCGGCGCAGTCGGTCAGCTGCTGATCATCGAAGCCTTCCGCGCGGCACCCGCATCGGTCATAGCTCCGTTCGAATATACGGCACTGCTGTTTGGCCTCGCCCTGGATTGGCTACTGTGGAGCATTCTGCCTGACCAACGCACGCTGATCGGCGGCGCTGTCGTGACCGCGAGCGGCTTGTACGTGATCTATCGCGAGCACCGTCGAACCAGCGCGCCGGTGCTGCACTAACTCGCAAGAATCGGCTGGCAGCGTCATGGCCCACGGGCCTACGCGGCTCAGCCGGCGGCCGCGCCTAGGGGGCACCGCCTACGCGGCCCGCTCGAAAATCGCGTACACCTTGCGACAGTCCTCGATGACTTCCCAGGTGCCGACGAATCCGGCCGGAACCACGAAACTGTCACCGAGCCCAAATTCCCACCGCTGCCCCTCCCGATTCGTCAGCGCAACCCGACCCTGGAGCAGATGGCAGAATTCGGATTCCGAGTAGCTGATCCGCCAGCTGCCGCGCGTGGCAGCCCAGACACCGGCGAAAAACTGTTGGCTGGAGTCGCTGTAGTAGTTCCAGGCTGTCATCTGCGGCTCGCCGCTAACGATCCGTTCGGCATCGGGTCGCGAATGCTGCGGCTCGACGCTAGTGCGGAACGATACGATGGGGGGAGATGAAACCACGGTTTGGTCTGCTCTAGCGGAAAGCGCGCATGGTCTCAGATCGCAATCAATCGGGCAATTTCCACGACGTTCTGCGCCGGCAGATGGAAGCGATCGACCACCTTGACCGCGTTGCGATAGAGAAATGCGAACAGCACCAATCGACCGTGTCGTAAAACCCTGCTGCCCGGCTGTCGAACCACCATATCCCGTGTGCCGAAATATACCGCGTGTTCGAAATCGATCGACGGATCGAGGTCTTTGATCGCTTCGAGAGCCAGGCACAGATCGGGAATCTCAATGAATCCAAAGCAAATCACCGCATGCCAGATACCCGCGGCGATCGGCTCGATCGTCCAGCGCTCGCCTTCGGCGATGCGGGGCGTTTCCTTAAAAACCACCCTGAGCGCCACGACGCTGCGGTGCAGGGCGCCCATATGCTCGACATGCTCCACGAGTATGCGCGGGAATTTCTGCGCCGACCTGGTTAGGAACACCGCCGTCCCCGGCACCCGGGGAATGCGCCCTGCCTCCAGATCAGCCAGTAATTGCCTGGGATCTTCGGCGCTGCGCATCAGGCAAGCGCGCAGCGCGTCGGTGCCGGAACGCCACGTCATCATGACCAGAAAGATCAGCACCCCGAGGGTCAGCGGCAGCCAACCGCCATCGGCAATCTTCAATAGATTGGCGCAGAAAAAGCTGGCATCCACGAACAGAAACAAGCCGCCAATGAGTACCGACGGCAATAGCGGCCAACGCCAGATCCTTCGCATGGCGACCAGCAGCAAGCAGCTGGTCAGCAGCATGGTGGTCGACACGGCCGTGCCATAGGCGCCTGCCAGACGGTCTGAGCTGTGAAAAGCGATCGTGATCGAGACCGTTCCGACCATCATCAACCAATTGACCACCGGCACGTAGATCTGGCCATACAACTGGTCCGATGTCTGCCGGATATTCACGGCCGGCAGCCACGCGAGCTGCATGGCCTGGCGCGTCATGGAGAAGGATCCCGTGATGATGGCCTGGCTGGCGATAATGGTGGCCACCGTGGCCAGCAGCACCAGAGGATAGACGGCCCATGTCGGCGCCAGCAGGAAAAACGGGTTGCCCTCGACAGTACCCCGCTCCATCATCAATCCGGTCTGGCCGGCATAGCTCAGCAGCAGCGCCGGCAGCACGATCAGATACCAGGACCATTGGATCGGTACCCTGCCGATGTGGCCCATATCCGCATACATCGCCTCGCCTCCGGTGATACACAGGAATACGCCGCCCAGTACCAACAGCGCCACGCCCCGGTTATGAGACAAGAATGCGATGCCATGTCGCGGATCGATCGCCATCAGTACCTCCGGGTTACGCACTACGCCGGCGAGCCCAAGCGCTGCGATGACGATGAGCCAGAGCAGCATGATCGGCCCGAAGGCTCGACCGATCTTCTCGGTTCCAAAACGCTGTACCGCAAACAGCGCCAGCAAAATAGCGACCGCCGCCGGCATGATGAATGGCTTGAACGTGCTCGTGAGCACGTTGACGCCCTCGAGTGCGCTGAGCACCGAAATCGCGGGCGTGATCACGCCATCGCCATAGACCAACGCCGCACCGAGCAAACCCATGATTGCGAGCAACCGGGTGCCGCGCTGGAAGCTATTCGCACCGACCAACGACATCAACGCGAGGATGCCGCCTTCGCCATGGTTGTCCGCGCGCATGACAAACAGGCAGTATTTGATCGATATTGTAATAATCAAAGTCCAGACGATCAGGGACAGCACGCCAAGCGCACTTTCCGCGCTGAATTTGCCGCCGACCGCCTGCACAATGGTTTGCAGAGTGTAGAGCGGGCTGGTTCCCAGATCGCCGTAGACGACGCCGATTGCCGTCAGCGTCGCGGCCATGGGCGATGCTCGCTGCCGAGCCTCGCCCGCAGAGGCAGGCCCAATCGCCGCAATCAACATAGCCATCGCCTCTCATGTCTCCAATGCTCGACCCGACGCGGATATCTGCGGCGTGGCATAATTTGGCTCGCAGCAACGGCGTTGGGCCATGCTGCACTGTGACTAAGCCGGCGTCCAGCAGATTGCAGCGGAACAACTTCAGCTACACTATCGACTCTAAATTCACCGAAGGGAAACTATTGCATGGCCAAGCGACAGAAGCGGCGACAAAGAATTCTTTGGACGCCCGCTCATGAAAAGCAGCTGCGGCGCCTCTCAGGCCGCTCGCCGGCGGCGCGTATCGCGCGCGAACTGGGTCGCAGCGAGGCTGCCGTTCGCTACAAGGCACACACGCTGGGACTATCGCTGGCCGTGAAGCGCGGGTAGCCGCGCCGCGGACTGCGGATCAGTCACGCCGAACTGGAATCCGGAAATCATCTTGCCGAGCACGCGCTCGTTATAGGTGCGCTGTCCCGAATCCAGCCCGGCGGCGCCCGCTGCAACCATCAGCGGGATTAAATGCTCGCTGCGCGGATGGCACTCGCGCGCCGCGGGCGCCTGTGCCCATTGCGCCAGCGCGCGCTCACGCTCGGCTGCGTCGGCCGGGATCGTCCGGCCGAGCCAGTCGTCGAAACGCTGCGCGGCGTCCCGCGCAGCAGGGTCCTCGGAGAAGAGGTCTCGCAGATTGTGGTAGCTCATCCCGCTGCCGACAATGAGCACGCCCTCGTTCCGCAACGGCTCGAGCGCACGGCCGATACGCAGATGCTTTGCCGGATCGAGGCCGGTTTGCAGCGAAAGCTGCAGCATCGGCACCTCGGCCTGCGGGTAGATGAGCTTGAACGGCACGAATACGCCGTGATCGAGCCCGCGCTCGCGTTCTTCGCCGGCTTCGATGCCCGCGAGTGCCAGCAGTTCGCGCACGCGCGCGGCAACCTCGGGCGATCCGAGCGCCGGATACGTCAGGCGGTAGGTATGCTCCGGAAAGCCGTAGTAGTCGAACAACAACGAATGCCTGGCGGCCGACTGCACGGTCGGACGTGGACATTCCCAATGGGCGGAAATCACCAGCACGGCTCGCGGGCGCGGCTTGATCCCGGCGGCGATGCCGCGCAGGTACGCGGCCATGCCGTCCCATAGGTTTAGCGGTAATCCCGGCGGCACATCCATGAAGAAGCACGGTCCGCCGCCGTGCGGAATATAGAGCGTCGGCAGTTTGGCGCCGCTCACTTACGCACCCTTGGGACTGCGGGCACCCCGCCACGCAAATTGCCGTAGAGCTTCTGGGCTTCGCTCTGAACGCGTTGACGAAAATCGGTGAACTCCTCGGGAATGTGCTGCCTCACATAGGCGCTCAGTGCAGCGTCGATCAGGCGCGCGACTTTGACGCCATCGCGCAACGCCATGCGCCGCGCACGCTCCATGATTTTCGAATCGACCCAGAAGGTCAGATCCTCATCTCCCGCCCGCCGGGCCGGATAGTCCTCCACCGGCTGCTGCGTGTGCTGCTGCAGGAACCACCCGAGCGCCTCGTCATGCACGTGATCCTTGGTGGCCCAGCGCGTATCGGGTTCGAGCAGAGGATCCCGTGCGAGCAGTAAACCGCGCAGCCACACCTCGGTGTCGATCGCGTAGCGAATCTTTGGCGATAGCGTCTGGTGCTGCAGCGTGCGCAGGCCCCGTGAGCGCGCGCTGGGTGCCCTGCTGGCTCTCTTCCCGACCATCGCCTCTCCTGTCGATCGCCTGCCGCGGCGGTGCAATATGTTAACGGCATCTTAAAATAGTGACACCTAACATTGTACGCGCTGACTTTTTTGCCCGGCTGCGGGCGCTGACGTACCGCCGTGTGGGGGCCGGCCACCGCCGGGCGTGCATCGCAGCGGCTTCCAAAAAAGCGCTGCGCTAAAAATATAACGTTTTATTTATCAATATGTTACGGCAGCATGCTAACGAAATTTATCACCTATGATTGCCGGTCCACTATCCATTGCGCCGCCGCAGCGCCGTGGCGAGCCCACCCGTGCCGATCGCAAGCCTTTGATTGATCACCATTGAGTTTCGCAGGCATCGCGCTATATTAAGGCTGTACGCCATTGATGAGGCAGGGTTTTCGTCTGCTAACAACCGAATGGGGCGCCATGAACTTCGCGTTACAAGAATCCAGCAGCGCGAAATCACCGAGTGTCGCTAGGAGCATGACATGAGGGACTTGAGCACACGACTGGAAGCGGCTGCGCTGTCGATGACTGGCCCTGGGAGCATTAAGGACCGGCTGCGCGACGCGTATTGCTCGCATCTTGAAGATGTGCGGGAATCGGATCTACCGGGGGTACTCGGCGCAGAATTTGCCGAGATGATTCAAGCGTTGCATCGCGCTCGCGCGCTGCCTGGCGACGATGTGGTCAAGGCGTCGGTGCGCAAGCTCTCCAATGAGGAGGCCAGGCGCTACGCCGATCTGGTGGTGCGCCTGTACGGCATGTTCGCCGGCATGAAGCCGCAGATTAGCAATGGTCGCGGCAACCGCAGCCCCGCCCCGTTGCTCAAGTTTCTGTCGGTTGAGGCCAGTGCCAACCCCTAAGGGGTTCAGTCCAGTTTGAATTCGATCGTATCCCAGCGCGTCGTGTCCTCGTGGCGCGCCTGGCGCTTCACGGCATCCACCAGGGCCCTCTCATCCCACGCCACGATCTCGTCGATGAGCCCATCGAGCGTCTTGAGTTTGGGTTGTTCGCGGCCGAAAAGCGGCAGAAATACCACCGGCTTGTCGCTGGCCTTGGAGTAATTGAGCTCGAAGATCAGCAGATCCTGCTGTTCCGGGTAGAGGCTGGCCAGCGCTATGATGACCTCGGCGGCTGCGATCTGCTTTCGGAGTTCCTCACGCACCGCGTCCTGCGAGCGAGCTCCGGGCTCGAGTGCCAGATTGCCGCAATTTCGATAGTAAAAATTACGGGCGCTCTCGAGGTATTCGAAGACGCGCACGTAGTCGTCGCTCTCCTCGAAGCTGTGCGTGACAAACACCCGGATGGGATCGCGATAAGACATACTCCCAGTGTACTGTGACGCCCTGAGGAATTGAAAGAGAGCGCTGCTGCGTCAGTGAGACTGCTCGTTTACAACATCCGTTACGCCACCGGTACCGGACCGGCGTTTCATTTGCCCGTGCCCGGCGCGGGCTACCTGCGCAGCAGCCGGCGTGTGCTGGAGCAGATCACGACTTTCATCAGTTCCGAAGACCCCGACCTGGTCGGCCTGATCGAAGTCGACACCGGCTCGGTGCGCACCGGCATGCTCAATCAGGCCACCTACATCGCCGATGCCCTCGGGCATTATACCGCGCATCAGTGCAAGTACGGCACGGGCTCGATCAACCAGCTGGTGCCCATCGTGCGCAAGCAGGCGAACGCGCTGCTCGCCGCCCCGCGCGTGACCGGGGAGCGATTCCACTATTTCGATACCGGGATCAAGCGCCTGATCATCGAGCTCGAGCTCGACGACGTCTGTATTTTCCTCGTGCACCTGTCGCTGAAATACCGTCACCGGCAATACCAATTGCGCACGCTGCACGATCTCGTGGTGCGCTCTCCCAAGCCGGTAATCATCGCCGGGGATTTCAATACCTTCTGGGGCACACACGAGATTTACCTGTTCATGCGTGCGTCCGGGCTGCGCAGCGCCAATACCGAGGGACTGTTGTCCTTTCCCTCGCGCAATCCGCGCATCGAGCTCGACTTCATCCTGGTCAGCGCCGGTATCGAGGTGACCAGCTTTCGTATTCCGGCGGTCAGATTCTCCGATCATCGTCCCCTGGTGTGCGATTTCCATGTCAGTTCGAGCGGGGGAGAAATAACCTCATGAGCGACACTGCACCGAGCGCCGCGGCCGCTTGGAGCTTGGAGATCGATGCCGACCAGATCGGCTGGCTCAGCTTCGACAAGCCGGCCAGCTCCGCCAATACGCTCTCGCATCCGGTGCTGCTCGAGCTCGAGCGCCAGCTCCAGGCGCTCGCGACCCGGACGCTGCGCGGCCTGGTGATTCGTTCCGCCAAGGCTTCCGGCTTCATTGCCGGCGCGGACATCCGCGAGTTCACCGCTTTCGAGTCGCCGGCCGCAGCTCTCGAGCACATCCGCCTCGGGCAGCGCATCTGCGCGCGGCTCGAAGCCCTGCCCTATGCCACGGTGGCGGCCATTCACGGCTTCGCTCTGGGCGGCGGCCTCGAGCTGGCGCTCGCCTGTCGCTATCGCATCGCGGTCGGGGACTCCAAGCTCAACTTAGGCCTGCCCGAGGTGCAGCTTGGCATCCATCCAGGCTTCGGCGGCACGGTGCGCAGCGTACGCCTGCTCGGGGTGCGCAGCGCCATGAGCCTGATGCTGACCGGCCGCAGCGTGCGCGCCGACCGCGCGCGCAGGATCGGCCTGGTCGATCGGATGGTCGAGCGCAATGGCGACTTGGCCGATGCCGCGCGACAGATTATCCGCGCCGCCCCGCCGCCGCATCGTCCGACGCTGACCGAACGCGCCCTGAGCTGGCCCGGTGTGCGCGCGCTGTCGCGTCCGACATTGCTGCGCCAGGTGGCGGCCCAGGCGAGCCGGGAGCACTACCCGGCCCCCTATGCCATCATCGATCTGTGGTCGCAATATGGCGCGCGCGGTGAGGCCGCCTATGCTGCCGAGGCGCAATCGATCTCGGCGCTGTTCTACAGCGACACGACCCGCAATCTGATTCGAGTCTTCCTGCTTCAGGATCGGCTCAAGGGTCTTGCGGGAAAGGCGAAGATCTCGTTCGAGCGCGCGCATGTGATCGGCGCGGGCGTCATGGGCGGGGACATTGCCGCCTGGTGTGCGCTGCGCGGGTTGCAGGTGACGCTGCAGGACCGTGAGCTGCAATTCATCGAGCCGGCGCTCACGCGCGCGCGCGGACTGTTTGAAAAGCGGCTGTCGACGCCGGCCGAACGTGTGCAGACCGGCGAGCGGCTGCGCCCCGACGTGGCCGGCAGCGGCGTCAGCGAAGCCGATGTCGTGATCGAGGCGATCTTCGAGGATTTGGCTGCGAAGCGCGCCCTGTATGCCGTGGCCGAGCCACGCATGCGCACCGGGGCGCTGCTCGCGAGCAATACCTCGAGTCTGACCCTCGAGACCCTCAGCGCTGACTTGCGCGATCCGGGTCGGTTTGTCGGCCTGCATTTCTTCAATCCGGTGGCGCAGATGTCCCTGGTTGAAGTGGTGCATTCGGCGCAAACGCGTCCCGAGGCGCTCAGTGCGGCATTGGCTTTTACCCGCCGTATCGACAAGCTGCCATTGCCCTGCCGCAGCAGTCCCGGCTTTCTCGTCAATCGCGTGCTGTTCCCGTATTTGCATGAAGCCCTGCACGCTGCCGGGGAAGACATTGCCTTCGGCGCGATCGATCGCGCAGCGGTGGAATTCGGCATGCCGATGGGCCCGATCGAGTTGTCGGACGTGGTCGGTCTGGATGTCGTGCTGCACGTCGGCGAGATCGTCACGCGCGAGCTGCAGCGCGAGCCCCCGCCGTTTGCCGAGAAACTTCGCCAACTGGTGCAGGCCAAGCAGCTCGGCCGCAAGAGCGGACAGGGCTTTTACAGCTGGCGCGACGGCAAAGTCGTGCGCGAGGCCCGCGGCGCGGCGGCGCCGCCGGATTTGACCGACCGCCTGATCCTCGTGCTCGTGAACGAATGCGTGGCTTGCGCCCGGGAGGGAATTGTCGAAGATACAGACCTGATCGATGCCGGGGTCATCTTCGGTACGGGATTTGCGCCGTTTCGCGGTGGCCCGATAGCGTATGCGCGCGCTCGAGGCATCGATGCCTGCGTAGCGCGTCTGCGTGAGCTCGAGCAGCGCTATGGCGCCCGCTTCCGCGCCGACGCTGGCTGGTCGCAGCTGCACGCAAGTTAGGGGCAAATGCGTGAACTCGCGCAGAAGGACGCAGCTTGACCCTGTGTTAGCATCGAACGTCTGTCAAACGATGTGAGGACGCGGAGCCAGGACCTGAGCATGACTGAAGATAGGGCTGTCGATGTGGCGTTACTCCGGAAGTTCTCGCCACTGGACGGCATGAAGAAGGAGAATCTGCTCGCTCTGGCGCGAAAAGTCGGCATTTCCCACCTGCCCGCGAGCCGCCTGCTCTTCAAGGAAGGCGATCGCGACAAATTCACCTACTGGCTGATCTCGGGCCTGATCGAACTGCGCGAGGGCGAGAGTACGGTCGCGATGATCCGCGGCGGCACCCCCGAAGCACGCAATCCGTTATCGCCGAAAGTGCCGCGCAAACTCACGGCGCGCGCCGTCGACCCGATCGAATATCTGGCGGTCGACAGCGAGCTGCTCGATATGATGATCACCTGGGATCAGACCGGCACCTACGAGGTCGCCGAGCTCCAGGCCCAGTTTACCGGCAGCGGCGGCGATGACTGGATGACCACGCTGCTGCAAACGCAGGCCTTTCACCGCATTCCACCGGCCAATATCCAGGCGATATTCCTGCGCATGCAGCGCATGAACTGTCGGGCCGGCGAGATCATCATTCAGCAAGGCGCCGAGGGCGACTATTTCTACGCCATCGTGAACGGCAAATGCCTGGTCACGCGCGAGACACCGCTCAATCGAAGCGGGCTGAAGCTGGCCGAACTCAGTATCGGCGACACTTTTGGCGAAGAGGCGCTGATCTCGGAGGCCAAGCGCAATGCCACGGTTACGATGCTGACCGACGGCGTGTTGATGCGCCTCAACAAAAAAGATTTTCGCGAGCTCATGAATGAGCCGCTGGTGCAGTGGGTCACCTACCCGCAAGCGCGCGATATCATCGCACGCGGCGGCCGCTGGCTCGACGTACGGCTGCCCTCCGAACACCAGAACCTGGCCATCGAGGACTCGCTGAACGTGCCGCTCTATTTCATCCGTTTGAAAATCTCGACGCTCGAGCGCTCGCGGCCATACGTGGTTTACTGTGACACCGGGCGGCGCAGCTCAGCGGCCGCCTTCATTCTGGTCGAGCGCGGCTTCGATGCCTACGTGCTGACCGGTGGTCTCGATAGTGCCGAGGGCGCCCTTCGGCGCAATCCCTGAAGCGACGGTGCCGGAGCAGCGTGTATGCTGAGTCGACCATCGGTAGTCACATCGTGTGCGTGGCTTTATCGCCGGACAGTGCGCCGGCTAAATAATTTTCGATCTTATTGCGGGTCTGGCCGCGATCCTGATCGGAGAACTGCACGCCGATGCCGGCCGTGCGTTTGCCCTGCGCGCCCTTGGGCGTGACCCAGATTACACGCCCGGCGACGGGTAGCTTCTCATCCTCGCCCATCAGATTGAGCAGCATGAAGACCTCATCGCCAAGGCGGTAATTGCTGCTGGTGGGAATGAACAGGCCACCGTTCTGCACGTACGGCATGTAGGCCAGATACAAGGCGCTCTTGTCCTTGATCGTCAAGGTCAGCAGACCCGGTTTGTTGATCCCGGACCTGGAATTTGGATCCTTGGCCATGCTCCCCGATCGATCCTTTGTCTATAGGCTGGTGCAAACTTCAAGACGCTGTGGCGGCCCGCATGGCGCGCGGCAGCTGCCATAGCAACTGTTCGAGCGCCACCGAACGGTTGATGGAGGTCAGCCGCAACCTGCGCAGCTCATAGGCGCCATCCAGCAGCCGCAGCAATGCTGCAATATTCATGTCCCAACTGGATTCTGGCAAGTGGGCACTAGTGCGCATTTCCTGCGATTGGCTCGGCGCTCCAGCGGCGCGATCGATACACGCTGTGAGCCAGGTCTCAATGCAGGCGAGCCGCAACTCGAAGCTCTCGCCCCGCGCCCAGCGCTCGGCCAGCCCCGAAACCCCTAAGCGACCCGAGGCCAGCTCAGTCAAGGCGTTGAAAGTTTCGGCCGCCAAGCGTGCCACGTCAACCGGATCGAGCGCCATGGCCTCAAACGGCGCGTCGCCGACCACATCCAGCACGGCGGCCCAGGGTCCGGGCCCCTTGTGCCGCTCGAGCCAGCTTAAGCTCGCGGCGCGGGACGGTGCGGCAATGCGCAGCCGCTGACAGCGGCTCAACACCGTCGCGGGCAGCCGCGAGGGTACGCTGGCCACGAGGATGAGCGTGACGCCGGCGCGCGGCTCCTCGAGCGTCTTGAGCAGAGCGTTAGCGGCGTTGGCGTTCAACGCATCCGCCGGCGCGATCAGGGCCACGGTTGCGCCGCCGCCGTGCGCTGTCAGGGTGAGCTGCTCGGCGAGTTCACGTATCTGCTCGATGCGAATCTGTTTCGACTCTTCAATCGGTCCCACCGACATGAAATCCGGATGCCGGGAGGCGAGCAAGAGCCGGCAGTCGCGGCAGTGTCCACAGGGCGGCAGCGGGGCACGGCACAGCGCCAATTGCGCGGCATAGCGCGCCAGCCACAGTCCCCCGGCCCCGCGCTGATCGTGAATCAGCAATGCGGACGGGAAGCGCGCGGCCAGCCGCGCGCGGCGCAGCTGTTCGATTTGTGGGGCCAGCCAGGGCACTTCGATGTTGGATTCGAGGTTCAACAGTCGCCCCGGCGCTACAACAGGTCCGACAAGGCGGCCAGCGCGTTCGCGGCTACGCGCTGCGGTTCCGGCGTCGCATCGATCAGGCGCACGCGTTGCGGCTCGTCGGCCGCGAGCTGCAGATAGCGCGCTCGAACGCGCTCGAAGAAGCGGTGGTCCTGGTCTTCGAAACGATCGCCGCCGCCATGACGCGCGCGCGCGCGCGCGAGTCCCTGCGCGACCGGCAAATCGAGCACCAGCGTACGTTGTGGCCAGAGCTGCGCGTGCACGGCCTGGGCCAGACCCTCGATCAACGCCGAATCGACGCCGCGTCCGGCGCCTTGATAAGCCCGCGTGGCATCGCTGTAGCGATCGCAGATCACCCATTGGCCCTGCTCGAGCGCCGGACGAATTCGATTCTCGATGTGGATTGAGCGCGCAGCGAACATCAGCAGCGTCTCGGCCGTGGGTGTAATGCACTCCGGACCGCGCTCGAGCACCAGTGTGCGCAGCTGCTCGGCGAGCGGTGAGCCGCCCGGCTCGCGCGTCACGAGCACGGACAGACCGCGCTCGCGCAGCGCGCTCTCGAGTGCGCGGGCCAGCGTCGATTTGCCCGCACCTTCGATGCCCTCGAGGCTGATGAATCGGGCCGGCGATGTCACGGGGCAGGTCCCCTGCTTGCATGCGAACCGAGCTTGTGCAGATAGGCGCGCAGCGCTACATCGTGTTGCGCCAGCGTGGCCGAAAATTGATGCGTGCCATCGCCGTTGCCGGTGGCAACGAAGTACAGCGCGTCGATGTCCGCCGGATGCAGCGTCGCCTGCAGCGATGCGGCCCCAGGCAGCGCGATGGGGGTCGGGGGCAGACCTGCGCGGGTATAGCTGTTGTAAGGCGTATCGCTCTCGAGGTCGCGAGTGTGTATATCGCCGTCGTAGCGTGTGCCCAGACCATAGATGACCGTCGGGTCGGACTGCAGGCGCATGCCGCGGCGTAGGCGGTTGACGAACACGGCCGCCACCTTGGCGCGCTCATCCTCTCGTGCCGTCTCCTTCTCGACGATCGAGGCCATGATCAGCGCCTCCTCAGGATTCGAAAGCGGCAGCTCGGACGCACGCATGTCCCATGCCTGCGTGAGCTCGCGCTGCATGCGATCATAGGCGAGTTCGAGGATCTTGCGATCGCTGGTCCCGGCGGCAAAGCGGTAAGTGTCCGGAAAGAACTGTCCTTCCGCAGCCTGGCCTTCGTGCCCGAGCGCACGCATGAGTGCGTCATCGGCCATGCCGCGCAATGGATGCGTGAGCGCCGGATGCGCATCGAGCGCACGGCGCAGTTGCGCAAAATTCCAGCCCTCGACGATGGTGAGCTGCTCGAGCACGACGCGACCGGCCACGAACTGCTCGAGCACCGCACGCGCGCTTGAATGCGGCGCCACCTCATAGGTGCCGGCCTGCACTCGCGGGTTCTGCCCATGCACTCTGAGGTACCACTCGACCAGTCGTGCGTGGCGTAGCGCGCCCTGCTGCTGCAGGTGCAGCAGGATGCCGCGCAACGGCTCGCCCGGGAGCACTTCCACGCGCACCGGCATCGTAGCGGGGGCCGGCCTATCCATCTCGCGATCGAGGTCGCGCCATAGTGCGAGCGCGCCCACGGCCAGCAGTGCCGCAAGCGCCAGGAGCTTAAGGCTGCGCCGCATCGATCACTCTGCGCAATGCTTGCGCGTGGGTCTGGCAGGACAGCGGCCGGCCTTCGAGCACCGCTATCGATTGCACACCCCAGCGTACATTGGTCACGAAGGCCTCGCGCTGCCGCCAATCACCTGCCCCGCGCTCGACAACATCAGCACCTCCTCCAGTGGCGCATCCCGCATCGCACTTTGCGCCAGGACCTGCTCGAGTCGGTTGAGGTGCTTGAGCCCGGCGAGCAGCGGGTTCATGCCAAGTCTGACGCTCGAGATTGCGACGCGAAAGCCCTGCATTGCCGGCGAGACCGGCGCTGGCGAGGGCGCCACGGGCCATTCATGGCGCGCGAGGATGCGTGTCGGGGTCTCATCACCGACCGGGCGATCGCCTCGTCGCTGCGCGAGCTCCCGAGTCAGAATCAGCTTCCCGATACAGCGGCCCTGGCCGGCCGCGTGCGCGGCGACCCAGCCGCCATGGAACGCTCCGGACAGCGCCTCGCCCGGCTGCGCGGCCCCCGCGTCCTTGGCGGTGGCGGTGTCCCGCCAGAGCTCTTGCAGGGCGCTCAGGAACCCCCGCTGCGCCTCAAAGGTCCTGTTCAGACCCCAACCGCGTAGTCGGCCATGCCCGTGCTGCCACAGCGCCGCCTCGGGATAGGCCAGGCGCCGCAGATCCTCCGGACATACCGCCAGAGGGCACGTCAGGAAGCCTTGGGTTTTCACCCGCCGAAGCGGCGGAATACCAGTGTGCCGTTGGTGCCGCCGAAGCCGAAGGAGTTCGAGACCGCGACGTCGATCATCATCGGCCGCGCGTGATTGGGCACGTAGTCGAGGTCACAGTCCGGATCGGGTGTTTCGTAGTTGGTGGTCGGTGGTGCGACCTGATCGCGGATCGCCAGCACGCTGAAGATCGCCTCTACCACGCCCGCGGCGCCAAGCAGATGCCCGGTCATGGACTTGGTGGAGCTCACGGCGAGGCGCGCAGCATGCTCGCCGAAGGCCCCCTTGATGGCGATGGTCTCGGCCCGATCACCGAGCGGAGTCGAGGTGGCATGCGCGTTCAGATACTGCACATCGCTCGCATTGAGCTGCGCATCGCGCAGGGCGTTGACCATGGCGAGGCGAGCCCCGGCGCCGTCCTCGGGCGGAGCCGTGATGTGATGCGCATCGGCGCTCATGCCGAAGCCGGCCAGTTCGGCATAGATGCGTGCGCCACGCGCGCGGGCGTGCTCGAGCTCCTCGAGCACCATCGCACCACCGCCATCGCCCAATACAAAGCCGTCGCGATCGCGGTCCCACGGGCGACTCGCGCTCTGCGGTGAGTCGTTGCGCGTGGACAGCGCCTTGGCCTGACCGAAGCCGCCGACGCCGGTCGGTGTGGTCGCCATTTCAGCGCCGCCGGCCACGATCAGGTCGGCATCGCCGTACTGGATCAAGCGCGCTCCGAGGCCGATCGCATGCGTCGAGGTGGTGCAGGCGGTCACCACCCCGAGATTCGGTCCGCGCAGCCCGTAGCGGATCGATAGATGCCCCGAGATCATGTTGATGATGGTCGAGGGCACGAAGAATGGCGAGATCTTGCGCGGATTGCAGCCGGCATCGAAGAAAGCCTGACGCGTCGCCTCGATTGTCCAAAGGCCGCCGATGCCCGCTCCGGTCACGACTCCGCAGCGGTCGCGATCGAGCCGTTCGAAATCCACGCCCGCATCGCCCACTGCCTGCACGCCGGCGGCGATGCCGTAGTGGATGAACTCATCCAGGCGGCGTGCCTCTTTGACCGACATGTACTGCTCGACGTCGAAGCCGCGCACCGCCCCGCCAAAGCGCGTCGGGAAAGCCGCAACGTCAAAGCGAGTGATCGGCCCGATGCCGCTCTCGCCCCGCAAAATCGACGCCCAGGAATCGGCTACCGTCCCGCCCACGGGGCAGATCAGGCCGAGACCGGTTATAACAACTCGGCGTTTGCTCACGAAACTCTCGGAATCGGAAGTGTCGAACGCGGCGAGCGTGCGCACCGCCGCGCCAAAACACTCAGGCTTTGTTGCGTCGTTCGCTGATGTAATCGATCGCCTGCTGCACGGTCGTGATCTTCTCGGCATCTTCGTCCGGGATCTCGATCTCGAATTCCTCTTCGAGCGCCATAACCAGCTCGACGGTATCGAGCGAATCGGCGCCCAGGTCGTCGACGAACGAGGCGGCGTTGGTGACTTGCTCAGCCTTCACACCCAGCTGTTCGGCAACAATCGCCTTCACCTGTTGTTCAACGGTGCTCATCTTTTCGTAATCCTCTATCGTGATGACTCTTAAAGGCCCGCTGAGCTCTTCTGACCCGCAGGCTGCATGGGCCGCGTATTGTAGGGGAACCCCCGAATGCTCGCCACCTTGCTTGTGGCGCGAGTACTTGATTATTCAGCGTATTTGCGGCAGGGGGGCCTTGCGGCCGTTCAACCCATGTAAAGACCGCCATTGACGTGCAGGGTCTGACCGGTAATGTAGGCCGCCTCGCGCGAGGCTAGAAAAGCCACCGTATTGGCCACTTCCTCGGCCGCGCCGAAGCGCCCGGCCGGGATCTGCGACAGGTACGCGGCGCGCTGGGCCTCGGTCAGCGAGCGCGTCATATCGGTCTCGATGAATCCGGGGGCCACGGTGTTGACCGTGATGTTGCGCGTAGCCACCTCCCGCGCCAATGCCTTGGTAAAACCTACCAACCCAGCCTTGGCGGCGGAGTAGTGGACCTGGCCGGCATTGCCGATCGCGCCCACGACTGAGCCGATGTTGATGATGCGGCCATGGCGCTCCTTGAGCATGCGCCGCAGGCAGGCCTTGGACAGACGGAACACCGCCGACAGATTGACCGCCAGCGTCTGCTCCCAATCCTCGCTCTTCATTCGCAAAATCAAGGCGTCACGGGCAATCCCGGCGTTATTGACCAGAATCGTCGGCATACCGCCGGCCTCGTCCATGTCCTTGATGAGCGCCTCGGTGGAAGCGGGATCCGCAGCATTCCAGACGGCACCGCGTCCGTTGATTCCGGCGGCTGCCAACGCCGCGCCGAGCTGGGCCGCGCCCTCGCTCGTGGTGGCGGTTCCCACAACTGTTGCGCCCGCGCTGCCGAGTGCGAGCGCTATGGCCCGACCGATGCCGCGCGAAGCACCGGTGACCAGCGCCAAGTCCTGATCAAGCATGCGGCGCTCCAGCGGTGGCGGCCAGTGCGGCCGCAAGTGAGTCGGGATCATCGAGCGCGAAGCAGCTCGCGCCGCGCTCGATGCGTCGATTGAGGCTCGTGAGCACCTTGCCCGGACCGCTCTCGATGAGCGTTGTGGCGCTCTGCAGCAGCGCCCGAACGGTCTGCGGCCAGCGTACGGGGCTGGCCAGCTGCCGCACCAGGGTTGCTCGTATGTCCTGCGGATCGCTATGTTCGGCCGCATCGACCGCGCTGATGTAGCGGCAGCTCGGCCGATGCACCTCGATCTGCGCCAAACGCTGCTCGAGCCTGTGCGCGGCCGCGCGCATCAGGCTCGAATGCGCCGGGACGCTGATGGGCAGCAGCTGCGCGCGCTTTGAGCCGCGCTGTTTGGCCAGAACCAGGGCGCGCTGCACGGCAGCCGCGTGGCCGGCAATCACCACCTGTCCGGGCGAGTTGTAATTGACCGCTTCGACCACCTCGCCCTGCCCTGCTTCCGCGCACGCGGCCTCGACCTGCTCGTCCTCGATGCCCAGTACCACGGCCATCGCGCCGTCCCCCTCGGGTACCGCCTGCTGCATGATCTGGCCGCGAAAATGCACCAGCCGCACGGCGTCTTCGAACTGCAACGCCTCGGCGCACACCAGGGCCGCGAACTCGCCGAGACTGTGGCCCGCCACCGCGCTCGGGGCCGCGCCCCCCTGTTCGCGCCAGATTCGGGCCGTGACAACGTCAGCCACCAGCATCGCCGGCTGCGTGATCTCAGTGCTGTTGAGGCGCTCAGCCGGACCTTGTGCAACCAGCGACCAAAGATCAAAGCCCAGAGCCTTGGATGCCTGCGCGTAACCGGTCCGCACCGACTCATGCTGTGCGGCCAGCGCCGCGAGCATGCCGACGGACTGCGAACCCTGGCCCGGAAACACCAGCGCAATCGACATTTTGATTCAATACCTCAACATAGTAGCGACGCAAAAAAACGCGCGGATTATAGCGGCTTCCCGGTCCGCTGCGGCACCCATGCGCCGATCAATCCCCCCAGCGCACCGAACAAATGCGCATCGGGTACCAGCGGCAGATCGCCGGCAAAGACGCTCGCACCACTGTATTGCTCATAGATGAGCTTGACGATGAGCAACAGCAGCAGCCCCGCGCCCAAACCGTCGCCGCGACGATACATCGCAACGGCACCCGCGGCGAGGGCGCCGTGCAACACGCCCGATGCGCCGAGATACCAGTCCACCGCGGGACGCAGAAACCACAGCCCGGCATCGATCGCAGCGCTTGAGGTGAGCAGAATCCAAGCCCAACGGCGCGCAGGGAATTCGCGCGCAAACAGCATCCACAGCAACACCAGGCCGGCGCTGTTGAGCAGTGCGTGCGCAATGCTCAAATGCATGAGGTGCGCAGTGAGCAAGCGCCACCATTGTCCGTGTGCGAGTGCCACGCGTTGGTAGCGCAGCGCCTCGCGCCCCGATTCGCCGCTCGCGCACAAGCCGAGGATCACGCCTAAGGCCGCGAGCAATGCCGCGCCATAGCGAGCGTCGCAATTCGCCGACCGCAACCAGGATTGTGAGGCGCCGTCGGTTCTAACGGTCTTCATTTGTTATGATTGGGCGCTCTACAGACTAGGCCTTAACACTGCCAGCAGCGAATTCTATGGGCGCCATCACCAAGCGTAACAATTTGCACCTCGCGCCGCGCGCTCAGCGTGGCTTCACCCTCATCGAGATCATGGTCGTGGTGATCATCATCGGCCTGCTGGCCGCCGTGGTGGTGCCACAATTCCTGGGGCGTGTGGATGATGCGCGCGTTGTCAAAGCCAAGCAGGACATCCAGGCCCTGGAGACGGCACTGACCATGTTCAAGCTCGATAATTTCGTCTATCCAACCCAGGAGATGGGCCTGCAAGCGCTGGTGACCAAGCCGAATGATCCGACCATCAAGAACTGGCGTGCCGGCGGCTACCTCCAGCGATTGAACAAGGACCCATGGGGCAATGACTACCAGTACCAGATTCCCGGCACGCATGGCGAATACGACTTGTCCTCATTCGGCGCCGACGGCCAACCCGGCGGAACTGGCGTGAACGCCGATGTCGGCAATTGGAATCTCGACAACTGATCACCTGCGGCTCGAATTCTACGGCGCCGGTGCCCAGCCGACCGCCCCGGCGCGGCGCAGAGCGTGGCTTCACGCTGCTCGAGATCATGATCGTGGTCGTGATCATCGGTATCTTGGTGATGGGCGCGATTCTAAGTCTGGGCGCCACCGGCAAGGACAGCGCGCTCGAACAGGAGCGCGATCGGCTCGCCGCCTTGATCGCGTATACACGGGAACGCGGCGCGATGCTGACGCTCGAATACGGCATCCGCTGCGGCCAGCACGGCTATCGCTTTGCCTTTTATGACAATCGTCTGATGCAATGGAGTCCGGAGACTGTCGATGACACGCTGCGTCTGCGCCGGTTGCCGGCGGGTTTGCAATTTCGGCTCCTGATCGAGGGCCACCAGATCGTGCTCGACGACAAGGCGCTGCAGATCAATCCCTCGGCCACGACGGCGCCCGGCGGCACGAAATCGCTGCTGGGCGGCAGTAGCGGCATGGCCGGCATCACCGGTAGCGGCGCCCCTGGCAGCGGCTTCAGCAGCAGCAGCGGCTTCAGCAGCAGCAGCGGCTTCAGCAGTAGCAGCGGCTATGGCGGCAGCAGCGGCGGCTATGGCGGCAGCAGTAGCGGCTATGGCGGCAGCAATGGTGGCTATGGCGGCAGCGGCAGCAGCGGCGGCTTGGGTAGCGGTGGAGGTCTCAACGATCGGGGGCCTGACAACACGCCGCAGATCATGCTGTTCTCCAATGGCGACACGAACACCTTTTCGCTCACGATCGAGCGGGTGGGCGTCGGCCGCAGCGCGACGCTGCAAAGCAGCGATGATGGCACCGGCACTGTGCATATCGGCGATATCGTCGAGGTGAAGCAATGAGCCGACGCGCACGCGGCGGGGCGCACGTGCGCGGCTTCACCTTGATCGAGGTGCTGGTCGCACTCGTGATCGTCGCCTTCGGTATGGCTGCAGTGCTCGCCGCGTTGAGTGCCGCGGCCGGCAACCTCGGCGCGCTGCGTGAGAAGACACTGGCGCAATGGGTCGCCCTGAACCAGGTCGCCGACGTGCGGCTGAACCTGCAGCCGCCCCAGACCGGAACCACCGAGGGCGACGTCAAGAGCTTTGGCAACGGCGATTGGCACTGGCAGCAGATCGTCACGGCCGTGCAGGAGATCCCGGGTCTTCTGCAGATAACGGTAAAAGTGCGGCGCAACACCGCGAGCACAATCGCCAGCAGCGCCAAGAGCTCGAGCAGCACTAAAACCCCCGACTGGGTCACCACCGTGATCGGATTTCGCGGCGATGCGGTGGCGGCGGCCAGCGGTGAGGTGCCCGATTGGAGCGGAACGTCCTTTGCCGCCAGCGCCAGCAGCAGCAGCGGCGCCAGCAATGGCAGCGTCCCCAACCCCGGAACCGTCACCCCTCCGACCAATCCAACGACTCCATTGACGCCGACGACCCCCACGAGCCCGGGCAGCTCGAGTTCCGGTGGACCCTGAGCATGGGTCGCACAGCGGGTTTCACCTTGGTCGAGCTGTTGGTCGCGCTGTTCATCACCGCGATCATGTTCACGATCGGTTATCGTGCCCTGAACCAGGCGTTCAGCAGCCGCAAGCAAGTTGATGAGCAGTCGGCGCGGCTGATCGCCGTACAGCAGGCGCTGCGCACGATCGAGCAGGATTTCGAACTGCTGCAGCCGCGGCCGGTACGCAACCTGATCGGCGACGGCTACCTGCCCGCCTTCATGAGCTCGCCAAACGTTGCTTCGATGCTGGGCAGCACCAGCTCGACTTTGGGCGGCTCGAGCACGAGCACCACATCCAGCAGCACCAGCCCGACGCTCGGCAACATCAGCAGTCTCAACGGCGCAACGCTGCCGCTGGTGAGCTTCACACGCGGCAGCTGGACCAACCCGGCGGGGCTGCCCCGCTCCGAGCTGCAGCGTGTGAGCTACTCGATCGAGAACGGCGCCTTGATGCGATCGTATACGCCCGAGCTCGATTCCACGCTGGCTGATGTGCCCATCAAGCGCAAGCTCGTCGATCACGTCAAGAGCTTCGGCCTGCGTTTCATGGATGCCGGACATCAGTGGCAAATCCAGTGGCCGGTGCCCACGCTCGGGGCCGGTCAACAGAACCTGATGCTGCACATCCGCCCGGTTGCCGTGGAGGTCACGATCGAGCTGGAGGACTGGGGTGTACTGATGCGCCACATCGAGGTGGCCGGATGAGCTGCCGCAGCGTGCGCTCACAGCGCGGCATCGCACTGTTGACAGCCATCGTGCTGGTGGCGATTGCTGCGGTGCTCGCTACGGCGATCGGTTTTGCGAGCGCGATGTCGGCGCGTCGAGCCACGACGGTGTTTGGTGCCGATCAAAGTCTGCTCGCCGCTGAGGGCGCCGAGGCCATGGCGGCCTATCTGCTCAAACAATCGGGTCCGAACAGTACGCAGGACGCGCTGAATCAGCCCTGGGCGCAGACCTACGGCCCGATGCAACTTTTGCCCGGCGTGATGCTCGAGTTCGCGCAGCTGGAGGATCAGCAGGGTAAGTTCAACATCAACAATCTGGCGCCGGGCGGCGTCTCGAATGCCACCTCGATTGCAGAGTTCCAGCAGCTGCTGGGGCTACTGGGGCTCGAGAGCAAGTGGGCGCCGTTGATCGCGGATTGGATCGATACTGACGATCAGCCGAATTTTCCCGACGGTGCCGAGGACAGCGTCTATCTCGCGCAATCACCACCCTATCGCACCGCCAATATTCCGGTTTCGAGCATCTCCGAGCTGCTCGCGCTGCCCGGCTTCGGGCGCGACCGCTACAATCGTCTGCTCCCATACATCAGCGCGCTGCCGCCCGGAACTGCGATCAACGTCTGTACCGCCCCGGGCGTAGTACTGGATGCCATCAGCGGCAAAGTCGAATACAGCACCAACCCACAACAACTGCTGGCACGCCGGCAAGCGGAAGGCTGCTTTCCGACTCTGACCGTATTCCAGACCAGCCTCACGAACCCGCAACAGGCGGTGGGCGCAATGCCCCTCGGTCAGAGCACTTCGTATTTTCGCTTGCGCTCTTTCATCACTATTGGCACTGCACGGTTCAGCTTGTACAGTCTGTTGCAGCGCGACGGCGCCGGACAGATACACGTAGTAGTTCGAACTTTCGGCACGGAATAATCATGGCGGAATGGCTCATCCTCCAGCTGCCGCGCAGCAGCGAGGGCTCCTGCAACTGGATGGTTGCCGATGCCGGCGGGCGAGCCGTCGGCGCGCCGCAAGCCGGCCCGATCGCGCAGGCTGCGGCGCAGGCCCCTGGCCGCAACGTGGGCCTGGTCGTGGCGAACGGCGATGTGCTGCTGACGGAAGTGGAGCTGCCACCCAAGAGCGGCGTGCGCCCACAGCAGCTCGTGGCCTACGCGCTCGAGGAGCAGCTCGCCGCCGATATCGAAACGCTGCATTTTGCCGTCGGTGCGCGCGATGAGGCCAACGGACGCACCGCCGTGGCAGTCGTTACGCGCGCTCTGATGATTCGCTGGCTGCAGGAACTCAACGACATGGGCATCAAGGTCGCGGCGGTGTGCGCCGACGCATCACTGCTGCCGGAGAATCCCGGCCATACGGTCGTGATGCTCGACGGCGACACGCTGGCCCTGCGTCGCGTCGGCCGGCCGGCTCTGGCGGTGCCTGCCGATCACATCGGTGCCGCGCTCGAGGCCTCGCTCGGCAGCGAGATGGCGGCCGATAATCTGATTTTCTACGCCTCCCCGCAGGACTGGCAACTTCGCTCGAGCGAAGTCGAAGCGCTGCGCACACAATGCGCCAGCCTCAAGGTGCAACTGCTCAATTCCGGGCCGCTGCCTCTGCTCGCGCCGCAACTGGTAGCGGGCGCATTCATCAACCTGCTGAGCGGCGAGTTCGCCCCCGAGGTCTCGGTCGGCGGCCGCTGGCAGCGCTGGCGGCTCGCGGCGATCCTCGCCGCGGTCTGGTTCGCGGTACACGTGGGCGGTCTGTCGCTCGAATTGCTGCAGCAGCACCGCGCCGAGCGCGCGCTCGATGAAGAGATCGGCGCACTCGCGCGCAACGCTCTGCCTGGGGATTCGGGACAGGGCGCCGTGCGCTCGCGAGTCGAGCAGCGTCTGCTCGCAGCGCAGGGTGATACCGGCGGTGCCGGCTTCATGCCGGCTCTGGCGGCGCTGGCACAGGCGCTGGGCAGTGCGCGTGGCGCCTCGCTTCAGGCCCTGAGCTATCGCGACGGCGGTCTCGATCTCAAGCTCAAGGCCGGTGATGCGGAGAGCCTCGAGCGTATCGATCAAACGCTGCGCAATAACGGCTGGCAGGCCGAACTGACTTCGGGCGGTGCCGCCGCTACCGGCTATGAAGGCCGGATTCAGATGCGCAGGGGTGGCGCCTCGGCGCGAGCGCGATGATGGCCGCGATGTTGCAATACCTGGCGAATCTGACTCCGCGCGAGCGGCGCATCGCCATCGTCGGCGGCATCGCGGCGCTGTTGCTGCTGATTCTCGCCATCCTATTGCCGCTGCAGCGCCACGTTGGTGCTGGCGAGCAGCGCCTGGAGCGCAAGCGCGATGATCTGGTCTGGCTGCGCTCCATGGCACCGCAGCTGGCCGGATTGCGCACCAGCGGGGCGCCGCCGCTGCACGAATCGCTGGTCGTGGTCGTCGATCGCACGGCTCGCCAGTCGGGTCTCGATCATGCCCTGGTTGGCAGTCAGCCCAGCGGCGATGGTGGATTGAACGTCCGCCTGGAACAGACGCCCTTCGACGGCCTCGTGGCATGGCTGGCGCAACTGCGCGAGAGCTACGGCGTTCGCGTCGACTCGGCCGTCGTCGATGCAGGCAATAGCGCCGGAACCGTCAATGCGAGCCTGGTCCTGCACGCGCGCTGATGTCGCCGAAGTCTGCGATCTTTCTGGCCGCCGCGATCTTTCTGCTCACCGTGCTGGTGCGACTGCCCGCGGGTGTGCTGCCATTGCTGTTGCCCGCCGAAGTTCATTGCCAGGCACCCACCGGCACGCTCTGGCAGGGCTCCTGCGGGGAATTGCGCAGCGGCGCCGTGACACTCTCCGGCGTGCGCTGGACGCTGCATCCGTTGGCGCTGTTGCGCGCACGCCTGCTCATTGACGTGCAGAGCGATGATACGCGCGCTGCCGGCCGCGCCCAGCTGGCGCTGCACACCAACGGTGATCTCGAGATCCAGGCATTGAGTGCGCAGCTGCCGTTGCAGGGCGGCTTGAGCCTCATGCCCGCCGGCTGGAGCGGCGCGCTCGAGCTGGCCATCGCTCAGGCAAGCATACAGGGCGGACATCTGGCCGCAGTACAGGGCGCGCTCACCGTTCGACAGTTGCACAGCGATTATCCGGCCGCGGATCTTGGCGGTTTCGAGCTGGATTTTCCCGAGCCGAGCGCCGAGGCTCCGGGCACCGGTGCGCGAATCGTCGGAAATCTGCGCGATCTCGACGGACCCTTATCGCTACAGGGTCAATTGCAGCTCTTGCGCACCGGCGCTTATGAACTTGCCGGCACGGTGGCCGCGCGCAACACATCCGATGCCGACCTGCAGCAGATGCTGCAGCCGCTCGGACCGGCCGATGCACAGGGCCGGCACGCGTTCTCGCTCGCTGGAACCCTTTAAGGCGCGCAGCGCTCGAGCTCGCGAAATACGCCGAGCAACGGGAAGTACAGTGCCACATGCACGGGCCCAGAACCGAGCTCAGCCGCCAGCGCGGCATAGCGGCGCAGCTGCGCAGCGTAGCGATCCGCCTCGCTATCGATAAAGTGCTCGACCGCGCCGCCTTCATGCCGGCTGGTCTTGTAGTCGACGACCCAGCGATGCCGGTGCTCATCGACCAGCATGCGATCAAAGATCACATTGACGATACGGCCCTCGTGCAATCCGCTCAGCCGCCACTCGCTGTGGGCTTCCCGGTGGCTGCTCGAGAGCAGCCAACGTCCGCGCGGGTCAGCAAGGGTGCGCTCGAGCGCCTCGAGTATGAGTGCCTGAGCGGCCGCCTGCTCAGGCTGCGGCACGCCGAGTTCGACGAGCCAGGTACCGTAGTAAGGTCCGCGGGTCTGCAGATCCTGCGCCTCCGGCAACACCCGGGCCGCTGCGAGTCGACGCAATTCGGCGTGCACGACAGTGCCGATCGCGCGCGCTGTGAGTCCGACCCAGCTGTATTCCGGTGCCTCGGCG
>OCTA010000605.1_pt1 | contig 32889 bp, 28 predicted proteins | sample 1538991 | NCBI WGS metagenome assembly OCTA01 (sample SAMEA3539302, study PRJEB22396) | soil metagenome | biome: tundra; feature: field; material: soil | place: USA | collected 2010-05 | depth 0.15 m | reverse complement strand
TCATCCCCGCGTACTCGGTGAAGTACCCGGACACGAGCTCGCTCTCCGCCTCGGGGAGGTCGAACGGGATTCGCTTGTTCTCGGCCACCGCCGCCGCGAAGAAGAGGAAGAACGCGAGCGGCTGCACGAAGATCCCCCAGGTGTGGTCGCTCTGCCAGCGGACCATGTCGTCGAGGCGCACCGTGCCGTAGATCATCATGGCGCCGATGAGCGACATGCCGAGGGTCACCTCGTAAGAGACCATCTGGCTGGCGGCTCGAAGCGCGCCCATGAGACTGAACTTGTTGTCGCTCGACCAGCCGGCGATCGCCGCGCCGATGATCCCTTGCCCCGACATCGCGAAGACGAACAGGATGCCGACGCCCAGAGACGCCACCTGCAGATCGATTGGAAAGTAGCCGTTCTTCGGGTCGGCCGAACAGAGGCCCCACCGCGGCACGGCCGGCCCGGAGAAGATGTTCGGAAAGTTCACCCGGAACTCGTGCAGGCAGACGGTATCGCCGAAAGGGATCGTGCCGACCAGCGTGAACACCATGCCCATCGCCATGATGGGCGCGAGCGTGAAGAGGAGCTTGTCGGCCTTCGGGGGCATGAAGTCTTCCTTGGTGAAGAACTTCAGGCCATCGGCCGCGGGGTGCAGGAGGCCGAGGAGGCGAAACTCCTTGCCGAACACCTTGATGACCGCGCGGTTCGGGCCGATCCGGTCCTGGATCATCGAGCTTTGCCGGCGATCCGCCCACGTGAGAATGGCCGCCAGGTTCAGAACGAACCCGACCATGATGAGGATCTTGACGATCGTCCAGACGAGCTGCGTCGCGGTCATTGCTTCACTCCGCCGGCAGCGTCGCGGGCGTCGCGGGCGCTTCGATCGCCGCGCCCCCGATGAGCTGCGCCCGGATCTGCCTCAGTTTGGTCCACTGCGCCTCGTATCCCAGCGCCGACGCGACGTCTGACACCTGACGCCAGCCCGGCTTGCTCGCGCCCTGGGGCTCGAGGGCCTTCTCGCTCACCTGACGCATCCCCTTGGCGTTCACGTAGGTAGCCGACTGCTCCGCCCACGACGTGGCGGGCAACACCACCGCCGCGACAGCCGTCAGGGGGCCGGCGTGCGACGCGATGGTCACCACCTTGGCCGACGCCAGCCCGGGCAGGCCGGAAGTTGCGTCGGCCTCGAGCGGCACCGCGCCGCCGAGGGCGAGCACGTGCGTCACCCGGCCGGCCGTCGCGTCGTCGAGCAGCGCTTGCATGGGCTTCGCGCCCGGCGCCAGCTGCGCGATGCCCTTGGTGTTCGAGTTCTTGTCGCGGTGGATGAGGATCGTGTCCTCGTACCCCTCGGGTTGCCCGGTGAGGTACACGTTCGACGTCTCGATGAGCACGCGGGCCAGCTCGAGGAGCGCCCAGTTGTCTTCGAGCGAATGCTCCGCCGAGAGCACGATGCCGATCCCCTCCTTGGGGACGCCGGTGAAGAGCGACTTCACTTCTTCGAGGGCCTTCGCCGTCGAGCTCTTCACGCCGCGCACCTTGGCCTCGAGCTCGCGGCCCTCGTGCGCTCGCTTGTAGGTGAGCATGCCCTCGTCGCACATCCAGAACTTGTTGACCCGCTCGTTGTCGCGCGGCCGGTAGCGGTAGGCCTTGTTGTAGCGAGGGTCGTAGTCGAGATGCGCGTTGCAGCCCGTTGCGCAGCCCTGGCAGACGGCCGCCGCCGTGCGCAAGAACCAGACGCGCGCCTTGAAGCGGAAGTCTTGCGTGGTGAGCGCGCCGACCGGACACACGTGCTCGGTCATGAAGGTGTAATGCCCGTCGAGCTCGCGCCCCGGAGATACGACGATCTCGTTCAGGTTCCCGCGCTCGCGCATGTCGAGCACCGGATCCTTCGCCACCTCCGCCATGAAGCGCACGCACCGCGTGCACATGACGCAGCGCTCGGCGTCGTAGACGATGGTGGGTCCGAAGACCACGCCCTTCGGCTTGTGCACCGGCTCGTCTCGCATGCGCTTCTGGTACTTGCCGTGTTCGAGCCAGTAGTCCTGGAGCTTGCACTCGCCGGACTGGTCGCAGATCGGGCAGTCGACCGGATGGTTCAGGAGCAAGAACTCCTGCACGTCGCGGCGCGCCCGAACGACGTGCGCGCTCGAGTCGCTGAGGATCTCCATGCCCTCCGCGGCCGGCGTGTAGCACGACGGCTGGAGTTTCGGCTTCTGGACCGGCCGGTACTCGCCCGTCTTCGCGTCGAGCTCGAGGATGTCGAGCATCGGCGGCCGGGTGCCGGGCTTCGGCGCGATCTCGACGAGGCACATGCGGCAGTTCGCGGGCGACGACAGCCCGGGATGCCAGCAGTAGTGCGGGATCTCGATCCCCTGCCGCCACGCAGCCTTGATGATCGTGTCCCCGGGCTCGAAAGGGATCAGCTTTCCGTCGAGTTTGAAGGTCGGCATCGGTCGGTCAGTTCCGTGAGGTCAAGGGCGGAAGGTATCGGGCGTCGGGGTTGGGGTTTGAAAACGTCGGGGCCACGAAGACGCCTCCCGCTGGGGAGCTCGAGGGGAGGCTGCGCTCCCCTCGACCGAGATCAATGGTCAGTTCCGTGAGGTCAAGGGCGGAAGGTATCGGGCGTCGGGGTTGGGGTTTGAAAACGTCGGGGCCACGAAGACGCCTCCCGCTGGGGAGCTCGAGGGGAGGCTGCGCTCCCCTCGACCGAGATCAATGGTCACACTCTCCGCCGATCATGTTCAGCGCCCCGAACGTGGGGACGATATCGCTGAGCATGCGGCCTTCGATGAGGCGGTGCAGCCCGCCGGTGATCTGGAAGCAAGGCGGCCGGATGCGCACGCGATACGGCGTGCCGCTCCCGTCGGACACGAGGTAGTAGCCGAGCTCTCCGTTCCCGCCCTCGGTGTACGAATACACCTCGCCAGCCGGGACCTTCGCGCCCTCCATGATCAGCTTGAAATGCTGAATGGTGCCCTCGATGGTCGTATAGACGTCTTGTTTTTCGGGCAGGACGACGCGCGGATCGTCGCAGTTGACCGGCCCGTCGTCGGCCATGCGCTCGAGCGACTGCTCGATGATGCGCTTCGACTGGCGGATCTCGGCGAGACGCACGAGGAAGCGATCGAGCGTGTCGCCGCGCGTTCCGACGGGAACCTCGAAATCGACCTCGTCGTATTTCAGATACGGGTGCGACTTGCGAATGTCGTAAGCCACACCCGTGGAGCGCAGACACGGCCCCGTCCACCCGAGCGCGACCGCGTCGGCCCCGCTGATCGGACCCACGTTCTGCAGTCGGTCGATGAAGATGCGGTTCTTGAGCAGCATCTTCTCGCCCTCTCCGACGAGGTCGAGGATCTTGGGAAGCGCCGCGTTGCAGAGGCCCTTGAAGTCCGGCGTGGGTGGCTTCGCCATGCCTCCGATGCGCCCGAACGAGTGGGTGAGCCTGGCGCCGGTCTCCTCTTCGAGGATGTCCCAGATCATCTCGCGGGCCTTGACGAACCACAAGAAGGGCGTGAACGCGCCGAGCTCCATCGCCATGGCGCCGGTGCAGGTCAGGTGATCGCTGATGCGCGCCAGCTCGCCGAGAGCCATCCGGTACCACTGGCATCGGTCGGGCACGACCAGGCCGCAGAGCTTCTCGACGGCCAGCGAGTAGCCGACGTTGTTGAGCATCGGCGACACGTAGTTGAGCCGGTCGACGTACGGGAAGACCTGCGCCCAGGTGCCGCGCTCGCACATCTTCTCGAAGCCGCGATGCAAGTAGCCGATCTGCACGTCGGCCTTCACGATCGTCTCGCCCGAGAGCTCGAGGACGATGCGCACCGTGCCGTGCATCGCAGGGTGCGACGGCCCGAGGTTCAAGTGCATCGGGTCGGCGGGGAGTTCGAGCTCGCCCTCTTCCAGATCGATGTCTAGGGGTTCCATCTGTCTCGTCGGCTGGTAGGCGTTGCTCGCGTCGCTCGCGTTGGCTCGCGTCCGCTCGCGTTTGGGGGCGTCTTACCGCGTCAATCTCGATCGGTCTCGACGCGCGGGAGCCCGCGCCGGCCGAACGACATTCCCTCGTCCGGCCCGAACGGCTCTTGCTTCTGGAGCGGAACGCCCGCCTCCTCTTCCGTTCGATACTCGACGAGAGGCTGGGTGAGCTCCGCCGGGTACGTCTTCTGGAGCGGATGCCCCTCGAACTCCGGGTACATGAGGATGCGGCGGAGGTCGGGATGGCCGAGGAACTTCACGCCGCTCATGTCGAAAACTTCGCGCTCGAGCCAGTTCATCCCGGCCCAGATCGACGTCACGCTGTCGAGCTCCGCGCCGTCCATGTCTTCGTCGCCCACGCGCGCCTTCAGGCGAATCCGGTGCTTCTGCGAGATCGAATAGAGGTGCATCACGACCTCCATTCGTCCCGTCGTGGCGCGGCTCGGATAGTCGACGCCGCAAAGGTCGACCGGCATGTCGAAGTCGAGCGCCGGGTCTTCGCGGAGGAACGTGCACACCGCCTTCCACGCGCTGGGCTCGACCACCGCGGTGTCGTCGCCGAACTGGGAGTGGGTCTCGAGGATGGCGGCGCCGAACCGCTCGCGCAGCTTGTCGAGAGCGAGCTGGCTCACTTGGCGCCTCCGTTGCGCTCCACGAGCGACCTTGCCTCCTCGGTCTTGATGGCCGGGAGAACCTCCCGCGGGTCTTTTGCAGACTTGCGGATCTGAACGAGCGCCTTGGCCTCGGCCACCGGATCGAGGCGGGGCTTCACGACTCCCGGGCGCCGTTCGTTGCGGGCGATGCGGTCCTGGAGGAGCATGAGACCGTCCATCACCGCCTCGGGCCGCGGAGGGCAGCCCGGAATGTACACGTCGGTCGGGATGACCTTGTCGATCCCGGCGACGGTCGTGTAGTTGTCGTAAAAGCCTCCAGACGACGCGCACGTGCCGAAGGCCAGCACGTACTTCGGCTCCATCATCTGCTCGTAGATCCTCTTGAGGACGGGGGCCTGCCGCTGGCTTATCGTCCCGACCACCCAGAGCAGGTCGCTCTGACGCGGCGAGAAGCGCGGCGCCTCGGCGCCGAAGCGCGCGAGATCGTAGCGGGGGCTCGTGAGGGCCATGTACTCCATCCCGCAGCACGCGGTGACGAAGGGGTAGGCGAAGAGCGAGTACTTGCGGGCCCAGCCGAGGAGCGCGTCGACCCGGGTGGTCGCGAAGCCCTGCTCGCTGCCGTCGAGCGTCAGCGACCGATTCACGTCTCCCATTCGAGCGCTCCCTTCTTCCACACGTAAGCCAGCGCGACGACGATGACGGCCAGAAACCCGAGCATCTCTTCGAGCCCGAACCACCCGAGCTCGCGAAAGTGAATCGCCCACGGGTAGACGAAGACCGACTCGATGTCGAAGACCACGAAGAGAATGGCCGTCAGGTAGAACTTGACCGAGAGCTTGAGCCGGCCGCCGGTGCTCTCGCTGCCACACTCGAACGGGGCGTTCTTCTCGGCGTTCGGCTTCTTGTGCCGGCCCAGGTACGTGGCGACCCCGTAGAAGATCGAGGCGAGCGAGAACGCCACGATCAAGAGCATGAACATCGGAGCGTAGGTGGCGATCATGGGCATCTCGTGGCGTCGTCTCCGCCCCCGCCGTCACCGGCGCTTGCGCCTGCTAGGGCACGGCGTCGGGCGCAGGCATCGGCATAAAAACCCGCCGGGTTTCTAGTCCCCACCGCAGAGATTGTCAACGAGTGACCTGGAGCCGGGTGGCTTTCCAGGCCGTGAGCGCGACCCCGAGCGCGCTTTCGGTCGCGCGTAGGTCGTCGGCGATGTCGCGCTCGCCGACCCCGGCCTCGAGCGCGTCGCGGAGGCAGGCATAGGCCGCGACCCACTTTTTGCGGCGGAGGAACGCGCGCGCCAGGGGCGGCATCACTTCGGCCGGCGATCCCCCGAAGGCGAGCGCGCGGCGCAGGGGGCCGATGGCCTCTCCGGCGCGGTCGCTCTGCAGCAGCGCTTCGCCGAGACGTCGGAACAGCTCGGCCGCTGCCATGCCGTCTTGCGCGTACTGGATCCCGATGCGGAACACCTCTTCGGCCTGCTCGACCTCGCCGAGGTGGACGCATGCGCTCCCGAGGAGACCGAGCCCCTTGGCGATGAGCCCCCGCGCGTCGGCGGTAAGCAGCTGGCCCTCGGGTGTGCGCAGGAAGATCGCGAGCGGCGCGGGCCAGCTCCCGAGGAGCTGGACGACCTTGTTCCACTCGCCGCGCAGGCCCGCGGCCTCGGCCTCGGTGACCTTCGACAGATCGATCGCGCTCCGGCTGCCGCTGGCCGCGCGATCGAGCTCCTCGCGGACGACGGCCCGCAGGCGGAACCGGAAGGAGTCGAGGTCGTGGGTCTCCTCGACGCCGTCGTGCTGCAGGGCGATCTCGGGCGGGGCGCCGGAGCGAAGCAGGAGCTTTCGTAGCGAGTAACCGTAGAGGGGCGCGAGCAGCAGGTAGCGAACGCCGATGTAGAGCTGGATGCCCTCGATCTCGGACTCCCGGACAGGGGCCGGGGCGGGCTTGTCGTCGTCGACGAGGAGCGCGCCCACGAGCCGGCGGCGGAAATCGGCCAGGGTCAGGCGCTGGGGCTCGCTCCCCTCGTCGGCGTCGGCCGCGCCGACCACGAAGTCGACCAGCGAGAGCTCGGGGTTTCGGCGGTCGACCGTGAGCGCCGTGATGCGGGCGCCGACGATGATCGAGAACGCGAAGAAGCGCTCGCCGATGATCTCGCAGAGCGCCTGGAACGAACCGATGCCCTCGCCGATGCGCTCGAACCAGCCGTCGGTACGAACCGTATCGAGCTCGAACTCACGGGATTTGGTGTCGGGCATCGGGACGGAACGGAGCTTATCAGAGCTACCATCCGCGCGGCCGCACTACCAGGCGCGCTCGCCGCCACCGCCGCCACCGCCGGCGCTGCCACGGCGGGCACGGCGGGCCGCGGCACGCGCGGCGCGCGCGGGACGGTCCCAGTGGATGCAGACGGGCTTGACGCCGCAGCCGGCGCAGAGGGCCGGGTCGCGCCGCGAAGGGCAGCGCTGAAGCATGCCCATGTGGCAGAGCGCGAAGTCGTACGAGACGGGGTCGGCGGGATCGAACCTCGCGAGCGCGCGGGTGATCTCTTCGGTGGTCTTCCACGATGTCTCGTTTCGGCGGGTGAAACCCAGGTTTCGCGCCAACCGGTGGATGTGGACGTCGACCGGCATCAGGAGGCGCGCCGGCGGGACGTTCCACATGCCGAGGTCGACTCCGTCTGCGGGCCGCGCCATCCACCGCAAGAGCAGGAGCAGGCGCTTGCACCCGCTCGGGCCGCGCGGATCGGGCAGGAGGTGCGCCGGGCCGCGCCTCGGACCGTCACGGCCCAGGCCGCCGGCGGCGCGGAGCGCGTCGCACCAGGCCGCGAGAGCCTCGCGGACCCCTCCCGCGCCTCGCGCGCCTCCCGCGCCTCCCGCGCCTCCCGCGCCTCCCGCGTCGTCCGCGTCGTCCGCGGTGCGGGGCGCGCTCCGCTGCGCGAGCTCGGCCTCGAAGAGCGCGCCCAGCGAGCCGTGGCGGCATTGCAGTACGCGCGCGCCGGCGAGGAGCCGTGCGATGTCGTCGCCGATGAACACCCGCGCGCGCCACCCGCGCAGGCACGCCCGGAGCGCCGCGGGGTCGTCGGCCGCGCGCGCGGGGCTCGAACCGATCCGCCCGAGCAAATCCTCGAGCTTGGCCCGGATGACCTTTGCGTTTCCGAAGGCGACGCAGGCCGCGACGAGCGCGACGAGCTCGCGGTCGGAGGCGTCTTCGTAGCGATGAACGATGCCCACGGGATCCGCGTCGCGTCGAGCGGCGACGTCGCAACCGGCGCGCACCGCGTCGAGCGCCGTCTTCACCCGCTTCAGTCGCCGATCCATGCGCTCCCATGCGAGCCCGGCGCCGACGGGCGCGGCGGCAGCTTCGCGGCCCGCTTCTCGGCGCCGGCGCGCTCGGCCTGCACGTGCTCGAGCCTGACGCGAGCAATGGCCAGCCAGGGATCGTGACCGCCCGCGGCCGTCGCGCGGTTGATGTACCCGGTGAGCGCCCGCTCCCCCGAGCCCCAGAGCGAAGCGGCGTCACGCGGATCGCTCGCCTCGCGCGCCGACGCCTCGGCGCCCAGCGCGAGGTACCAGAGGCGCTCCCAGTCGGGCACGAAGAACACGTCGGGATCCTTGGCGATGAGGTACGCGCCCGTTCGCCCGCCGAGATCGACGTGCGAGGCCTTGGCCGCAGTGTCGAGCGCGCCGCGCGGATCGCCCGAGCGATCGAGCGCGACGGCCACGTCCCAGAGCGCGAGCACGTACGTGGACCCGACGCTCGGCGTGTTCGGCAGCTCCCCGCAAAGGCGCAAGACTTCGCGGAAGGTGCCGAGTGCGTCGTCGACGCGCCCGAGCCGCATCTCGGCTTCGCCCATGTTCATCATCGCGGTGGCGCGGACGCGATCGTCGATGAGCCGGGGAATGTAGCGCCGCCACGTGTCGAGCTCTTCGCGCGGGCGCGCGAGCTTTGCGTACGCATAGACGAGGGCCTCGAGGGCCGCCGTCGCCGCGCCGTCGTCGGGCCCCTGCGCGGACTCGAGCACCGGAGCCAGCACGGCGATCACCTTCTCTTGCAGATCGTTGCGGCGCTGCCGGGTCGCGAGCTCGGAGTACACGATGCCGAGATCGAACCGGAGACGCACGTCGGGGCTGTGGGCCGCGTCCGCCTCTTCGAGCATCGCGCAGGCGGCCTCGAGGCGGAGCTCGTCGTCGAACCGGAGGCCCCCCTCCCCGACCGGCGGGTGCATCAACCGCTCGACGCGAACGTGCAGCGCCCACCGGTCGCGCTCCGCCGGATCCTTGGCGATATCCCACGCCGAGGGCGGCGTCTCGGCGCGCGCGCGGGGGGCGAACGACGTGGACGCGAGCGCCAACGCGAGCGTGGCGATCGCGAGAGGCGTCGCGGCGGCGCGCACGCCCCGCGCGATGACGGTGGAGCGCGATGACCTCATCGCGACCTCCGGCCGGCCGGGCCGGCGCCGAGCGCCGCGAGGTGCGCCCGGGCGTGCGCGTCCCAAGATTTCGCGCCTGCGCCCGCGACTGCGACTGCGCCCGCTCCCGCGAGATATCGCGTCCAGGCGTCGCGGGCGCCCGCCGCGTCGGCGCCTTCGAGCACGAAGGCCACGAGGGCGTTCTCCTCGTTCGGCGCGACCACGAGAAGGTCCCTGGCGCGGGCCCCTTCGAACGTCGCGCGCGGATCGCCTCGCACATGGTCCGAGAGCAACGCCCGGGCCTCACTCACGTCGCCCCGCCGGTCGAGCGCAACGGCCAGCGCGGAGACGGCGACCGTCGCGGCGTCGTCTTGTGCTTCGCGCAGCGCCTCCCGAAGCGCGGCCACGGCGTCGTCGATCCCCTCGGGCCCGACGGTCATCGCCACGAGGCCCGCTTCGATCGCGCACGCCGCACGCTCGCTGCTCGAGAGCGCCGCCGTTCTGGGCAAGAGCGCGCGGTACGCGCCGAGCGCCTCGGAGAAGTGGCCCGTGCGCGCGAGGACGCGGCCCCACGCGTGGAGCGCGAGAGGGTCGTCGAGCGCCGCGGAATCCCGGGACCGACCGCTCTGGAGCGCGGCCAGCGCGGCGTCGACCTTGCCGAGCGCCGCGAGCGCCCTGCCCTCGAGCACGAGCGGCGCGGCCTGGCCCGGAAGCACCCCATCGGCCTCGAGCGCCGCCGCGAGCGCCGCCTGCGCCATCGCCGCCGTGCCCGCGAGCTTCGACGCTGCGCTCGCGACGAGGTCGCAGTATCGGCGGAGATCGGGCGACTTCGCGCGCTCCCAGACATTCGCCGCGCTCCCGCCTTCGAAGGCGCACTCCGGAGGCCGGCCGCTCGACCAGCCACCGCCGGCAGCCTGCGCGAAGGCGACTTGCGCCACGGCAAGCGGCGCGAGCACGATGCCGACGAGCCTTGCGATCACGCTCAGACCGTAGCTCACCGCGCGCATCCAGCGAGCCGGTGCGTCGTCTTCCGCTTGAGCTGGTCACGGCGCTTCGCCGCGCTTACCGTGGGTAGTGATGCCCTCCGTTGCGAAAACCCCCAAGTGACGCTCGGTCCCTCGATTCGACTGCACGGTGGTTCCGGCGAGCCCCTCCTGCTCCTTCACCCCTTCGCGCTCTGCGCCGACGCCTGGCGTCCGGTGCTTCCGGCGCTCACGAGGCACCACGAGGTGCTGGTCGCGACGTTCCCCGGGCACATGGGGGGCGAGCCCATCCCGCGCGGCTTTCAGCACAGCATCGCGGCTTCCGTCGATCTCGCCGAGGCCGAGCTCGACGCGGCGGGCATCGACCAGGTGCATATCGCGGGCAACTCGCTCGGCGGCTGGTTCGGCATCGAGCTCGCCCGCCGCGGTCGGGCGCGGTCGCTCGTGGCGATCTCGCCGGGCGGCGGGTGGGAACACGGCAGCGCCGAAGAGCGCCAGCTCCTCCGCACGTTCACGCGCCTGGGCCGGCTCATTCGCATGGGCGGACCGATCGCTCCGGTGCTCGGGCACATCGGCGTGGCGCGCAACTTCGCGCTCCGCCAGATCGTCGCGTACCCCGAGAGGCTGACGCCGGAGCAAGCGAGCTTCCTCATCCGGGCGCCCTACCGGTGCGACGCGTTCTACGATGTCCTTCGCCAGCTGCCGCTCGAACCCGAGCCCCGCCCCGTGCCGCGCGGGATATGCCCCGTTCGTATCGTGTGGGGGAGCGAAGATCGACTCCTCCCCATGCGCGGATACTCCGAGCGCTGGCGCCGTCTACTGCCGTGGGCCGATTGGGTCGTTCTCCAGGGCGCGGGTCACGTGCCCATGTTCGACGACCCGGCGCACGTCGCCGATCTGATCCTCGAGGTCACGGCGGCCGCGAAAGCTCCGGTGATCATCCCGCACGCGACGCGCCCTTCGTCGCGGGCGCCTGCAGCTCTCGTCGCCAGCGACGCCCCCTGACGGCTCACGGTCGACGGCAAGAGCGAGATTGGCCGCGGAGGCGCGAAGGGCGCTGAGCCGTCAAGAGATGGGGGCGGGAGGCTCCCTCCGAGGGAGACCGCCTTCGGGCGACCGGAGAACGCTCTCCCTCCGAAGGAGACCGCCTTCCGGCGACGAATGAACGCTCTCCCTCCGAGGGAGACCGCCTTCGGGCGACCGGAGAACGCTCTCCCTCCGAGGGAGACCGCCTTCGGGCGACCGGAGAACGCTCTCCCTCCGAGGGAGACCACCTTCCGGCAACCGGAGAACGCTCTCCCTCCGAGGGAGACCGCCTTCCGTCGACGGACGGGCGCTCTCCCTCGGAGAGGAAGGCCTTTCCCTCCGAGGTGGAAGGCTCTCCCGTTGAGCGTTCGCGGGCGTCCCCTGACCGAGCGAGCGGCGCCCTTCGCAGTGAGCGACCGATGGCTTGTGATCGCCCCCCAGGGCCAAGCGTTATCAGCCAGAGTCTTCGACCCCTCTTTCCTCTGCGCCCTCTGCGCCCTCTGCGGCCAATCTCTCTCTCGCTTGAATGAGCGGCGCTTCGTCTAACCCGAGCGGCGGACGACCGTGAACGGATCGCGCAGCGCGATGGTCTCGTCGCGACCGGGGCCGACGCTGACGAGAATGACCGGACAGCCCGCGTCGCGCTCGAGACGCTGGATGTAGTGCTGGGCCGTGTCGGGCAGGTCGGACATCTTTCGAGCCTTCGTGAGATCGGCGCTCCAGCCGGGCATCGACTCGTAGATCGGCTCGGCATGCTCGGCGTCGTCGATCGGAAAGTCTTCGGTCGTGCGCCCGCCCGTTCGATAAGCGACGCAGACCTTCACCTCGTCGAGGCCCGTCAAGACGTCGAGCTTCGTGATCGCGAGCCCGTCGAGACCGTTGACGCGCACGGCGTAGCGAAGCGCCGGCAGGTCGAGCCACCCGGTGCGCCGTGGCCGCCCGGTCACCGACCCGAACTCGTTGCCCCGCTTGCGAAGGCGCTCGCCGGTGTCGTCGTTGAGTTCGGTCGGGAACGGTCCGCCGCCGACGCGCGTGGTGTACGCCTTCACGAGCCCCACCACGAAGTCGATCTTCGAGGGGCCGACGCCCGAGCCCGTGCACGCGCCGCCTGCCGTGGCGTGCGACGACGTCACGAACGGGTACGTCCCGTGGTCGATGTCGAGGAGCGTGCCCTGGGCGCCTTCGAAGAGAACGCGCTTGCCGTCGCGCACCGCGCGCTCGACGAGCTTGGACGTCTCGTCGAGGAGCGGGACGATGCGCGGCGCGACCTCGCGGAGCTTCTCCATCACGTCGGCGACCTTCGGCGATTCGGCGGCGAGCGACGCGATCGTGGGTGCCCAGCACGCGAGCGCGCGCGCGATGAGGGCCTCGGCTCGCGGAAGATCGCGCAGGAGCCCGAGCGGCACACCCCGGCGCGCCGCCTTGTCTTCGTAGCAAGGACCGACGCCGCGCTTGGTCGTTCCGAGGGCGTCGGGCCCCTTCTCGCGCAGGCCGTCGACGAGCACGTGGTACGGCAGGATCGCGTGGGCGCGATCGCTCACGAGGAGCGACGACTTGCCGCGGACCAGACCCCGCTTGGCGAGTTCGTCGAGCTCGGTCACGAGGCTGAAGGGGTCGATGGCCATGCCCTGCGCGAGAACGCAGGTCGTCTGCTCACGAAGGATCCCGCTCGGGATCAGGCGAACGACGAACTTCTGGTCGCCGACCACGAGCGTGTGCCCCGCGTTGGGGCCGCCGCCGAAACGAACCACCATCTCGGCGTGCTCGGTGAAGATGTCGACGATTTTCCCCTTGCCCTCGTCACCCCACTGCGCGCCGACCACGACGACCGCGGTCATTTCTGTCCTTTTCCTTCCTTGTTCACGGGCTGGCGTTGCGGAGCCCGGATGGTAGTGCCGGTCGCAGCGTCGACCCAACCCGACGCGTCGAGCACGTGCGTAAATCCCCAGGCGCGCGCCCAGGCCAGCGCGCTCGCGCGGTCGGCGCATGCCACCGCGGGCACCCCGCGCGCGCGAAGCTCGGCGATGCGCGCGTCGTCGGCGGAGCCAACGACGACCGCGCGCTCCGGCCGCTCGGCGATGATGCGGGCCGCGAGCAGCGCTTCGCCCACGCGATCGAGATCGAGCGCGAACCCGGCGGCGGGGAGATCCCACCCGAAGCGGCCCAAGAGCTCGTCGTAACGGCCACCCGAGACGACCGCGTCGCCGGTGCCGGTGGCGTACCCGTGAAACACGGTCCCCGTGTAATACGCGAAGCGACGGACCTCGCCGAGGTCGGCCGTCAAGTGCTCACCGAAGCCGCTCGCCTCGGCGGCCTCGAAGAGGGCCCGGAGCCTCCTGGCGGCTGCGGCGGCCGGGGTCTTCGCCAGGCGCCCCACGCCTTCGGCGAGCGCGTCGCGCCCGCCATGAAGCCAAGGGAGGGCCCGGAGGGCGTCGCCCTCGGCCGCCCCTTCGGCCTCGCAGATCTGGGCGATCTCGGCGTCGTCCTTGCGTGAAATCGCCTCCGAGAGGAGGGCCCGCCGCTCGGGAGGGAGGTCGTCGAGAAGAGCGCGCACGATGCCGGCGTCGCCGATGTCGAGCGTGAAGTGTTCGAGCCCGGTCGCGTGGAGCGCGTCGACCGCGAGCGCGATGAGCTCGAGATCCCCCTCGGGGCCGGCGACCCCCGCGAGTTCGACGCCCGCCTGGGGGATCTGCCGCTGCGTCCGCGCGCGGCCGCTTCGACGCCGGAGCACGGTCCCCTCGTAACCAAGTCGAAACGGCGGCGGCCGGCCCCGGAGGCGGGTCGCGATGATACGCGCGATCTGTGGAGTCATGTCCGGGCGGAGAGCGGCGACCTCGCCCGACTCGGGCTCGACGAACCGGAGCACGTTCGCGGCGTCGAGCGTCTCGAGGCCCCGCTCGAGCACTTCGGCGAACTCGAAGACCGGCGGCGTGACGAGCGCGTACCCGTGCAGGGCGAACCGGTCGAGAACGCCGCGGGCGAGCGCGCGCCTCGCGCCAGCCTCTTCGGGCAAGAGGTCGCGCATGCCCGCGGGGAGCGGGTGCTCGAGAGAGCGCGGCGGAGCTTGCGGGGCCATCGGCAAACGCCGCGAGAGTTTTCACAGGTTGCGTACGTTGTCACGTCCGTTGTCGCGCACGCCTCGCGCGGGCGGCCTGCCGACGCGTCGGGCGACGGTGCTTGGCGCCGCGTCTTGCACCTGTCGCCTATCCAACAGTTCCGGCCCGAAAAATGCTCAACGATTCCGTGCCGGCGGGGGACGGCACGGGCATCGCAAACGACGAAGGGCGCGACGCGCGGTGGGCACACGCCAACGCGCGACCCCACTCATCACGGAAAGTGTCGGAACATGGCCTTCTCCATTGAAACCGCGACTCTCGAACTTGCCGCCGGCGGTGACGCGTCGGCGCTGCGCACGCTGGTGACCCTGCTCCAGCCCCGCATCGAAAAACAGCTGGTCCGTTACCCCCTCGCCGAAGAAGACCGCCGCGACCTCGTTCAGGCGACGCTGATGCAAGTCATTCGGCGGGTGGGCTCGTTCCGTGGCGATTCGAGCTTCTCGACCTGGCTCTTCAGGGTCACGGCCAACGAGGCACTCATGATGATGCGCTCGCAGCGCCGTCACAGGGCCAAGCTGGTCGAGGGCCTCGACCTCGAAGACCTGGGGAGCCTCCCCGCCGCAAACGACGCCGCCGACGACCAGCGCGCCGAGACGAGCGCCGCAGCCAGCGAGCGGGACGCCCGGGTCCGCCAGGCGCTCGAAGAGCTCCCCGAGGGGTACCGTCACGTCGTCGCCCTCCACTACCACCAGGATCTCGGCCTCCACGAGATCGCCGCGCGCCTGTCGACCACCGAGAGCGCCGTTCGCTCCAGACTCCACCGAGCCCGCTCGCGCCTGCGCGCCATCCTCGAGCGCGGGGCCCTCGGCCACGAAATCGCCGCCGCGTAGCCCCGAGAGGGCGAGAATCGTGCGGTTAGGGCGTGCGGTGGGCGGCGTAGCCCACGAAGAAGGGCCCCATCTTGTCAATGAACTCGCTGGTCTGGCGGGTCTTTCGCATCGCCTGAACGAGGTGCGACAGGGGGTGGAGCTCGGCGCCGACGAGGCCGATGACGAACTCGTTGTCGCTGGCGTCGAGGCCGTAACACGCGAGCCGGACGTCGTGGGCGAGCTCCTGGGCGCCGTAGGCCATTCCGATGGTGGCGTGCTCGCGGAGGATCTGCGACTGCTCGTGACCGTCGAGGCGCGCAAACGCCGGGGTACGCCGGAGCGGGTACCAAACGTGCCACCGATACGAATCTTTGGTCACGTTCTCGATCGGCCGCTTCAGTAACGTCCACTCGAGCTCGGGCTCGTGACCGATCGAGTACGTCCGGCCGACCATCGCGAAACCTGGCCGGAGCGCCGTTCGCGCCAGGAGGTCGTCCGCAAAGAGCGGCCGGACCTTGCGAACGAAGTGCGCAGGGTCGTCGCTCCACGTGAGGAGACCCAGCCCCCGGGGCGACATCGCATCGGCATAGACGACGGCCGCGATTCGCTCGCGCGTGCACAGGTCGGCAAGGTGCTTCGCGGTCGCGTCGGCCCCCTGCCCCTCGGCGACGTCGAGGACCAGGAGCTGCATGAAGAGGCGCCGGGTGCACTCCTGGCGCACGCCATCGCGCTTGCCGCCGTATTCGCGGACGTCGATCTCGGGCAGGCCCGTAGCTTTCGCTTCAGATTGGGTCATGTCACCCGCCAGCCTACCGCCGGCAGGTGCGACCGCCAGCAGTTCGAGCGCGGGCGAGCGCGGGCGAGCGCGGGCGAGCGCGGGCGAGCGCGGGCGAGTGTTAGGCTGCGTTTTGCGTGTCTACCGATCCAAAGCTCGCCCCCGTCTACGTCATCGAATCGATCCCCGTCGGCGGCGACAACGACGTCACCGCCGAGGAGGTCGACACGGAGGGCATCCCGACCCCGGCGCACCTGCGCATCTTCGAAGAGCTGGCGCGGGGAGCGATGGGCCGCATCCACCCCGCGACCGATCGCAACCTGCTCCGGCACGTGGCACTTAAGCGCCTCGACAAGGAGCTCGCCCAGCAGCCCTTCTATCGCGACGGGTTCATCGCCGAGGCGCAGATCACGGGCCAGCTCGAGCACCCGAACATCGTCCCGGTTCACGAGCTCGCGATCGACGAGCGCGGCATCCCGTATTTCACGATGAAGCTCGTGCAGGGCGTGTCGCTCGCGCGGTGGCTCCACGACCCGTCGCGCCCGCCGGGCTCCACCGAGCGCATCGCCGAGAGCCTCGAGGTCTTTCTCAAGGTCTGCGACGCGGTCGCCTACGCCCATCACCGGGGCGTCATCCACCGCGACCTCAAGCCCGACAACATCATGGTGGCGAGCTTCGGCCAGGTTTACCTGATGGACTGGGGTCTCTCACGCCTGACCAAGACCAGGCCGGCGTCGGGCAGCTCGGCGCAGATGGAGGCCTTCGGGCCGGTCGGCACGCCGGGGTACATGTCGCCCGAGCAGGCGCGCGGCACGCCCTCGGAGATGGACGAGCGAACCGACGTCTTCGGGCTCGGCGCGGTGCTCTACGAGATCGTGAGCGGCAAGACGCCGTTCGGCCCTTTCCGTGACGTCGATGCGATGCTCAGGAAGACGTGCGCCGGCGCCGTCGTTCCGATCGACCAGGCGCTCGGCGCGAGCGGCGTCGGCATCGCCAAGCGCCTTCGCGACATCGTCGCGCGCGCCACGGCTCCGGCGCCCAAAGACCGGTACCAGACGGTCGTCGAGCTCCAGCGCGACGTCGTCTCGTTCTTGCGCGGCGGCCTGCACCTGCCGCGAAAGGTGTTCGAGCCGGGCGCGGTCATCATGCGCGAGGGCGACCTCGGCGACGCCGCGTACATGATCATCAGCGGCAGCTGCCGCGCCTACCGCGCGGTCGACGACAAGCAGGAGACGCTGGCCGTCATGGGCGCGGGCGACGTGTTCGGCGAAATGGCGCTCCTCCTCGACGAGCCTCGCGCCGCGACCGTCGAGGCGGTCGATCACGTCAACGTGCTCGTTCTCGGCAAGAGCACCATGACCGAGGGCCTGGGCCTCGGCGGGTGGACGGGCGCGCTCGTTCGCGCGCTCGCCCAGCGCTTCCGCGATCTCGAGCACCAGGTCCGGAGCTCGGGGATGCGCCGCGGCTGACGGGCGCCAGTTGACGCGGAGTGACGCGCGGTGACGCGCGGTGACGCGCGGGTGACGGCTACGAGGAGCCGTCCGGTTCCGGCGTACGCGGCCACGCCCGCATCCTGTTTGAATCCATCGCGGCGTTCCGATAGGTATTCGAAGCGATGAGCGGAGCTCGATCGGGCCGGGGCCTCACCGGGTTGGCGACCGGGCTGGCCGTGTGCGTCGCCCTCGCCGGAAATGCGTGCGCCGGGGGCATGGGGGCGCGAGAGGCACGGGCCGCCGGGAGCGCCGCCGCCACGGTCATGGCCAGGCACGGGGCCGAAGGGGTCACCGAGGCGCAGCCGCAGGCGCAGGCGGACCCGGAGATTCCGCCGCCCCGGGGCTACGCCGAGGCCGCCGAGGGCACGTCGACGCCGCCGGACCCTCGCCGAGTACGCCGGATCTACGGGTACGCGGGCCTTGCCATCGGCGGGGCGGCGGCGGTCGTCGCGGTCGTCACGTCGTTCGTGCTCCTCCATCAGAAGAGCGTGCTCGACGACCAGTGCAACGCCCAGAAGCAATGTTCGGCCGCCGGGATGGGCGAGACCGGCGCGATCGACCAAACGGTCCCCTTGAACACCACGGCGTGGATCGTGGCCGTGGCCGGGCTGGCGGGCGGAACGATCTTCCTCCTCACGAGCCAGCCGGAGTCCGGCAAATCCACGGCCGTCGCCGTTTTACCCGCCCCGGGCGGCGCGGCCCTCGGCCTGAGGAGCACCTTCTGATGGTGCAGGCGGGCAGCGGGCGAGAGACGCGACGTCGGGGGGGAATGCGGGCGACTCGTTCGGCCCTGCTCGCGGCGTCGATGGCGCTGGCGGGAGCGCAAGGGTGCGCCGTCTTCACGAGCTACGACACCGACGGCTACACGCTCGCGGACGCCTCTTCCGACGGCCCTCACGGCGACGCGAGAATCTGCGAAGCGGGCATTTGCCCGACCCTTTCGCTCGACTGCCGGTCGGCGGCAGACTGCGACGGAGGCGGCGTCTGTTGCCTGGCTCCTACGGGGCTCATCTCCCTGGCCTTCGCCTGTTCGACGAAACCATGCGCGGACCCCGCGTTCCAGCTCTGCACGACCGACGCCGAGTGCATGGGCACGCCCTGCCGCAAGCTGGCCTGCGAGATCGACGGGCTCGTGGTCCAAGACGTGAGCGCCTGCGGCGTCCTGCCCGGCTGCGTCGCGGAGTAGAGCGCGCGACCGACGGGTCGGGCCGCGGCCGCCGGCGCGCTCACTGCATCGCGGGCTCGTCGGACTTCACGTACACCTCGTGGAGCGTGGCCCGCTTCGCCTGCAGGAGTTCGACCATCGGGCCGAGCTGGGCCGGGTCGCCGGACAGGTCTTTGGACTCATACGGGTCGCGGGCCAGATCGTAGAGCTGGTACTGCTTGCCTCCGAAGTGAATCAGCTTCATTCCCGGCGTCGGGCCGTGAAGAAGCCCCCGGCGCATGTGCGTGTACGGCCCGTCGGGCATGTCCATGTACACGTCGCGCTCTTCGTACGGTCCTTTGGGATCCGCGGCCAGATCGGCCGCCATGCTGCGGCCGGAGAGCTCGTTCGGGCCGGGCTGCGGCACGCGCATGAGATCGAGCAACGTCGGCACGAGGTCAATGACGCTCCGCTTCACTGGAACGCGCCGCGGCGCCTCACCGGGAACCGAGATGATCAACGGCACGCGCATGAGGGGCTCCCAGATCTCGAAGCCGTGCTGGAACGCGATCCCGTGCTCGTTCATCGCCTCGCCGTGGTCGCTCGTGACGGCGACGACCGTGTCCTTTCCCCATACCTGGCTCCCGATGTGATCGAGCAGCCGGCCGATGGCCGCGTCGGTGAACCACACCTCGCCGTCGTACGCCGCGCGCATCTTGTAGCCGGCGGGCTTGGCGGGATCGGTGAAGTCCGGTGCGCCCGCGTGGGGCACGTACTGCAGGTGCGGGTCGAAATAGTGGACCCACAAGAAGAACCGCGACGAGGGAGGGCGCGCGTCGAGCAGCTTGATCGCCGCGTCGGTGAGCTGCGGGCTCGTCGAGTTGGTGTCGGTGTCGGTCTGCCCCGACGACGGCATCGCCGACAGATCGAACTTGTCGAACCCCTGCTCGAGGCCCCACGGGTCGCGGAAGTACCAGTGCGACGCCACCCCGAGCGTCAGAAACCCCGCCTTGTGGAGGCGCTCGGCCAGGAAGGTATTGCCCGGCAGGTACTTGTTGAAGTGGCCCCCGTCGCGGAGCGTCTCGCTCGGGTACTTGCCGATGAGCATCGGGGCCAGCGCCTTGCCGGTATACGACGCCATCGAGTACGTGCGCTCGAACACCACGCTCCGGGCCGCGAGCGCGTCGAGGCTCGGCGTGGTCGGCTTGTCGTATCCGAGGAAGCCGGTCTCCTGAGCGCGGAGCGTGTCGACCGTGATGAGAACGAGGTTGTAGTCGTGGTCGATGGCCAGCGCGGCCGCGGAGGCCGCCGCGTTCGCGCGCGAAGTCGCGGCGGGCGTCGCAACGCGAGGCAGATCGGCGCCCGAGCAGTCTTCGTCGATCCCGTTGCCCGGGATCTCGATCGCGTTCGGCGAGATGTTCGGGTCGTGGTCGTTGCAGTCGCCTCCGCCGAAGTAGGGCGACGCCCCGTCGTGGTCGCCGTCGGTCATCTTGCGCGCGAGGCCGAGCGCGATCCGCCCGAGCGGCGCGTGGGCCTCGACGACCAGGGCCGGTCCGGGCTCGCGCTCGAGGGCCGACGCCTGTTCGACGGTGACGTAGAGCGAGCCCGCCGTGAGGGTGAGCGCGAGCCCGGCGGCGACGGGCCCGGCGGTGAATCCGCCGAGGGCGAGCTGCGCGAGCCAGGCGCACGCCGCGATGGCGAGCAGGTCGACGACGGGGCGCAGATCGAGCTCGTGGCGCGTGAGCACCCCGAAGATCGCGAGAGGCCCCGGGCCCTCGCCGCCCGTGTCGCCCATCGAGATGCCGAGCGCGACGACCAGGGCGCCAAGCGCCAGCCCGATGGCACCCGTGGTCGCCGGGTCGATGGCCCTCGGCCAGCGCGACGCCGCCGACGCGAGGTTTCGCCGCAAGACGGGCATGAGCGCGAGCGCCAGCGCGCAGAGCAGGAGTAGCCACGCCAGCGACGCCATGGCGAGGACGCCGCCCGCCGCCATCGGCGCCCACTGCGCGAGCGCGACGCGCCCGGTCTGGGCGCTGGCGACGAGCCACGCCGCGGCGACCAGACACGCGAGCGGCGCGAAGGCCGCGGTGCGCGACCGCGCGAGGACCGGCTCCGACCGCGCGCGCTCGATGCGCTCGGACGGGGCCAGCGGTCGGTCCGGCTCGAAGAAGAGCGAGACCGCCACGACGCCGAGCCCGACGAGGATCGCCACCGGCGCGAGGACGCCGACCTCGGCGAGCACCATCGCGAGAAAGGATGGCGCGCGGTACTCCGGCAGCGTGAGCAGCGCCGAGTGCGCCTCCGCGATCGACACGAGGAGCGCGCCGAAGACGGCGCCGGCGAGCGCGAAGAAGACCCTGGAGACGATGCGGCCCACGGAGGCGGGCACACTAGTACAGGTCGCTGTCCATCGGGAGATCGAGAGGAGGCGCTCGGCCCGCCTCCCCGCGGCGAGTGCGTCAGCGCTTTCCGCCGGCGCCTCCGTCGCTGCCCGCGCCGCGAACGCCGCGAGCGCCCCGCGCGAGCGGGTGCGCCGCGTCATAGACGCGCATCAGGTGCTCCATCGAGACGTGAGCGTAGCGCTGGGTCGTCGAGAGCGAGGCGTGGCCGAGCATCTCCTGGATGGCGCGGAGGTCGGCGCCCCCATCGAGCATGTGCGTCGCGCAGGTGTGGCGGAGAGCGTGAGGGTGCAGGTCCGCGCGGCCGGTGCCTGCGCCACCGTACGCGCGCACGAGCTTCTGCACCGAGCGGACGTAGAGACGCGCGCCCCGGGGAGAAAGAAAGAGAGAGCGCGGGTCTTGCGTCTTGCGCTTCGGGTGTACGACGCCCGGGCGCGCCACGAGCCAGCGTTCGATGGCTTCGACGCAGCGCCGGCCCAGCGGAACCGTGCGCTCCTTGCGACCCTTGCCGAGCACCCGCGCCGTCGACCCCGGCAGATCGATCGCGTCGAGATCGACGCCGCAAAGCTCGCTCACGCGCAGGCCCGACCCGTAGAGCAGCTCGAGGATCGCGCGGTCGCGGAGGCCGATCGGGGTGTCACCCGACGGAGCCTCGACCACCTCCTTCGCCGAGTCGACGGACAGGAGCGTCGGCAACCCGCGCCGGACCTTGGGCGTCGCCAGCTCGTCGGCCGGGCAGCTCTTCACGTGGCCGCGCCGGCGCAGCCATCGCATCCACGTGCGCACCGCGGCCACCTTGCGCGCGATGGAGCTCGGCGCGTGGCGGCGCGCGAGGCTCGCGAGCCATGCCCGGAGCACGTAGACGTCGATCGCCCGAACGTCTTCGGCCGCGGTCGGGCTGCGCTCGCGCGCGAACGCGGCGAGGCCCTCGATGTCGCGCCCGTACTCGGTCACCGTCCGCGGCGAGGCGCGCCGCTCCGCCGCCAGGTGGAGAACGAACGCCTGGAGCGACTCGTCGATCGTCACGTTCTAGAGCTACCCGAGCCCGCCGCCGGCGGCCAAGTTCGTCCTTCACCAGCCGGAGCCCCAGCGGAGTGAATTCACGGGAGGGGCGAGGAGTCCGGGAGAGCGACGTCGCGGACCGCGTAGGCCGCGGGCGTATGCTGAACGGTCGTGGCCACCCCTCGTCCCGAGACCGGCGCACCGAACGCCATCCGGCGCGCCTGGACCGGGCTCCGCGAAAGTGCGCGCGAGCTCCTCGTCCGCGCCAAGAACGAGCACTCAGCCCCGCACGAGGTCGGCTTCTCGGTGGCCGCAGGCGTCTTCTCGGCCTGCACGCCGTTTCTCGGGTTCCACATGTGGATCGCGCTGGCGCTGGCGACCGTGTTCCGTCTCAATCGCCTCTGGGCGTTCCTGGGATCGCGCGTCTCGATCGTGCCCGTTTACCTGTGGATCTCGTTCTGCGAGATCGAGCTCGGCCACCGGTTGCGCGCGGGAGAGTGGGTCCGCATGAGTGCGCGCGAGCCCCTCGCGCACGGCAAGGAGCTCTCGATCGACTGGGCCATGGGCACCGTCCTCGTCGGGGGCGGCCTCGCCGCTGTGTCCGGCGTCCTGGCGTACGGGTGCGTGCGGAGGTGGTCGACGGGCCGCGTCTCGCCCGCCTCGCCCGCGCCCGCCAGCCCCGTCAGCCCCGTCAGCCCCGTCAGCCCCGTCAGCCCCGCCAGCCCCGCCAGCCCCGTCAGCCCGCGCAGGCTCGGTGCACCTCTTGAACGGTCTTCGGAATCCCCGCCGTCAGAACCTCGGGGTTCGAGCTCGTGACGAGCACGTCGTCTTCGATGCGAACGCCGATCCCTCGCCACTCGGCGGAGACGCTCGCCTCGTCGGGCGCGATGTAGATCCCGGGCTCGACGGTCAGCACCATGCCCGGCTCGAGCCCCCGGGCCTTGCCGTCGATGAAATAGGCACCGACGTCGTGGACGTCCATGCCGAGCCAATGGCTCGTTCGGTGCATGAAAAATCGCTTGTAAGCTCCTGTCTCAATGAGCTTTTCTACTTCTCCTTCGAGCAGGCCAAGGCGCACGAGTCCGCGCGTGACGATCGCGACGCTCCGGGCGTGGATCGCGTCGAGCGTCGTGCCGATCCGGGAGGCTTCGATGGCGTCGAGCTGGGCTTCGAGCACGAGCTCGTAGATCGCCTGCTGCGGCTTCGAAAAGACCCTTCCCACCGGGAAGGTTCGCGTCACGTCGCTCGCGTAGTACCCGAACTCGCAGCCGGCATCGATGAGCAGCAGATCGCCCTCTTCGATCTGGCGGTCGTTCTTGCGGTAGTGCAGCACGCACGCGTTGGGCCCGGAGCCGACGATGCTCCCGTAGGCCGGGCGCTCGGACCCGTGTCGGCGAAACGTGTCGAGCAGGAGGGCCTCGACCTCGTATTCGCGCATCCCCGGCCGCGCGCGCGCCATGGCGCCCTCGTGCGCCTCGCGCGTGATGCGCGCGGCCTGGCGCATCGTCTCGATCTCGCCGGGCGACTTGCGAAGGCGCATCTCGTGGAGGATGGCGCCGGGATCGACGATCTCGGTGGGCGCGAACACGCCGGTTCGCGACCGCGCACGCACCCGATCGACAGCGGCGAGGAAGCGCTCGTCGAACTTGCGGTCGTGCCCGATTCGGTAATGAACCCGCCGCCGGTTCTGCAAGAGGTCAGGTAGCTTCTCGGCCAGCTCGCCGATGACGAACGCCGCGTCGGCGCCGAACTGCTCGCGCGCCCCGTCGACTCCGGCTCGGGGACCGTCCCACACCTCGCGGTCGCGGTCGCGAGACCGGACGAAGAGCGTCGTCGTTCGCGTCTGCGCGTCGAGCACGGCGACGCTGTCGGGCTCGTCGAAGCCCGTCAGGTAGAAGAAGTCCGAGTCTTGCCGGTACTCGTGCTCGACGTCGCTGTTGCGCAAGAACACTGGCGCCGACGGCAGCACGGCCACGGCGGAAGGCGATGGCGACGGCGATCCACCGCCCATGGCGCTCATCGCATCGAAGAAGGCGGCGCGCCGGCGGGCCCAGGTTTCACGGTCGTTCGGGGGCATGTGGACGCACTTTAGAACGCATCGCGTGCCCATGCGAAGGAGCACGCGACGAGGTCGCGTGCGACGGCCGCACGCGCACGAACTTGGCCCCCCGGGAGGCCCCGCGGGACACTTGCGCCATGACGAGTGCCACGGTCACCGACGAACGCCGCCGCAAGCGCAGCAACGACCCGCTCATCGCGCTCCACTACCAGCTCGCTCATGCGCGGACCGACGGAGGCCTCGAGGCCATTGTCGTCGCCGACGGGTCCGGAGTCGTGGTGGCGGGCGCCGGCACGTGGGCGATGTGCGAGGAGCTGGCTGCCTATGCTCCCTTGCTCGCCCAGGGCCAGTGGACGGAGCCGGGGCTCGACGACACGTCGCGCGTGGCCGAGTTGCGCGGTGAGGTCGACGTTCAACCGGTCGATATCGACGGCCAGACGGTGCTCCTGTGTGCCCGCGGAGGCCCGCGCCGGCTGGCCGCGATCGATGCCGCCGCGGCTGGTGTCGCGCGGATTCTTCGCGTCGCGGCCTGACCCAGGCGTTGACCGATCTCGCGCCGCACGGTACTTACCGGGCGCGAGGGCCTCATGAGCGAGAAGGACTCGGGCGACAGGCGCCGCCGCCTCGACAGCGTCATTCCCGAGCTCATCAAGCGAGCCGTCGAGATTGGCGTCGAAAAGGCCGCCGAGGCCCCGGACAACCTGAAGGAATTCGTCGGCGGCATGAAACTGCCTCGCGAGGCGGTCAATTACCTCCTCGCGCAAGTCGAAGAAACGAAGAACGGCCTCTTCCGCGTCGTTGCCAAAGAGGTCCGCGAGTTCCTGGAACACACGAACCTCGCGGGTGAGATGCAGAAGATGCTCACCACGGTCCAGTTCGAGATCAGTACGACCATTCGCTTCAAGCCAAACGACGGCCTCTCGGGGGACGACAAAGCCAAGATGCCCAAGCCCGAAGTGAAGGCCGATGTCCAGATGAAGAGAACCGGCCGCGCCGGCGAGCGAGGCGACGGGATCGGCCCCGTCGCGGGAGACGATCGCCCGCGCGAACGCCGCCGCAACCGAGAGTAGAGACCCCGGAACTTATATGCCCAAGCTCATGAAAGTAGCGGGCGAGGTCGACAGCTATTGCACGAAGTGTCGCCTCGTTCTGAACCACCGCATCGTCTCGATGAAGGCCGGCAAGGCCCATCAAGTCGAGTGCCTGACTTGCCGCGCCACCCACCTCTGGCGCGCACACGCACCCGGCGAGAAGGCGGTACCCGGCGAGCGCCCCGCCAAGGCCGGCACGTCGATTCGAGTGCCCCGCGTCTCCGCGGCCGTGAAGCACGAGCAGACGTGGGAGAAGGCGCTCAACGGCAAGGGACCCCACGACTTCAAGCCCTACAACACGGGCGGCAGCTTCCAGGAGGGCGACCTCTTGCGTCACAAGAAGTTCGGTGATGGCCTGGTGACCAGGGTGATCGACGGACACAAGGTCGAAGTGCTCTTCCGCGACGAAGCGCGCACGCTCGCCCAAGCCATGAACTGACGCATGAACTGACGGCTCACGCGGAAAGCCCACGAGGAGAGGACCGGGATGCGGGGCGAATGAAGAGCTGGCGCCAGCGTGCGATGGTTGGGGTCCTCGTGGTCGGCGTCTTCGCCGCCGAGCGCCACGCCGTCGCCGCTGAACGCCTGGCCGACGGAGCCGCGGCCGGCGCCCGGCTCGCTCCCTCCGCCGACGGGCACCTCGGCGCGTGGCTGGTGGCCGGTCCCTTCGATCACGCCCTCTCCCCGGTCGACGAGCCGCCCTCCCCTCGCCTCGACGATCCGGTCGGGCCCGCCGCAAACGTGACAAACGTGACAAACGCGACCGGCGCGACCGGCGCTGCGCCCCGCTGGCGCCTGGCGTCGTCGAACGACGGCAGCCTCGACGTCGCGTCTGCGATCGAGTCGCGCACTTACGCGTTCGCCTACGCTGCGGGAACGCTCCATGTCGAGCAAGGAGGGCGCCACGTGCTCCTCCTCGGCGGAGGCGACGGCGTCGCGGTCACGGTCGATGGCAGGCGCGTCTTCTCGCGCGAAGACCCGCGGCCCGAGCTCGACGATCAGGATCTCGTCCCGCTCGATCTCGCCCCGGGCGATCACGGGATCCTCATCGGGCTGCACCGGCGCGGCCTTCCGCGAACGCTGCGCGTGCGCGTGCTCGACGCGAGCCTCCAGCCGCCGCGAGGAGCCGACTGGGTGTTGCCGGGAGCGAGCGCCGACGACGCGCGCGCGCTCGCGGCGCGTATGTCCGCGGTGACGCTCGACCGCGGCATGGTGGCCGGCGGGTACCAGGCGACCCTCACGGTGCGCTACCTGGGCGGGGCGCCGCGCGGCGTACCGATCGACGTTCGCGCCCGCCTGATCCGCTCGATGCCGTTCGACGGCGCCCCGCCTCCCCTCTACGAGGTCGACGCCGGCCAGGTCGCGATCGACGATCGCTCGCCGAAGGAGCTCGTCGTCCGCCTCCCTCGGGTCAGCGGCGAGGAGGTGGAAGACGACGACTGGACGGTGCACATCGAGGTCGCCGGCCGGCCGATCGACTGCGCCTTCCACCCGCGCCAGGCCGTGCGCTCGGCCGCGGCGCGCGCCGACCGGGCGATCCGCGACGCCCGCGCCATTCCCTTGTCGGCCTTGTCGGCCTTGTCGGCCGGGGCCCTCGACAGCGTCGAGCACCTGCGCGCGCGCCTCGTCGAGTTCGTCAGCCTTGGCGACGGCGATCTGACCGCCGAGCTCGACGACGCTCGGGAGCTCGACGGGCTGTCCGCGTCCCTCGAGACGCAGCAGGATCCGTACGTCGGGCGCACGTGGCGAAAGGGCGCGATGCGCAGGGCTTACCGGTCGCCCGCCGACGGCCATCTCTCCGAGTTCGCGGTCTACGTGCCGCCCGACTTCGATCCCCGCCGCACTTACCCGCTCATCGTCGCGCTCCACGGCATGAACGGGCGTCCGCTCGAGATGATCATGTGGCTCTTCGGCTTCGATGACCCGGATCGCGACGGCAACTGGGAAGACAGGCACCCGCGCCGCGATCTGCCGCTGCTCGAGGCGATCGTGGTCGCGCCCGACGGGCACTTCAACACGATGTACCGCGACGTCGGCGAAGAAGACGTGATGCGCGTCGTCGACTGGGCGTCGGCGACGTACCCGATCGACCGCACGCGCGTGACCATCACGGGCCCGTCGATGGGCGGGATCGGCACCGCGGCCTGCGCGCTTCATCACCCCGACCGCTTCGCCGCGGCCGAGCCGCTGTGCGGCTACCACAGCTACTTCGTTCGCAGCGACATCGGGGCGCGCGCCATGCGGCCGTGGGAGCGCTTCGTCGCAGAAGAGCGGTCGAACGTGTTCTGGGCGGAGAACGGCATGTACCTGCCGCTCTACATCGTGCACGGCACCAAGGACCTGCCCGAAGAGAACAGCGGCGTCCTCATCGATCGCTACACGGAGCTCAACTACGACGTCACGCACGAGCACCCGGATCTCGGACACAACGTCTGGCAAACGACGTACGAAGACCTGAAGGGGGCGAAATGGCTGCTCGCCCGGCGCCGCCCGGCGCACCCGCGGGCCATCCGGTTCAAGACCCCGAGCACGCGCTGGGCAGACGACGCCTGGGTCCACGTGCGCGAGCTCGCCGCGAGCGACTCGTGGGGCGAGATCAACGCGCGCATCGACGGCAACAACGGGATCGCGGCGTCGACCCACGGCGTCGCCGCGCTGGCCCTCGACCGGGACGCCGTGCGTATCGACGACGCCGCCCCGGTGACCGTCGGCATCGACGGGCGCAAGCTCGTGTTTCAGGCGGGCGAGCCGATCGAACTGCACAAGGAGGGGGCCGAGTGGCGCGCGGGCGCCGCCGTGCACGAAGGGCCCTTCAAGCACGGGACCGTCACGGGGCCCATCCGCGACGTCTTCCACGAGCCGGTCGTCTTCGTCTGGGGCGCGGGCGATCCGGCGCAAGCGCGGGCCAACGAGGAAGTGGCGCAAGCGTGGGCCCACGTCCGGGCGGGGGTCCACGTCGACTACCCGGTGATGAGCGACGCCGAGTTCGTCGCGCGCGGCGAGTCGATCGCGAACGACCGGGCGCTCTTTCTCGTGGGCAACGCGGCGTCGAACCGCATCGTACGCGACCTCGAGCCGTCGTTCCCGATCCGCATCGCGGGGGAAGAGATCCTGGTCGGCGATCAGCGCTATGCGGCCAGGCCGGGCGACCGCACGGACCAGGCCGAGCACGGTGGCGCGAGCGTCTCGCAGCTCGGGGTCGCGTTCATCCGCCCGAACCCGCGGCGCCTGGATCGCTACGTCGTGGTCGTCGAGGGCGTCGGTCCGCTGGGCACGTGGCGTTCGCTCTCGCTGCCCGACATCCTTCCGGACTTCGTCGTGTTCGACCAGGACGTCGCGCCGGCGAGCGGCCAACTCATCCTGGGCGGAGGCAAGGTGCGCGCGGGCGGCTACTTCGGGACGGGCTGGTCGGTGCCTGCCCGGTCCGAACCGAACGACGCCGCGCCCGCCGCCGCCGCGGTGGCGCGCGCTCCGTCGATCGAGACGACCACCCCCCCGGTGCCGAACTGAAAGCGGCGCCGCCGCCGCCCCCGGTCTATGACCGGGCCATGATTCGCACGCCGAGGGTCACGTCCATCAAGCCCGTCACGTCGGCTACGATCGCCGCGGTCGCGTTTGCCGCCGCCATGCTCGCTCCGGTCGGCGCGCGAGCCGACGAGCGCTCGATCATCCGCGCCCCCGGCGATCACACGCCCTACTTCTTCGAAGCCGAGCCCCACCTGCTCCTCGGATTCGCCGGGCCCTTCGAGGAGGGCGACAACTTCGGCATCGGTTTTCGCGGGACGTTCCACATCACCGACGGCTTCGTGAAGAGCATCAACGACAGCATCGGAATCGGCCTGGGGTTCGACGTCGGCACCCACAGCCGCGTCCTCGTTCCCGTGGTCATGCAGTGGAACTTCTGGCTCTCGACCCACTGGTCCGTCTTCGGCGAGCCGGGGATCGCGGTCGGCTCCGGCCGGGACACCCAGGCGTGGCCCGTGCTCTACGTCGGCGGGCGGTTCCTCTTCACCGACCGGATCGCGCTGACGATGCGGCTCGGCTTTCCGGACGCCTCGGTCGGCGTGTCGTTTCTCTTGTGAGCGCGCAGCCGCCGATCCGTCGCTACTTGGCGATCCTCATCACCGTCCCGCCGGTCTGGTTCGTCCAGTAAACGAAGGTCGCGTCGAGCGCGACCCCGGCGGGCCCGCTCTGTCCGGAGGCCACGGTCGCCGCCGTGCCGCCGCCGACGGGCGCCTTCATGATCGTGCCGTCGCCGCTGTTCGCCCAGTACACGTTGGTCGCGTCGACGGCGATGCCGAGCGGCTTCGACTGGATCAGCGCGATCGGCGTGGAGTTGCTCCCGCTCTTGGAGATCTTGTTGACGGTGCCGAGCCCGCTGTCGGTCCAGTAGACGTTGCCCGCGTCGAGCGCGAGTCCGTCGGCGGGGCCCCCGAAGAGCCCATTCGCCAGCGTCGTCGGGGTGCTCGCGCAGCCAGCGACCGGGCACTTGTAGACTCCGCCGCCCGAATCGGCCCAGTAGGCGCTCGTGGCGTCGACCGCCAACGGGAGCGGGGTCTTGATCTCGGCTCCGACCGCGACCGCGCTCGAGCCCGACGCGAAGGCGAGGCGCGTCACCGCGCTCCCCGACGTCCAGTACACGTTCGCGGAGTCGATGGCGATGCCCCAGGGAGAGGTCTGGCCGGACGTGAGCGCCGTCGGCGTGCCGGCGCAGCCGCCGATCGCGCACTCCATCACGGTGCCGCCGCTGGTCGCGACCCAGTACACGTTCGCCCCGTCGACCGCGATGCTCATGGGGTTGCTCTGGCCGGCGGCGAGCGTCGTCGCCGCGACGCCGCCTGCGAGCGGCACCGTCATGACCGTGCCGTCGCCGGTGTTCGTCCAGTAGACGTTGGTCGCGCTGAGCGCGATTCCCCATGGGTTCGACAGACTCGAAGCGAGGGTCGCCGCCTGACACTGCCCTCCCTGGCACGCTTGCCCTCCGCAGTCGTGACCGCACGAGCCGCAGTTGTGCATGTCGGTTTGCGTCTCCGCGCAGATGCCGCCGCACACCGCGCCCGAGCAGGTGCAGTTCCCGTCGGCGCAATCCGGAGCCGGCTGGACGCACCCCGGCTGGCTGGCCCACGAGCCCGTGGCGTCGCACGTCTGGGGGGTCGGCCCGGAGCACTGCTTCGCGTTCGGCGAGCAGCTCCCCGAGCAGTTGCCGGGCCCGGTGCAGACGAACGGACACGTGCGGCTCGTCACCCAGGTGCCGGTGTTGTCGCACGTCTGCGCGGCAGCGCCGGCGCACTGGCCCGAGCCGGGCACGCAGCCCCCCCCGCAGGCTCCGTTCGTACATCCGAACGGGCACGTCTGGGAGTTCTGCCACGTGCCGGTGGCGTCGCATGTCTGCGCGCTCGTGCCGGCGCACTGCTTGGCGCCGGGCGCGCACGCGCCGCCGCACACGCCCGCGCCGGTGCACAGATAGGGGCACTTGGTGATCGTCGTCCACCGGCCGTCGGAGCCGCACGCCTCGGCGTTCTTGCCGCTGCAACGCTGGGTCTCGGACGCGCACGCGGCGCCGACCCCCGCGGCGTCGCCGCTGCCGCCGTCGTCGTCGGGGATCGCGGCGCTCCCGTCGAGGTATTCGATGCTGTAGTGCCCGTCGCCCAGGACGGCGGTGCATCCCGCGGCGGCGGCCAGTGCCAGGGCCAGCGCGGCGAAAGCGACGCTCGTTGCGCCGGTTAGCTCGGGCTTCACGGGAAGCTCCCGGCGACGCCGACGTCGCCGAGCCCGACCCAAGCCCTCGCGTTGAGCCTCGCGTGGAGCTTTGCGTGCAGCGACGCCGAGCGCGGCCGCGCGGCATCGGGGGCGTGGTTCTCGGACGCGAGGTAGAGGAGCGTTCCTCCGGCGCCCAGCCCGAGCACGCCGACGAGGAGGCTGATGTCGCCCGCGGCGCCGTCGAAATGAACGCCGTCGATGTTCGTCTGGATGGCCTGTCCCTCGGCGGGCGACGCGGGCTTGCACTTCCCATCGGGGTCGGGGCACGTCTTCGAGAGCCACGCCTTCTTTTCCAGGCCCAGGATGCCGAAGATCGAGGCGAGGGTGACGCCCGCCGCACCGACGCCGAGCGCCGACCAGCCGGCCAGCCGCAACGTGTTCGTGCGGGTCTCGGAGCCCTCGGCGAGGGCGGCCGGCGGCGCGGCCTGCTGCCCCTCGGGACCCGCCGCGATCGCGTCCGAGTCCGGCGCCATCTTGCCGGCGAGCATGCGCGGCGCCTTCAGCACGACTTCGCGCCGTACCGCGTCGCCTTCGTTCAGAGAGAGGCGGAGAGAGACCGGCGAGCGCCCCGCCAGGGACACGGTGAACGTGTGCGTGCCCGGATCGACCGAGACGGGCGTTCCGTCGAGCGGCTCGGGGAGCGTGGCGCCGTCGATGGCGAGGGTCGCCGAGCCGAGCTCGGCGCCTCCGCCCGCGTCTCTGGGCGTGAGCACCACGGTCGGGAGCGCCTTCTCGATCGCGTCGAGCCGCTCCGCGCAGTCCACCCGGACCGCCCGGGGGCACGCCTTCGCCGCGCAGACGCGGAGGTGCTCGCGCGCCTCGACGAGCTTGGACGCGCGCTGGAGATCCTGCGCGCTCTCGTTCGCCGCGACGCACTCTTGCTTCGTGGGCTCGTCCGCCAGGGCCGGGGGACCCGCGACGACCAAGGCGAACGCGATTGTGAATGCCGGCCCGAAGCGGCTCAAAGGCACTCGAGCTTCCACTTCTTCTTGCCCGTCGCCGGATCCATGGTGAAGGGCGGAGTGCAGCCGGACGGCCTGGCGGGCGCGGCGCGCGCAGGAGCAGGGGGCGGCGCGGAAGCCCCGAGGTTGGGGCTCGGCCCCGCCGTCGGACCGACCGGAGCGACGGCCGGAAGCGACTCGACGGGGATCGACGGAGGCCCGCTCGCGCCGGACCTCTCGTCGGCGAGCGCGCGCCAGGCCGACGGTCGGTCGCTCTTGTGCTCCGTCGCCATGGCTGCAGGCGCGGAGGAGGGCCGGCTCCCGGCCGCGGTCTCCGGAGACGAGCTCCCGGCCGCGATGGCCACGAAAGCCGCGACCGCGACGACGAGAACCACGCCCGCACCCGCGAGGAACGAGGGCCGCCACACGCGCGGGTGCGCGCCGAGCAGCCCGTGCGGAACCGGCTCGACGCGCTGGGTGATGACCGGCGTCGCGCCGGTGAGCACCGTGACGGCGGCCGACGCGCGGTCCCAACGAGGAGCCCGCGCATGCGCCTCGATGGCTCCCGAGGGCACGCGGAGAATGGTCTCGTCTTCGGCCTCCTCGCTGCCCGGCATCGGGGCCTCGAACGCCTCGCGATACGCAGCGCCGAGCGCGGTCTTCATCGACCTGGCGTCGGCCCAGCGCTCCGATTTCTCGAACCGCAGCGAGCGGTCGAAGACGGCGGCCAGCGGCTTCGGGAGGTCCGGGCACACGAGCGCGAGCGACCGGGCAGGGCGTGACCCGACGATCACCATCATCTCGGCGGCGTTGTCGGCCTCGTGCACGTAGCGCTTCGAGAGGAGCGCGAAGGCGGTGGCGCCAACGGAGTAGAGATCCGATTGCGGATCGACGACCTTGCCGAGCACTTGCTCGGGCGCCATGAACGCTGGCGTCCCCACGATGCCCCCCGGGCGTGTCGCCGTGACCGGAGCCTCGATGAGCCGGGCGATGCCGAAGTCGAGCAGCTTGAGCATGCCCGCGCGGGTCAGAAAGAGGTTCTCGGGCTTGATGTCGCGGTGAACGATGCCCTTGTCGTGGGCAGTGGCCAGCACGTCGAGCACCTGGTAAACGAGGCGCGCCACCTCGCGGTCGCCAAGGCGATGCCCGTTGCGCTCCCACCGGTGGTCGAGCGTCTCGCCCTCGAGGAGCTCCATCACGAGGAACACGGTCCCGTCTTCGGCGCTGTCGTCGTCGAGGATGCGCACGGTGCCGGGGTGCTCGACGCTGTTCGCGGCGTAGCCCTCGCGCAAGAAGCGCGCGCGCACGTTCG
>OCTA010000604.1_pt1 | contig 32941 bp, 28 predicted proteins | sample 1538991 | NCBI WGS metagenome assembly OCTA01 (sample SAMEA3539302, study PRJEB22396) | soil metagenome | biome: tundra; feature: field; material: soil | place: USA | collected 2010-05 | depth 0.15 m | reverse complement strand
CGAGATCTACACTCTTTCCCTACACGACGCTCTTCCGATCTCGCGGATCCGAGCACCTCACTGCGCATCGTTGCGCGCAAAACTAGCAACGACCGTGCCCGCTGGTGGGGCCTGCACCACGTAGAGATCGGCTCCGCCCGCGGCGGCGCCCGCGGAATCTTTCCCCACCCCGGCGGAAATCCTCCCGATTGTCTTGAAATGGGACCGCGGGCCTCGCGGGGGTCATGGTCGGCCCGCTCCTTGCTGACCGTTCACATTGGACACCACCCATGGCCGCCAATCTGCTCGCGCTGGAGCTTCTAGGAGCTCGGCAGCAAGAGATCGCGAGAGGTGATAGGAACGCGAGCATGCGCACCTCGGCGCTCCTCTTGGCGGTGGTCCTGGCGATTGGTCTGGTGGCTGGCCTCGCCTATTGGGATGAGGAGCTGGAATCGCGGGCCGCGCTGGACGACCTCGCCGGTGAACAGGTGAACCTCGCCCGCGGGGTCGCGGCCGCCTTCGGCGCTCAGACGGAAGGCGTCCAGCGGGCGTTTGTCGACCAAGCGCCCAAAGGGCTTGCGACCGCGGAGCGGCAGGGCAGCCTGAAGCTGTTCCTGCTTTCGCCCGACGGCGCCCGCTTGGTGGCCAGCGATGGCAGGTTCGTCGCGTCGGATCCGGTGGTCGCGGCGGCGCGTCGAGGGGACGAGGTGGTTCGCCTCTCGCGCCCCGAGGCGGCCGACCTGGGATTGCCGGCGCGATCTGCGTTGGTTGGTCTGGCGCACGTTGGCCGGGGGCCGCTCACCGGTTGGGTGATCGCGGTGGTCGCCAGCGCCCTGCGGGAACGGGATCGCGAACGCTGGGCGCAAAAGCGGCTCATTCTTAGCGTCCTCACCGCGACGACGTTGTTGCTCGCCTTCGGTGGCCTCGCCTTGCGGAACCAGAAGAAGGAGCTGGAGCTCAAACGTGAGCTCGCCGTCGCCGCGATGCGTGGCGAACAGAACGATCGGCTGGCCGTCGCCACCCGGGCGGCCGCGCTCGGTACCCTCGCCATGGGCGTCGCCCACGAAGTCTCGACGCCGCTGGGCGTGATCGCGGGTCGAGCCGAGCTGCTGCTGCCGAAGCTACGCGACGACGACAAGGGAACCGCGGCGCTGAACGCGATTCTCGAGCAGACCCAGCGGATCAACCAGGTGATTCGCGGCCTACTCGGATTGGCTCGGGGAGATCGCGTTTCAGCCGACCATCTCGTGGCCGGTCAGATCGCACGGGGCGCGCTGGCTCTGGTGGAGCATCGTTTCAGCAAGGCCGGCGTTGATCTCGCGGCGCAGGTGGCAAGCGATCTTCCCACCCTCAGCGGAGACGCCCGCCTGCTCGAGAGCGCATTGGCCAACCTGCTCCTCAACGCGTGCGACGCCTGCGCGAACGGCGGGAAGGTCCGCTTCTCCCTCGACGCACACGACGGGCGGATCCGCTTCGCCGTGGAGGACGATGGCGCCGGAATCTCTCCGCAGCACGCTCAAAAGGCGCTGGAGCCCTTCTTCACGACCAAACCCAGCGGCGAAGGAACCGGGCTCGGCCTCGCCATCGCCAACGAGATCGTCAAGAGCCACCTGGGTACCTTGGAATTGACGCCCCTGGTCCCGCACGGGACGCGCGCCGTCGTCGAGATACCGGCCGACCCGCCCTGAGCTCGAAAGCGGCAAACGGGCGAACGGGCGAACGGGTCAACGGGGGAGAATTTCCGTCCCGTTCGGGAGAATTTCCCTCGGGTCGCCCGAGCCAAGGCGCGAACCGCGCATCCAGGGCGGTCGTGGGCTTGGCACGCGGCCTGCTCCATCTGCCCCAGGAGGGTTCTCGATGACCAAACAGAGACTGAGTGCCACGTTTTTTTCCGCCACGTTCGGCTTCACGACGCTGGCGCTCGCCTGTGGCCTCCAGCCACCGGTGCAAAACGGCGGAGCCGCGGTCAAGGACGGGATCCAGGTCGCGGTGCTACGCCAGAGCTGTAGCCAGACGGTCGAAACGGAACAACCCGGAAACGACCTGGTCGAGACCACCCTCGAGGTGGAGGTTCGCAACGGAGCGTCGACACCGATTGCCGTCCACGGCGATGGCTTTCGGCTCGGTGCGCCCGATGGAAGCGCGATCCGGACTTCCACCTGGGGCGCGAACCAGGCCGTGGCGCTCGACCCCGGCCGGACGCAGACCTTTCAGCTCCGGTTCATGAGCCGCGGCGGTCTCAGTTGCTATCGAGAGATGACGCTCGAGTCCCCCTCGGCGGTCGTCCGGGGAACGGAGCCGGTCCAGATCGGCGCCGTCAAGGTCGTTCCGGCGCACGCGCCGACTGGCTATGGCCGATCGGCAAGCTAGGGCCGATTGCACTTCCTGCGACCTGGCCCGGGTCTGGCGGTAGACTCCGGGTCAGGCGACCGGCCAGCGTCGATGCCATCCCCAATCCCTGAACGACGCCGCCGAATCCTGGTTGTCGACGACAACCTCGAGATGGCACGAACGATCGTGGACGGGCTTTTCGACCGGGGATACGACGCGGTGGCCGTCGGCTCGGGCCAAAAGGCGCTCGATCACCTGAACACGGAGGCTTTCATCGATGCGATGGTGACCGATCTGCGGATGCCCGGCGTCGACGGGCTGGAGCTGCTGTCGGCCTCCCGCAGGCTGGATCCCGATCGACCGGTGATCGTGATGACGGCTTACAGCGCCGTCGACACCGCCGTGGAGTCGATCCGCCAGGGCGCCTACCACTACCTGACCAAGCCGTTCAAGCAGGAGGAGCTGGCGATCTTCCTGGGGCGGGCGCTCGAGGAGCTGCGGGTCCGGCGTGAGGCTTCGATCCTCAAGACCGCCCTGCGGACCCGGTTTTCCATCTCCAACCTGATCGGCGGGAGCGCGGCCATCCGCGCGGTCCGCGAGCGTGTGAAGCGTCTGGCCGACGCGCCCGCGCCGGCGATCATCACGGGCGAGACGGGAACCGGCAAGGGGTTGGTCGCCCGCGCGCTGCACGCCGACAGCCGCCGCAGCGAGGGCCCTTTCGTCTCGGTCAACTGCGCGGCGCTCCCCGAATCGCTGCTGGAGAGCGAGCTGTTTGGACACGTCCGGGGGGCGTTCACGGGCGCGGTCGCCGACCGACGGGGGCTCTTCGCCGAGGCAGATGGAGGGTCGTTGTTCCTCGACGAGATCGCCGAGATGACGCCGGGGCTGCAGGCCAAGCTGCTGCACGTCCTCGAGAGCGGCGCGATCCGCCCGGTCGGCGGCACCAAGGTCCGGCAGGTCGACGTTCGCATCATCGCCGCGACCCACCGCGATCTGGCGCAAGCCGTGCGCGACCAGAGGTTTCGCGAGGATCTCCTCTATCGGCTCGACGTCGTCGGCATCGTCATTCCCCCCCTCCGCGATCGCACGGAAGACATCCCCGAGCTGGTGGAGCACTTCGTGGCGGAGGTGCGCGCGAAGTATCCCCAGTCGCCGATCCGGCGTTTCTCCGCGGAGGCGTTTTCCACCCTGCGCCGCTACCGCTGGCCCGGCAACGTCCGCGAGCTGGCGCACGCCGTCGAGAAGATCGCCCTTTTGGGACAGAACGTCGAGGTGCTGGCCGCCGATCTCCCCGACGGGATTGGACGGACCCAGACCGCCGAGCCGCTCGAGTTCAACGGCGACATCCTTCCCATGCGCGAGCTGGAACGGCGCTATGCCGTCTGGGCGGTGGGCCAGACCGGCGGTCATCGCGGCAAGGCGGCCGAGCGGCTGGGCGTCGATCCCAAGACCCTCCGCAAATGGCTGGGAGAGCCCGAACCCGCCGGGGATTGAAGCTATTGCTGCCGCTTGATCTTGTCGAGCAGCGTCGTGCGGCTGAGGCCGAGCAGCTCGGCCGCGCGGGTCTTGTTTCCTTCGGCCAGGCGCAGCGCGCGTGCAATGAGCGAATCCTCGAACTCGGCCACCGCCGCTTGCAGGTCGATGCCACCTTTGCCCAGGTCAATCGTGGCGGCCGCGACGGTGACCGAAGCCATCGTGCCGGAGGTCAGGCGGGGCGGTAGGTCGGAAATTGTGATCGTGCCGTTGCGATTGAGCACCACCAGGCGCTCCAGCAGATTCTCCATCTCCCGGACGTTGCCCGGCCAGGCGTAGCTCGTCATGAGGTGGAGCGCGGCATCGTCGAGGACGACGGTTCGGTCGAAGCGCCGGTTCATCGATTGCAAGAAGTGCTCGACCAGCAGCGGAATGTCTTCCCGCCGTTCCCGCAACGCCGGCAGGCGAATCGGCAAGACGTCGAGCCGATAGTAGAGGTCCGCGCGGAACGTCCCCTCGCGGACCATGGCTTCCAGATCTCGATTGGTCGCGGCGACGATGCGCACGTCGACGGCCCGCGGGCGGTTGTCGCCCACCGGGGTGACCTGGCGCTCCTGCAGGGCGCGCAGCAATTTCACCTGCATCGCCAGCGGCAGCTCGGCGATCTCGTCGAGGAAGAGCGTGCCGCCGCTCGCTTGTACGAACAGGCCGGTGCGCGCATCCGTGGCCCCCGTGAACGAGCCCTTGGCGTGCCCGAACATCTCGCTCTCCATCAGAGCTTCCGGGATGGCGCCACAGTTGATCGCCACCAGGGGACCGCTGGCGCGCCCCGACGTGCCGTGGAGCAGGCGCGCGACGACCTCCTTGCCGGTGCCGCTCTCGCCGGTGATGAGCACGGTCGAGCTGGTGTTGGCCATCCGTTCCACCGTGTCGATCACGGCACGCAAGGCGGCCGACACGCCGATGAGCGCCACCTGCGGTTGGCCGTCGTCGCCGCCTTGTGCCGGACCGGGCTGCGGGCCGCGCGCGCGCAAGGCCTGACGGACCACCTCGTTGAGATCCGCGGCGTGAAAGGGCTTGGTCAGAAAGTTGAATGCCCCGGCACGCATCGCCTCGACGCAATCGCGGATCGAGTTCTCGCCGGTCAGGATGAGCACGGGAATCTTGGGGTACTTTTCGCGGGTGTGGCGCAACACCTGCAGCCCGTCGGCGCCCGGCATGTTGAGATCGGTGACGACGAGATCGATGGGACGCGCACCGAGCGTGGCAATCGCCTCGAGGCCATCCCGCGCTTCGATCACCTCATGGCCGCTGCGGGTGAGCAGCTTGCTCAGCATCAACCGTACGGAGGCGTCGTCGTCGACGACGAGAACATTCATGGGGGCATTGTACGCCTATGGCCTACCGGCGAATCGGACGGCGGAGGCCGCGGCGGATACGACCGGCTGGATGAGCTTCCGGTGGGTGTCGGCGGGCCGACACCCGCGTCGCCGGGCGCGACGAAGAAGCGACGGGCGGACGTCCCGGATCTCCGCGCAGTTACTGGATCTGGGCGTCGGTCCCGGCTGGCCCGTTCGTTGCTCCTGAGAATCCCCGTGATGAACCAGCTGATTTTCTCTCTCGCAGCTCTCGGGGTGGTCGGGTGCGCGTCGGTACAGCTTCCCCGCGATCAGGTGGAGCATTTCGAAGCCAAGGTCCGCAGCGCCAAGACCATCGCGATGTTCGCCGAGCCGGCCGCCGGCGAGCACGGTGCCTTCGGGATGTCCACCGCCCGGATGCACCTGGAGCTGGCGATCGACCAGGCCGAGGTCGCCAAGACGCTGGCCCGCTCGGGCGACGCGCGGGCTCTGCTGCTCCTGGCGCGCGCGCAGTCCGATGCCGACCTGGCCGTCGGGATTGCCCGTCGGTCGGAGATGCACCGGCTTGCCCTCGAAGCGACCGAGGGCCGGCTGGCCGGGAATCCGTAGCCTGAGCAATCGGTTGTGAGGCCCGAAGGGAGGCGTCGATGAGCCTCGGGAGCTCCGCGACGTCTGCGAGACAAACCGTCAATAAAGTAAAGCGTGACTCCTCGATGAGTCTATGATGATGATTCGCTGTTCCATCATTTTCGGCGCATCTAGCTGTGTGGGCTGTCGTCGAGATCTCGGAGTGAGTCGGACCCATTGCCACGAGACACGGGAGGCGGGATGGACGGGAGGGTCCTTCAGCAGGCCGCACGACAGCGTCGGGTGCGCAGTTGAGCTCGTCGGCGAGCGCCGACGCGACCCGTGCCCGCCTCGAGGAGCGCCTCCGGGTTCTGTCTGAATCGATGCGCGCCTTCACGGAGGCGACGGAGGATTCGCAACTTCTTCTCGACACCGTTGCCCAACGGGTCGCCGAGGTCGTCAAGGACTACTGCATTGTTTTGCTTCTGTCCGATGACGGCGGGACCCTGACACCGGTCGCCGCATACGACCCGGATCCCGAAGCCCTTCGCCAGGTGCGCGATGCGTTCCTGGAGCCATTTGTCCTCGAAACGCACCCGGTGACCCGGCGGGTCATCGAAACGGGGGAACCATTCTTCGCGCCGAAGCTCGATCTCGAACAGCTGCGTCCGCCGCGGACGACGGCGCGGTACTTCGACTTCATGCAGCGGATCGGAATGCACAGCATGTTGATCGTCCCGCTGCGGGTCCACGATCGATCCATCGGCCAGCTCACGCTGGCCCGTTTTCGCGCGGACAGTCCGGCTTTCGACGAGCACGATCTCGACCTGGCGCAGAACCTCGCGGGCTATGCGGCGTTTGCCATATCGAACGCGCGTCTTCTCACCGACGCCCGGCGCGAGACCGCCGAGCGCAAGCGAATCACCGATCGCTTCCGGATCTTGGCCGACGCCTCGCGCGAGTTCAGTGAGGCGACCTACGACGACAATCGACTGCTGGACGTCGTGGCAACTCGCCTCGGCCAGCTCTTCGGTGACATGTGCGTGATCCGGGCAGTGACCGAGGATGGGGAATGGTTGGAGTCGACGGGAGCGACCTACCACCGAGATCCAAACCTGCTCGCGGCGACCCGCGAGGTGATGTTGTCGGGCCGTCAGCGCGTCGGCGAGGGAATCTCGGGGCGCGTGGCCGCGACGGGAAAGACTCTCCTCACGCCCCGGGTCAACCCGGCCGACTTCGCTGCGTCGAGCGAGCCGAAATACCGACCCTTCCTCGAACGGCTCGCGGTCACCAGCTCGATCACGCTGCCGCTGCTCTGCCGGGGCAAGGTGGTCGGGATAGCGAACCTCATGCGCAGCGATCCCGACGATCCGTTCAGCGAGGACGATCTCCAAATGGTCGAACGCGTCGCCGACCACGCGGCCCTGGCCATCGGCAACGCCCGCTCGTACGCCGCCGAACGGGCGGCCCGCGACGTCGCGGAGAAGGCGGTGAACGACCTCCGAAGGGCGGAAGGTCGATTCGCCCGCCTTTCAGACTCGGGGATCATCGGCATTATCGCTAGCGACCTTGCCGGAAACGTCTCGCAGGTCAACGACGCTCTTCTCAATCTCCTGGGCTATTCGCGTCACGAGATCGTTTCGGGAGCCGTCGTCTGGCGGGAGCTCACACCGCCCGAGTGGCGGGGCGTCGACGCCCGAGCTACGGCGCAACTGACGGCGACGGGGATCGGTGGACTTCGCGAGAAGGAGTATCTCCGAAAGGACGGGACGCGGATCCCCGTCCTGATCGGCTCGGCCATGCTGGAGGGCGACGCCAAGGATTGTATCTCCTTTGTCCTCGATCTCACCGCGCGCAAGCAGGCACAGGCGGCCATCGAGAAATTGCGTGAAGAACGGGAGGCCGACGCAAAGTTCCGGGGCCTGCTCGAATCCGCCCCCGACGCTGTGGTGATCGCCGGAGGCGACGGCGTCATTTCACTGGTGAACGGGCAGGTCGAAACGCTTTTTGGGTATGCTCGGTCCGAAATCATCGGAAAGCCGATCGAGGTCCTCATCCCCGAGCGCTTTCGGCAGGCCCACCCGGCGCACCGCACCCGTTATTTTCAGACGCCGACCATCCGACCGATGGGGGCCGGTCTGGAGCTCCACGGGCGGCGCAAAGACGGCACCGAGTTCCCGATCGAGATCAGCCTGAGCCCGCTCCAGACCAAGGACGGCCTGCTCGTGTCGGGCGCGATTCGAGACATCACGGAGCGCAAGAGGGCGGAAGGGCAAAGGGCCAGGCTGGCGGCCATTGTGGACTCGTCCGACGATGCGATCGTCGGTAAGACGCTCCAGGGCGCCATCACCAGCTGGAACCCGGGCGCGGAGCGGATGTTTGGATATGCGGCGGACGAGATCGTCGGAAAGCTCATTTCCGTCATCGTCCCACCCGGATTCGAGGAAGAGGAATGGACCATTCTCGAGACTCTCGCCAAGGGGGAGGGAATGCAGCTCGATACGATACGGCGGCGGAAGGATGGGCGAGACATCGATGTCTCCGTGACGATCTCGCCGGTGCGGGATCCCTCCGGGCGCGTCGTTGGCATCTCGAAGGTCGTGCGGGACATCACCGAACGGAGACAGGCCGAAAAGACGCTGGCGGTCGCCAAGAACGCCGCCGAGGCGGCGAACCGAGAGCTCGAAGCCTTCAGTTACTCCGTCGCCCACGATCTGCGCGCGCCTCTGCGCGGAATGAACGGGTTCGCTCAAATCCTCCTCGAAGATTACGCGGACAAGCTCGATGCGGAGGGCCGGGATTGTCTGCAGGTGATTCAGGAGAACGCTGGGAAGATGGGGAATCTCATCGACGCCCTCCTGTCTCTGTCTCGGGTGACGAGAGGCGACTGGAGACCCCAGCGGATCGATCTCTCGGCGCTCGTTCGCACCGTCGCCGCCGAGAGTGCCGGGAGGGAACCCGAGCGCGCAGTCGAGATCGTCGTCCAAGACCACCTCTCGGCCGAGGCCGATCTCCAACTGATGCGCGCTCTTTTCGAAAACCTGATCGGCAACGCCTGGAAGTTCACCGCGCATGCGTCCGCCGCGCGCGTCGAGTTCGGGGCCCTCGAAAAGAACGGTGCGACGACCCTGTTTCTGAAGGACAACGGCGCCGGGTTCGATATGGCCCACGCGGGCAAGCTCTTTGCCCCCTTCCAGAGACTTCACACCGTGGCGGAGTTTCCGGGTACCGGCATCGGCCTCGCGACGGTCCAACGGGTCGTCAATCGCCACGGCGGCCGGATCTGGGCCGAGGGGAAGGTGGGCGAGGGCGCGGTCTTCTATTTCGTTCTGCCCGGCATCTCACAGGGGGCGACGTGACGCGCGACGGGGCGCACGCTCTGGCGAGGCGCGTGGATTTGCTCGGGCCATGGACCGTCCTGGGGATCCTGGGAACCGTTCTCGCCCTCGGCGTCCGGTCGACGAACGCCCTGGTCGAAAATACGGTTTGGATCGACCACACACATCAGGGGACGGGAGGGTGACGTGAACAAGATCTTACTATTGGTCGAAGACAACCCGACAGACGAGAAGCTGACGATCCGGGCCTTCAAGAAGTCGGGTGTCACCAACGACATTGTTGTCGTTCGCGACGGTGCCGAGGCCCTCGACTACCTTTTCGCAACGGGCAAGTACGAAGGGCGCGACATGACCGTGCTGCCGGCCGTCGTCTTGCTCGACTTGAAGCTGCCGCGAATTGACGGCCTCGAGGTCCTGAAAAGGATCCGGGCCGACGAGCGGACGAAGTGTCTTCCCGTCGTGATCCTGACCGCCTCCAAGGAACATGAAGATATCGTTCGTGGCTATTCGCTGGGAGCGAATGCCTATGTGCGAAAGCCCGTAGACTTTGTCGAGTTCGCCGAGGCGGCGAAGACGCTCGGTCTCTTCTGGCTGCTCTTGAACGAGCCGCCACCTACCCGTACGGGTGTGTCATGAGCCCCGTCTTGCGCGTTCTGATGGCGGAGGATTCGGCGACCGATGCCAAGTTAATCGTTGGAGAGTTGCGGCGCGGAGGTCGGTCCGTCGAATTCGAACGTGTCGAGACCCCTGAGGCGATGCGCGCGGCCCTGAAACGCCAGCCTTGGGATCTGGTCACCTCGGACTGGTCGATGCCCAAATTCAGCGTCCCCGCGGCGCTCGCTATTCTGGAAGAAAGTCGGCTCGACCTGCCCCTCATCATCGTGTCGGGAACGATCGGTGAAGAGGCTGCGGTCGAGGCGATGCGTGCCGGAGCGCACGACTATGTCCTCAAGGACAAGCTCGGTCGGTTGACCCCGGCGGTCGAGCGCGAGGTTCGTGAAGCCAAGGAGCGGCTTGCCCATCGACGGGCCGAGGAGGCCCTGCGGGCGAGCGAGGTTCGCTTCAGCCGGCTCAGCCAGGCTGGAATCATCGGCATCGTGATCGCCGACGTTCACGGCAACATCTCCGACGCGAACGACGCCTATCTGCAGATGGTCGGATACTCACGCGAAGAGCTGGTCCAGGGCGCCGTGCGCTGGGCAGACCTGACGCCGCCCGAGCTTGCTGACCTGGGGGCCCGCTCCGTGGAACAGCTGCAGGCGACGGGCGTCGCCCCCCCCTGGGAGACGGAGACGTTTCGCAAGGACGGGAGCCGGGTACCGGTCCTGGTCGGGGTCGCGATGCTGGAGTATCCCAAGACCATCGCGTTCATTGTCGACCTCACGAAACGCAAGCAAGCGGAGGCCGGACAGAGGCAGGCGGAGCAGGCCCTGCGGCAGAGCGAGGAGCAGCTCCGTCAGGCGCAGAAGATGGAGGCGGTCGGCCGGTTGGCGGGCGGCGTCGCGCACGACTTCAACAACGTCCTCTCGGTCATCTTGAGCTACGCCGACTTCATTCTCTCCGACCTGAAGCCCTCCGATCCGCTGTGCAGCGATTTGGGGGAGATCTCCAAGGCCGCGACGCGGGCCGCCGGGCTCACCCGCCAGCTCCTGATGTTCAGCCGACAGCAGGTCTTCGAACCGAAGGTGATCGATCTGCACGAGGCGTTGACCGGCATGGACAAGATGATCCAGCGCATTCTGGGTGAAGATGTGGCGTTCCTGTCCCTGCCACCGAAAGTGTCGGGCAGGGTCAAGGTCGACCCGAGTCATATCGAGCAGGTGATCTTGAATCTGGTCGTGAACGCGCGCGATGCGATGCCGACCGGCGGCCAGCTCACCATCGAGACCGCCAACGTGGTCCTCGACGGCTCCTACGCCATGAGCCATCTGCCCACCAAACCTGGTCCCTACGTGATGCTGGCCGTGAGCGACACCGGGACCGGGATGGACCGCGAGACCCAGAAACGCATCTTCGAGCCGTTTTTCACGACCAAGGAGATGGGGAAGGGGACCGGCCTGGGACTGTCGACCGTGTTCGGGATCGTCCAGCAGAGTTGCGGCAACATCTGGGTCTACAGCGAGCTCGGCAAAGGAACGACCTTCAAGGTCTACTTACCGAGGGTGGATGAGGAGGTGGACGTGTTGCGGCCGCAGGCTGCCCCGACCAGCCTTCGCGGGACCGAGACCATCCTGCTCGTCGAGGACGAGGAGCAGGTCCGCACGATCGCCCTGAATATTCTGCGGCGGCAGGGGTATCAGGTCATCCCCGCGCAGAACGCGGGCGAGGCGCTCCTCATCTGCGAGCGGCATCCGGGAGGGATCGATCTGCTGCTCACGGATGTCGTGATGCCCCAGATGAGCGGTCCGGAGTTGGCCAAGCGTCTCGCCCAGACCCGGCCCGAGATGAAGGTCCTCTGCATGTCGGGATATACGGACGACAGCATCGTCCGCCACGGCGTGCTGGAGACGGGCGTGGCGTTCGTCCAGAAGCCGCTCACGCCCGCGTTGCTCACCCGGAAGGTCCGGCAGGTCCTCGATGGAGACGACGTCTCGACCAGAATTCAATTGCCCGATCGGGGGAAGCCACTGGGCTGAGGCGAGGCTGGCCGCACCCGTTTGAGAAGTTAGTTCACCACCGCCATTTGAACCGAGGCCCGTCCTTCGGCGAAGAGGCCGTCCATCTCGCTGTGCAGCGCTCGGCCCCAGTGTTCGTCCGGGGACTCGACCTGGGACGGCAGGGTGACCCGGACCACCGTTCCCGCGCCCTCGCAAGCGTCGATCGCGAAGTCTCCACCGAGAGCTCGGGCGCGCTCTCCGATGCGGACCATGCGCCCCCCTCCCCAGGGTGCCGCCGCGACATCGGCTGCGGCCAGGCCGCGCCCGTCGTCCTCGACGGCAATTCGGAGCTGACCGTTCTCCCGCTCCAGATGAACCGAGACGACGTGGGCGCCGCCATGGCCGAGGACGTTGGTCACCGCCTCCTGGACGATCCAGAAGCAGCCAAGCTCGGTGTCCGGCGCCGCGTGCCCGTCGAGCTTCGTCGCGTCCAGCTCCATCTTCACGCCGGAGGCCGCCGACTGCGCGTCGAGATACGCCCGCAGGGCGGGGACCAGACCGACCTCGTCCAGCGAAGGCAGCCGCTCTGCGACCGTCAGCCGCCGGACTCGGTCGATGAGACCGTCGACCACCTCGAGCGTCTGCGGATCTTCGGCCGGGTCCAGGCCGGAGGGGATCCCGGTGAGCCGGACCTTGAGCGCGTCGAGCATCTCGGCCAGCTCTTCGGTGGAGGCGTGTAGGGCGAGCGCCTTGGTGGTCCGGTCGGCCGCGTAAAGGACATGCGCCGCGAAATCGGCCAGGGAGCCCGCGAAGCTCTGCTGCGCCTCACTCCAAGCCATCGGAACGCCGATGTGCTCGTTGCACACCACGCCGACCAGGCGATTCTGCAGGCGGATCGGCGCACCGAGCAGCGAGGTGATCTGCTGGGAGGCGAGGTAGCTGGCACCGAGCTCGCGCGTGCGGGGGTCGCTCTGGGCGCGATCGGCGACGATCGAACGTTCCGATGCCAGCGCGGCGAAGTAGGCGGGCGCCGCCGAAGCCTTGAGCGCGATGCCGCCCGAGTGCCGGTCCGGCGTGGCTTCATAGAGATCCTGGCAACGGATCTCGCTGCGGGTCCCGTCGAAGAGCCAGACGCCACAGCGTTCGACGCCCAGACCCCGGGCGCCGGCCTCGACGATCGCGCGGAAGGCCGCCCGGGCATTTCCGGCCTCCACCTCTTGGTTCTGTGCGAGGGCGGTCAGCTCGCGGGCGGACCGCTGCCAGTCGTTCTCCTTGCGGCGCCGGTCGCTCTCGAGACCGGCCCGGCGTCGCTGTTCTCCGTTCAGGAGCGCGAGCGCCGAGGAGATCTCCGCATAGTTCCTTTCGATGTAGCGAACCGCATACAGCACGGCGGTCATGAGGGTCACGGCCACCAGATCGAACCCGATCGCCATCCGCACCCAGTTGCGGGGAATTCGAGGATCCGACTCGATGGGATGGGGGACGAAATGCCCACCCTTGGCCGCCAGGGCGAGCGCGCCCAGGAGGATCGCGGTGACGACCAGGAGCAGGATACCCGAGCCACGCCCGAGCAAGATGACGGCCAGAACGATGGCCGAGATCAGAATGGCCGCGCTGGTGAGCGCAAACCCCGAGCGCAAGATCGTCGGAACCCCGGAGCAGTAGATCGCCGCGATCGTGAGGGTGGCCCGCAGCCGAAACGGCAATTGGGGCAGCAAGCGCAGGGCGAGGGTCAGCAGGGCGGCCGACATGACCAGATAGGTCGAAAGGTCGAACCGCGGCCGCGACCGGAACGTGATTACCATGGCCGTCAGGAGCACGCCGGCGATGGCGGTGACCTTGAGCATGTCGTTCAGAAAGTCGGACCGCCAGGTGAGCGCCGCTCGCATGTCGTCCAGACGGTCTTGCCCCGGGATCGTTGGCTTGCCGTTTTTGGCCATACCCGTCGGGCAATGCGAGAACGGTGCCGAGCGGCGAGGCTGGCCCAACACCCCGGGATGGTTGGGAACGTCGAGCGGCCGCCGGGCTGGGCGTCGGTGTTCCGACGGTGGCCGCCGCCGACGCCGACGGGAAACCGTCGATCTCGAGCTGCTCTCAAGGACATCGATGGAAAAGCCGATCGGCTCTGGGCAATGAGTCTTGGCGTGAAGGTCTTCACCGCGACGAAGGCGCGGGATCGAGAGCGACTGGGCGAAGTCGTGACCGGCTGGCTCGCCGAGCATCCCCAGCTTCAGATCGTGGACAAGATCGTGACCCAGAGCTCGGACGCCGAGTTCCACTGCTTCACGATCACGCTGTTTTACGAAACGCCCGGTCCCTGAACGCCCGCGGCCCAGGATCGACTCGTCCCGCCAATGTCACACCGCCGGCACGGGTTTGACGCCGCAGAGTCACCCGCGCCCCTTAGTGTCTAGGGGCATGAAGCACCCCAGCAGACCCGCCGTTCCGGCGCGCCTCGCTCACATCTCAGATTTGCATTTCGGGCGCAGCGCGGAAACCAACGCCAACGCCGGCCGCCTGTGCGCGGCCCTGATCGAATCTGGCGTCGAAACGATCGTCGCGACCGGCGACATCACCCACCGCGGCCTGGGGCGCGAGCTGGCGCTCTTCCAGTCGACGTTTGCGCCGCTGCTCTCGGCCGGTCGCCTGATCGTCATTCCCGGCAACCACGATTGTCTGGGGGACGACGTCTCGCGCGATCTCATGGATGGCCCGCGGGTGCAGACCGCCACGCGCCCGGGCGTCACCATCGTGCGGGTCGATTCGACCGCCGCGCACAACCGATCCTGGATCAATGGTCACGGCAGTCTCGACGACGCCGATCTGGACGCCATCGACGCCGCGCTGGACGCGGCGCCGGCCGGCTGCCTGGTCGTGATCGCGCTACACCACCACGTGCTTCCGATGCCAGATGAGCACGCGATGGAGCGCTTGTCGTCGTGGCTGGGTTTTGGGTTCACCTCCGAGCTGGCGCGCGGCCGCGACCTGCTGACGCGGGTCCGCGGGCGGTGCGACCTGGTGCTGCACGGCCACCGCCACGTGCCGCGCGGGGCGCGTCTCTTCTGCGCGCCGCGGCCCATGTACGTCTTCAACGCCGGCTCTTCGACGGAGCTCGGGCGGGTGCGGGTCTTTGCCCACGACGGCGCCGGCGCGCTGCTGGGCGGGCCGCTCTGGCTGGACGTCCCGGCGCCCTGGGACACCGTCGCCGAAGCGTTCGGCGCGGAGGCCGGTCTTCCCACCCCCTTGGCCGTCTGAGCATCGTGACCGAGCAACCGGGCCTTCCCGTGGTGGCGGCCGTCGAGATGGGCCTCGGCCATCTGCGCGCGGCGGACGCGCTGGCGCGCGGCTTCGGTGTGCCCATCGCCCATGCCGACCGGGCGCCGCTGGCCGGACCCGAGGAGCAGCGCCTCTGGCAGCGGACCCGCCGCTTTTACGAGCGGGTCTCGCGCGTCTCGCAGCTGCCGATGGTGGGCACGCCGTTTCGCCTGCTGCTCGAGGCGATCACCCGCATCCCGCCCTTTCATCCGCTGCGCGATCTCTCCCGTCCATCGCTGACCACGCGGGGTCTCGAGCGGGCGGTGGGCCAGGGGCTGGGCGCCGGGTTGCTGGCGTCGCTGGAGCGCTCGGGAGTGCCGCTGCTCACGACGTTCTTCGTCCCCGCCCTGGTCGCGGACCGTTTTGGAAAGGGCCCGGTCGCCTGCGTGGTGACCGACTCGGATCTGGCGCGCGCCTGGGTTCCGCGCCGCCCGGGCGGCAGTCGCATTCGTTACTTCGCGCCGACGGAGCGCGCCGCGCGTCGTCTCCGCGCCTACGGCGTCGCGGCGGCGCAGATCGACACGACCGGTTTTCCGCTGCCGCACGAGCTGGTCGGCGGGCCCGACGCCCCGACCGCCCGGGCAAACCTGGCCGCGCGCCTGGTCCGTCTCGACCGCGGGGGCGCCTTCCGGAAGGCCGCGGGCGCGGCGGTCGCCGCGACGCTGGGCGGGGAGGTGTTGCGCGCCGTCGCGGATCGGCCGCCGCTGCTGGTCTTCGCGGTGGGCGGGGCGGGCGCGCAGGCCGATCTGCCGGCGAAGTTCGTCCCGGCCTTGCGTTCCGCGATCAAGGCAGGCTCGCTCCGTTTGACGCTGGTCGCGGGCGTCCGCCCCGACGTCGCGCGCCGCTTCGAGCGCCTGTTACGCAGACAAGGCCTGGCCGATCATCCGGCGGTGCGGATCCTGGTCGAGGCCGACGTCGATCGCTACTTCCGCGCGTTCAACGCCCTGTGCGCCGAGGCCGACATCCTCTGGACCAAACCGAGCGAGCTGACTTTCTTCGCCGCCCTGGGCCTGCCACTGCTGTTGTCGCCGTCGGTGGGCGCGCAAGAGCGCTACAACCGGCGCTGGGCGATCGAGAACGGCGCCGCCCTGGCCCAGCGTGAGCCGCACCTGGCTGCGGCCTGGATCGAGGAGTGGCTGCGCGACGGCACGCTGGCCGGCGCGGCCTTCGGCGGCTTCACGCGGCTGCCGAAGCAGGGCCTGTATCGGATTTTGGATGCGTATGGCTGCCCCGCGCTGGCCGAACCCGCAGCCGACTCCCCCGCAGCACGGTCAGACGGTTCGATCGCCATTCGATCGATCGGCTGAGCAGGCCGTGCGTCCAGGCGGCCCCCGCCAGCAGGTCGGCCAGCGGTCCCACCAGCAAGGCGCGCAGCGGGAATCCCCGCCCGCGCCCCCGCAGGAGCCGCCCGGCCAGGGCGTCGCTCGCCAGGCGGCTGGCCGCTGTCACCGCCCAGATCGCCCCGGTCACGCGCGACGGATCGGCCAGCGCCGCGGCGGTGGCGAGCAGCACCGGGTTGAGCAGCAGCAGGCCGCAATACGCCGGTAGGCCCGCACATTGATGCTGCATGACGCTCCAGCGCGCGTAGCGGCGGACGAATCCGGCCAGCGAGCGGCGTTCGGAGATGCAGGTGACAGGCGCGCGCCCGAGGACGATCCGCTTGTGGAGCCGTTCGGTGACCGCGCGACCGAGCACGAAGTCTTCGGCGAGCACGTCCTTGACCGAGGCGAATCCGCCCAGCGCGTCGATGTCCGCGCGGCGCATGGCCATCGATTTTCCGACGACGTAGTCCTTGCCGCAGAAGAGCTTGGCCGCAACGATCGACGGTGTCATCACCCCCGACAGATGCAGATTGTCGGCGACGGAGCCGAGGCGCGCCGACGATCGCGTCTCGCCGTCGCCGCCCCTGTCGCCGTCTCCGACCAGGGGATGGGTGACGAGGCCGACCGCCGGATCCTCGAGGGCGGCGGCGATCTCGTCGAGATAGCCGGGCGGAACACGGGTGTTCGAATCGCTGATCACCAGCAGATCGTGGTGCGCGTGGCGGGCCAGCGTCATGAGCTGGTTGACCTTGGGGTTGAGCCCGCTTTTCCCCTCTTGCAGCACTACCCGGAACCGTCCGGGCCAGCGGCGAACGGCGGCCCGCGCCAGGGGATAGGCGGGATCGCCGGTGTGCCGCAGGCCGAGGAGCACCTCGTAGTCCGGGTAGGGGAGCGCCGCGAACGTGCGGAGGTTCACGGCCAGCCCGTCGTCGAGGCCGCACAGGGGCTTGAGGATCGAGATCGGCGGACGGCGGACGGGCACCGCGCGCGGCCCGCAAAGGTGACGCGCGAGCGCGAGCAGTTGACTCCAGCCGATGGCCAGACCGACCAGTGCGGCGGCCGCGAGCGCGAGCGCGACGACGTGCGACGACGCTGCCATGATGACCTCCCGTTGCTGAGGTTCAGGCTAGGCCGGGCCGGTTACGCTCCGGCTTCGACGCCGCGACGTCGCCGCAACGACGACGCTAATCTTTGACGACCACCGGGTGGTCCGCCGAGAGGCGGTAGCCGGTGCCGCGCACGGTCTCGACCAGCGCGCCCGCCTCGCCCAGCTTGTCGCGCAGGCGCTTGACGTGCGTGTCGATGGTCCGGGTGGAGACGCCGGGCTTGTAGCCCCAGACGTCCTCCAGCAGATCCTCGCGCGAGCGGACGCGCCCGCGGTGCTCGACCAGATAGACCAGCAGGCGCATCTCGAGGGTGCTGACATGCACCTCGTCACCGGCCACGAACACGTGGTAGCCGTCGACGTCCAGCTCCAGCGGGCCGACCACGTAGCGGCGGCGCTGGGGCGCGTTGGGGGCGTTCGATTGTACCGGCCGGCGCGCGCGCAGGATGGCGCCCACCCGCAGGATCAGCTCGCGGACGCTGAACGGCTTGACCACGTAGTCGTCGGCGCCGAGCTCGAAGCCGACCACGCGATCGATCTCCTCGCCCTTGGCGGTGAGCATCATGACCGCCGGCTGGCGCGCGTTGAGGTCGCCGCGAATGCGCCGGCAGACCTCCGTGCCCGGAATGTCGGGGAGCATGAGGTCCAAAAGCACGACGTCGGGATCGAAGCGTTGCACCGCATCGAGACCATCGGCGCCGTTCTCCGTCGCCTGCACGGTGAACCCCGCCGCCGTCAGGTTGTAGGTCAGCAGCTCCCTCAGGTCGGGCTCGTCCTCGACGACCAGGATGCGCCGGTCGAGGTTCGTTTCCGGATTCATACGAGCGGCAGCGTAGACCACCGGGGTGACGAACCCGTTACAGTCCAGAAAACCCCCGGCAAACTCGCCCGACCGGCCCGCATTCGGCTTGGGCGCCCGCGTCGGGCTACGGCGTGACGTCGATTTCGGCTTCGGCGAAGTCGATGCCGCCGCGGTCGTCGCGTAGCACCGTCCAGAGGTGCACCGGACCCGCGGTGGTGGGGGCGGTCCAGCTGTTCTGCGTGAAGGGCTCGGTGTCGCTCCCGGTGTCGCTGCGCCCGGTCGCGTCGTGCTCGAAGCTGCCCGCGGTGGCGTACCAGGAGAGACGCAGCGATTCCTGCTGCATCACCAGGCTCAGCGAGACGACGTCCCACACCAGGAAGGTCTCGGCCGACGAGGGGCTCCAATCCGCCTGCAAGAGGACCGTCTGTCCCGCGCCCACCGAGCCGGGGGGCGGCGGCGTGGTCTGACCCGCCGTGAAGATCGGCGCCGCAATCCCCGCGGGATCGAGCACGAGGTCGGCCAGCTGGGGATTGTTGTTGGGGAGATAGTCGGAGGCGTACTGTCCCGCCACGTCGACCGGCGCGTTGGCGAGCCGGCAGAGGACGCGCTCGAGCGCGAACGAGAGCAGCGGGTCGCCCGAATCGGTGGTCCAGGTAGCGCGTATTGGCTGGTAGTAGCCGCCGGTCGTATCGGCGTCGGCGGGCCGCGTGGGCGGCTGGCCTTTCTGGGGCGGCGGCGTCTCGGGGCCGAACAGCATGCAGGCGTTGGCCGGCACGGTGGCCATGAACGTTGGCGCCGGTCCGGCGTCGTCGGGGATCGTGAGGCAGGCGCTGCTCACGTCGTTGCCGTTGGCCGGCGGGTTGGGCGCCAGGCACTGCGCCCAGGTGATCGCGGGCGCCGCGACGGTGCCGTCGACTGTCACGGCCAGCGCGTCGTAGACGACGCCGGCGCTCTCGGCGGCCTCGGGCGGCGTTCCGCGGATCGCCAGCAAGCGCGGCCCGGTGACGAGCGAGGTCGGCGCCCCGAGGTCGGGCTTGCACCCGGTGGCGGCAAACGCCGCGGCGACCAGGAACGATGCCACCGCGAGCGACGGTGTCGCCGATTCGGAAATGTGGCTGCCGGGGCTCTTCATCAGAACTCCAATCGTGCGCCGACCACCGCCAGCGTCGGGAAGCCGGTGATGTAGGCACGCCGAGAAAAATCGGAGGTGTAGATGATCTCCTCCGGGTTCTGTCGATCGGTCACGTTCTGCACGTCGAGAAAGACGTTGATCTTCACGCGGCGGTAGACGATCGAGCGCTCGACCCGCGCGTCGAGCTGATAGAAGGCCGGGATCCGGATCGAGTTTTGCGCGCCGAAAAGCGGAGCGGTCTGCCCGTTGGCGACGTCCGTATACGTCCCGACCACCGGCGTCCGCGGGAAGCCGGTGGTGTAGCGGAACCGCGAGCCGAACGTCCAGCCGTGCCCCAGTTGATAGCTGGCCACCAGCCCCAGCGCTTGCGTCTGATCGAAATCGAACAGCCGCCAGTTGGTGTCGGGGTGGTCGCGCCGCTCGCTGCGGGTCAGCGAATAGGTGATCCAGCCGAAGAAGCCGCGCAGCAGCTCCTGGCGCAGCAAGAGCTGACCGCCGTAGGCCCGGCCGATCTCGTCCTGGGTCAGGGAGTCGGCCACGGGCGGCGACGGGTTCTCGTTGCGCGAGACCAGGTCGAACATCCGCTTGTAAAAGCCGATGACCTCCAGGGTCAAGGTCGGGCGCAGCTTGTAGCCGAAGCCACCCGACAGGTGCACCGCGCGCGACAGCGACACCGTCGGGTTGCCGAACACCGGGCTCATGTCCTGGGGATCGGGTGGCTGGGCGTAGACCCCGCCGCCCGCGGTCAGCGTGAGGCGTTTGCTGGCGTGGAAGGAGGCGGTGAGACGGGGGTTGGGGAGCCAGGCGAAGATCCGGGCCGCCCGCACGGCGCGCGACACCGGATCGCCCGGCAGCTGGTCGACCGGGTTCTCGGGGAGCGAGAAGCTGGCGTACCCGCGCGGTGGGGCGCCGCCGGCCGGCAGCGACGGGCTCCCCTCGACGAGCAGCGGCTCGAAGCGCAGCCCCGGGACCAGCGAGAAGCGCCCCAGCGCGATCTCGGCGTTGGCGTAGGGGGCCGTGTCGATGGTGGTGACGTTCCAGTGGTCGGCGGCGATGTCGTTGCGCGGACGCAGACCGAAGACGGTGATGTCGCCCTCGCGAGCCGGCAAGGTCAGCGACCCGACCCGATCGAGCGTGGCGGCGCGCGCCTGCATGTCGACTCCGAACGACAGCGTGGTCGACGTGGCCACCTTGCGGCGGTAGCTCCCGCGCAGCCCGTACTGCCAGGCGCTGGACCTGAGATCGACGGGCGTGCTCCCGAACAGCTCCGTGTCGCTCGACGAGTCGTATCCGATCGACGGCGTCACGGCGACCGACGCACCGTCCGGGAGCAGGCGCGTGTAGTGGACGATGAGGCGCTTCCAGGAGGTGTCGGTGTTCTCCGAGCGGACCTCCAGCGGATCGTCGGAGGGGATGGCGCGCCGCAAGTGGTCGTCGGACGCCAGGAAGGTCACCGCCAGCTCCTCGTCCTGCCGCAGCGCCAGCGTCGCGCGCGCCTGGTAGTCGTCGTAGCGGGGGATGGGGACGAAGTCGCCCACGTCGGCCGAGGTCACCAGCGGCAGCTCGCGATCGAGGTAGCTGATGCGCCCGGCAATCGCCAGGCGGAGGCGGGGCGTGAGCGTCGTCGAGATCAGGGCCGAGGTGTCGAGGACATCGGCGGCGACGTAGCCGTGGGTGCCGTCCTTGGGGAGCGACCCGAGGTCAATCCGGACCAACCCACCCAGGCCGCGGCCGTACTCGGCGCCGTAGGATCCGGGCGACAGATCGATCGACCGCACGAGATCCGAGTTGATGGTCGAGCGGAAGCCGCCCACGTGATAGAGCGCGGGGATCTCGACCCCGTCGACGTTGACCTTGGTTTCATTGGGCGCCGCCCCCCACACGATCAGCTCGCCCGACCCGAACGACGAGCGGGCCACGCCGGGGAGGTTCTGCACCACCTTGAGCGTGTCGCCCTGGGTCCCGGGGACCCGCCGCGCCTCCTCGGTCCGGATGCGGGTCTCGACGGCTTCCTTCTTGATGCGGGGCGCGCGCACGACGGCCGCGTCGTCGACGCCCTCTTCCTTTTCCTCCAGGTAGTACTTCACCGTGCGCCGCTTGCCCGCCGCGATTGTTTCTTCCGTCGTGACGGTCATCAGCCTGGGGTTGGAGATCTCGATCTTGTGCTTGCCCGGCGGCACGTCGAGAAAGGCGAAGTGGCCGTCCTCGTCGGAGGTTGCCCTGAGCGATCCTAGATCGAGCAGCGTGATCGAGACCCGGGGCAGGGGTCGCTTCTTGAAGCGCTCCAGGACCATCCCGTCGAAGTTGATCTGCGGCCCCGCCTTGACCATTTGCTCGACGATCGTGAACTCGTACTTGTAGGTGATCTTGACCGGCGCGGGCTGGTGGTCGATCTCGGCCGGCTCGAAGATGAACTGCTTGCAGGCGGTCACCGCCGCCGCGTCGAAGTCGGGCCCGGCGCTCTGGACCACCTGGACCTCGCCGATGCCGCCGTCCGCGCCGATCTCGATCGAAAGCAGGACCGAGGCGGTGACGCCCGCGTCGTGTTTGTCCTGCGGGTAGATCGCGGGAACGAACTTCACCAGCTTGGGCGGCTTGGTGACGACTGGACCCGAGTCGCCGCCGCTCTCCTGCGCGCGAGCGGGCCAGGCGGACAGACAGATCGACAGCATCGACAGGACGAGGGCGCGCTTCATTCCACTCTAGTCGCCGAGCTCGAAGGTTCTCGTGACGACGAATGGCTCGCCAACGACCGCCTTGCCACAGGCCATCGCGGGCTTGAAGCGCCAGCGCTGCAGCGCCGCAACGATGGCGGCGTCGAGGCCCGGATCCACGCCCGAGACGACCTCGACGGAAGTGACCTCGCCGTTGACGTCGACGATCACGCGGGCCTTGAACTTGCCTTCGATCCCGTCGGCCTGGGCTTGCGGATACAGCGTGTAGTCGATGGGCGTCTTGACGATCGCGACCGCCTTGGTCGGTTCCTCTTCGCAGGGCGCATCCGCGCCGCCGGCTTCTTCTTGCGTGCGGCGCGTGCGGGCCTCGGAGAGCGCGGAGGCCACCTTGACGGGCGCCGCGGCGGCCGGCTTGGCGGCCCGCCCTTCGAGGCCAATTCCCGGTCCGATGTCGAGACCGGCGTTCGACATGCTGAGGTTGGTCACCATGGGCGCCGCCGCGACGTGCGCGACCGCGACGGGCGCGTCGGCCTTGGCCACGGCGACCGGTTTCGCGGCGGCCGGGCGGGCGATCGGCTTGGGCGGTGCGGGCGGCTTGGCCGGCTTGACCTTCTTCTTCTCCTCGGTGACGGCAACCGAGATGGCGCGGCGACGCAGCTCGCGCTTCTGGGCGACGGCCACCAGGCCGACCGCCAGCCCCACGTGCAAGCCGACCGAAAGGACGACGGTCCCTAACCGCAAACGACGACTCCTCTACTCGCCGCTCTGCTGGACGTTGATGGCGAACTTCGTGATCCCGGCGATCTTGGCCAGGTCGAGGATGTGCACCACGTTGCCGTGCATGACCTCCTTGTCGGCGCTCACCACCAGGCTCATCTCGGAGTCGGCCGTCACGGCGGCCTTCATCTTGTCGGCCAGCGCCGACTCGACCACCGGCTCTTCGTTCCAGCGGTAGCTGCCGTTCTTGAGGATCTCGACCTTGGTCGGCTTGTCGGCCGTTCCATCGGTCGACTTGGCCCGCGGGAGCTGCACCTTGAGCGTCTGCGCGACGATGTAGGTCGAGGCGACCATCAGAATGACCAGCAGCACCAGCACCACGTCGACCAGCGGCGTGACGTTGATCTGCGCGATCGTTCGCGCCCGGCCCCGGCCGGTCGCCATCGTGCCGGCCATCTAGGCCTCCACCTCGACGGTGCGGGCGACATGCTCGATCTTGCGATCCGAAGCTGCCGAAGCTGCCGAAGCCGCCGACGCTGCAGAAGCGCCCGTCGCGGCCGCCGGGCCATCGACGGCCGCAGCCCGTTTGGTGTCGCCGCGGGGCAGCGAACGCATCGACGCGCTCACGACGTTGCCCAGCGCCGCCGCCTGTTCTTCGATGTCGACGCCCTTCTTCTGGAAGACGTTGTAGAAAATGACCGCCGGCAACGCGACGAGGATGCCGACCGCGGTCGCGATGAGCGCCTCGGCGATACCGCCCATGACGTTGCCCATGGCGCCCATCGAGTTGTTGCCGAGCTCGCGGAACGCCGTCACGATGCCGAGCACCGTTCCGAAGAGGCCGATGAAGGGGGCGTTGTTGCCGAGCGTGCCGAGGAACAACAAGCCGCCCTCGAACGTCTTGCGCCGCAGGCGGGTGGCCTTGGCGAGGATCTGCTCGACGGCGTCGGGCCCGTCGTCGTACCAGTCGAGCGCCTCGTGGACGATCTGCGCCTCGACCGAAGGGCTGTTCCCCAGGAGCTGCCGCGCCGCCGCCAGATCGCCGCGCCCGAAGGCCTTGCGCAGCCGGTCCGCCAGGATGTCCAGGTTGTCGCGCCGCCGCCGGAAGTACCACCAGCGCTCGATGATGACGCCGATCGAGAGCACCGACAGGGCGAGCAGCACGTAGAGCACCGCCTGGCTCGCGATCTGCGCCACGAACACCAGCTTCTGCATCAAGATGTTGGAACCCATTTTTTCCCCTTCCTGCTTGTTTCACGGAATCGAAAATTCGAAGGCCAGCCGCCCGGCGCCCACGCCGTGGTTGCCGCGGGTGTCCGCGTCGGTCGCTTCCCAGATCGCCGGCGAGACGATCTGGCCGTCCGGCGTGGTGGCCACGGCTTGCCACTGGGCGTCGGCCTGGCCGCAGAGCGAAAAGGCGTCGACCCGCACGGTGTAGGTCCCCGACGGTGGCGGCTGCGTGTAGATCACGTTCTCCTGGCGGCGGCCGTCGATGACGCAGGCGGCGTTGGAGTCGAAGTCGAGCGCACCGGCGGCGGCGATTTCGGCGGCGAGCTCGTCCTTGGTCGGCGGCGCATTGCCCGGTACGCGGGGCGGCAGGCCGACCGGCGCCTTCGACCAGATCTCGATCGGCATGGTCGCGTCGTTCGGGTTTGGGACGACGACGTGCAGGTCCATGTCGGACTCGGTGTCCCACTCGAGCGTTATGACCAGCGTGCCGGTCGGGATCGGCGGCGTGACATCCAGGGTAAACTGCTGCGCCGGTCCGATGTTCCCGGCGGCGTCGACGCCCCGGAGGATGAGGATCTGATTCCCCATAGGTGTCAGAGGCGAAAACGACATCTTCGTTTGAAAGGCGAAGTTGTTCGGGGTCTGAGGATCGAGGAAGGGCGTGGGGACAATCCAGTAGCCGGCATCGTTCGCGAGGCCGATCAGCACGCTCGAACCCTCCTGGACGTCGCCGGACAGGGGAAGGTTCTCGACTCCCGGATAGATCTTGGTGGTCAAGAAATTCACACCGTGGATGGCCGGCCCCGTGGCGCCGGCGTCGACTCCGGCGTCGGGCCCGGGGACGAGGGCGCCCGGGACGAACTGCGCATTCGCGAGCTGCAGATACGCCGTAACGCCCGACTGCGAGCTGGCGCCGCCGCAACCAAAGGCAATGGCGCCCAGCCCCAAGAGACTCGCCGCGCGCCGCATCAGAAGCTCACCTCGCCGCGAATGATGAATGCGTCCGCGGCCAGATTGGTCGGGTTTCCCTGAAGGTCGCGACCGTTGTGATTGCGATTGAGGTCGAATTCGGCAATCAACCGGCCCGACGTCGCGCGCAACGCCGCGGCGAACGCCAGCGTCTGATAGGCGAGGGCGGCGGGTGTGGTCGCGCCCATGACGGTATTGACCGAATCGGCATCCGGATTATAGAAATCGTAGCGAATGCCCGCCTGCGCATGCGGCCCCACGTCCTGCGTGATGCCGACGTAGAGGCCGAGCTCGCGGTAGTCGCGGCCGAAGCTGACCGGATCGGCCGGAAGGATGCCCCGGTCGAGGTTCTTGGCCCAATAGATCTCGCTGTAGAGCACCGTGGCTCCCAGCGATGGCTCATTCACGCCGATGCGCAGGTCGCCCCCGTAGCCGAAGCGGGAGAAATTCTGCGACGCAACCGCCGAGGCTCCCGGAATGACCACGGTCTCGCCGGGGTCGAGCACGCCGTTGCCATTCAGGTCGTTCCATTGCACGGTCGATTTCGTCGCCTGCGTACCGGCGTGGAATCCCTTTCCGCTCAGGCCCGAGAAGCCACCGGCTACCCATACCGCGGGCGTAATGGGCGTTTCGATTCCGACCCGACCGACCACATCCTTGGAGCTGTTCGGATCGCGAAGCGGAAAGGTCCTCTCGCCGATCGGTTCGCCGTCCATGACTGCCAGCGCGTAGCGGGTGAACCGCCAGCCACCCATGAGACGCACGCCGGCGTCGTATTCACCTGGGAACAATCCATGTTCCGCCGTGGAGCGATCCAAAAAGAGCCGTTCGCGATCGCTCTGTCCGACCTCGAATCCGAATGGGATCTTGAAAAGGCCGACCGTCGCCATGAGAATCGGCAATGGGTTGCCTCGTTCCGGCGGCCACTTCAACGAGGCTTCGGCACCGATGAGGCGCGCTTGCGCACCGTTCACCGTGTTGCCGTCGAATTCGAGAAGCCCCGCTACCCACCAACGGTCTAACGAGGCGCGCAAGCGAGCGCGCCGAATCATGATCTGGTCCTGATTGAGGGGGACGCCCGAGGTATTGAGCTGATCCTGAGACAGTTGGTTCTTGACCACCCAATCGGCCTGCACGTAGCCAGTGAGGCTCAACCCGAGGCGCGCGGTGAGCACTTCCGGAGGCTCCTGCCTGACCTCCGTCGACAGCATATCTAGATGCGCGGCCAGCGCCGTCTCGGCGGACGCGCGTGCGGCCCGCTCCACCGCGAGCTCCGAGCGGAGCGCGTCCAGATCCGCGCGCAGCGCCGCGCGCTCACGGGCCTCCTTGGCTTCGCGTTCAGCCGTTGCGGCTGCCGCTGCCGCAGCAACGGAGGCTGCCTCGGGAGTCGCGGCGTCTGGCAATGCGATGACACCCGGAGGTTTGCCCGTATCTGCGCCGGCACTCCCCGCCCTCGGCGATCCCTCTTGCGCCGCCGCCGTTGCAGATGCGAGCCAAACCGCCACTACCCACCATCCCCACCTGCCAAAGAATGCGTTGCTGCGACCCCTCGTGCCCTTGTGTCGGTCCGTTGCCAGATGCGGAGATGGAAACATGAAGAGGGTCCTCACCCCCGCCCCTCACCCGCAACCGGGAGAGGGGCATCGGCGCGTTGGTGGGCCTAGGGGCAGGTGGTCGGTGGCGCGGCTCGCGTCGGCGTGATGCCGCCCGAGGTAGGTGCGTTGATGATGGCGGCGTTGACGGCCGCCGCGCCGCCCGTGGTTCCCCCGGTGGCGCCGCCGCCAGTGCCGCCGGCTGAGGAGCCGCCAGCGCCCGCAGCCGAGGAGCCACCTGCGCCCGCAGCCGAGGAGCCACCTGCGCCCGCAGCCGAGGAACCGCCTGCTCCAGCGGCTGAGGAGCCGCCAGCGCCGCCTGCCGCCGTACCGCCAGCACCACCGGTGTGGCCGCCAGAACCGCCGCCCCCAGCAGGGGTGCTCGACGAGGAACAGGCCATCACGCCCGCCCCACCGAGCGCCATCAACAAGAGATACTTCGTCATGTATTTACGCATTTTCAAATCCCTTTCACTCGCAGAAGCCGTGGTGGCAAGCCGTGCCACCGGTGCAGGTGCTGGTTCCGGTTCCCGTGCACGCCGCACAGTTCGCGGGGGTCGTCTTGGTGATGGCGGCTTCGAAGGCACACGAGCAGGTGTCCGTCGGCGTGTAGTGGTCGAGCAAACCCCCGTCGGACGACCGCTTGACCTTCATCGCACAGACCGGAATCGTTCCGGCAGCGCCCTCGACCTGAACGTAGTCGAAGCTGGGGTCGGTCTTGGTGCCGTTGATCCAGCCGATGAAGTTGGTGGCCTTCGGGTTGGTGGGGGTGCCGGTCGAGTCCGCAATCGCGATCATGTGCTCGTATCCCCAGATCAGGTAGTGACCATCCCGGACGTTTCGGCGATCCGCGGTCGCGGCGCTCGAATCGGAGTAGTAGGCCTCGGTCTGACCGAACCCCTGGAAGGCCAGCGAGTTCAGGTTCGCACGCTGTGGATCGTAGGCGTCTGCACCGATGAAGCCGATCGCGGATCCCGACGTGGCGTAGGTCGTGACCCCGGAGATTACGCCAGCAGTGCCGTTCGTCGACGGAACGCAGATCGGCGCGACCATCACCGAGGGCTGAACCCCGATGTTGACGGCGACGGTGATCTGCGTGCCCGAGTTCGGGTCGCGGCAGAAGATGCCGCCGGCTTGAGTAAACGTGGCCACGTTCGCGGACGCGCCGCAGCCGTAGATATCCGCAGCCTCGGCGGCGGTGAGGTATTGCGTAGTCGTGTTCGACTTCGGTACGACGAAGAGCATGGCCTGGACCGGCCCGGGAATGTCCACCATGGTGCTTGGAATAGGCTGGGGGACGTTCGCGCAAGACGAATAGAAGACGTCCGAGATGGCGACGTCGGCCATCTGGCCCGTGCCAAACGTGCAGCTGTTCGTGACCACCGCATTTGGGGTCACCGTGGTGTCGAGCGTGTAGTAGTGCGCCGTTCCGGTCAGGGCGGCGGAGAAGTTGGCCACACCGGAGCAGGAGCCCGGGACCTGGTAGATGATGGTGGTGGGCGTGGTCTCTGCTGAGAGCTTGACGGCGAACTGCTTCACCGTGGCTTCGAAGGCGCTGGAACCCGTCAGGATGATGGGATTCGGTAGCGTTGTCGTGTCGTTGCACATCACCTGCGCGTCGGCCATTCGGGCCGCCAGCAGGCATGCCGCGGCCGCGGCGCCGCAGGCAGCAAAGCGTGTAAGACGGGTCATGGATGCCTCCAAAATTGAAATGTCATTGCTCGCGTTGGAACCCGTATCCCAGCGCAGGTAACACGGTCAACAGCAACCCGGACCTCCCGGCGAAGTGTTGCGACGGCGTGGCGACATCGACACTCTTGTGACGATTTGGTTACTGCTTGCGAGTCCGGACGGTCAACGTCGGGCCGACGACGGCAGGGCTCGCGCTGGGTGCGCGCCGCTCCGCGGCGTCCGGAGTTGCGACGCGGGACGCCTCAGATCTGGAGCGGGATCTCAGCGCCTACCGAAGGTCGGCGACATCTGCTCATCGTCTATCAACTGCCGAACCTTGTCTCGGATCTCGTCGCGGACGCGCATCGTCTGTTCGAGGCGCTGCTCGTCCGTGCCAACGAAGCTCGACGGATCGCCAAAGCTCCAGTTCAGACGCTTGGTGACACCCGGGAAGATCGGACAGCGCTCGGCGGAGGCTTCGTCGCAGACGCTGATCACGTAGTGAAACCGCCGGCCCGACTTGAACAGCTCGAAGGCCGACTGCGTTCCGGCGCCGCCGATGTCGACACCGGCTCGACGCATAGCCTCGACGGCCAGCGGATTGAGCCGACCGGGCTCGAGACCGGCGCTCTCGACCTCGAAGCGATCGGCCGCCAGTGACCTCAGCCAGGCGGCGGCCATCTGGCTCCGCGCCGAATTGTGAATGCAGATGAAGAGGACTCGCTTCTTGTGCATGGCTGCTCCCCCTATGACCGCGAATGCCTGCTCGATAGCGCTAAGGCCGCCGCCCAATCTTGGCGAGCGGCGTGCAGCACGTGCTGGCGGCGGCCGAGGTTTCGTCTTCGAGATCGTGGTTCAGGTGATAGACCTCCCATTCGACCCCGTCGGGATCCCGGACCCAGAACTTGTCCTGGTTCGAGTAGCAGCAGTCCACGTTCATCTCCTCGCGGACTGGAAGACCGGCCGCCTTGGCACGTGCCAGGAGGTTGTCGACGGTCTGTCGAGATTCGACCTGGAAGCCCAGGTGATCGATGGTCCGGCCGGGGCCGCTCGGGCCCGACGAAAGTGCCAGGTTGATGGGGGCGAAATCGGGCAGGAACTTGGCGTACCCCGGCTTGACCTTGACCGGCGTCGTCCCGAGGAAGCGCTCGTAGAACGCGCGACTCGCGTCGAGGTCGGCTACGTGCAGATGAATGTGGACATTGTTCATGATGTGTCCTTTCTCAATCGGGGGTCGCCGTGAAGGTGATTCGTACACTCAGCGGTGGACCCGGAGCGATGACCTGCAGATCGACTCGAAGCTCATCGCCGGGAAGTATTCGGACGAAAGTCGCCGTCGTGCTGCCGGAGGCTCTCCCGGCGTACCCGGGTTTGCTCGAGGCGTCGACCCAGCGCAGATATTGATCCCAGCCCAGGTTGGTTGATATCTCGATCCCGGTGCGGCCGGTCAGTCTGCGCCCATCGACCTCGGAGGCGTCGACGACGGCTGCGCCGGGCGGCACCGTCCAGGTCTGGATATTGCGACGCTCTTGCCCGACGAGATCCGGGCCCGAGGTCAGCCGGCATCCGGATGGAAATAAAAGCGGCACGACCAGAGCCCACGTTCCCGAGCGCCAGTTTGGGCGCCCTGGACGCGGCGACCTGTTCTCCCTGGGTGGAGCGGAACTGTGAGCCATCGAACTCATAATATGTATAGCACATAGAATGCAGTATACATTTAATTCGAGCTCGGCCCACCAGGCGCCGGACGATCGGACTGATCGGATCAATCCGACGGGTTGTTCCACCCTTCGTCCGCGATCAGCGCTTCGACCCGACCCCGGATCTCTTCGCGAATGCGGCGCACCTCGGAGATCGGTTTCCCCTTGGGATCGTCGAGCGGCCAATCCATTCGCCGCAGTCCCGGAACCACCGGGCAGGCCTCGCCGCAGCCCATCGTGACCAGCAGGGCCGCCGACTCGGCCAGGTCTTTGGTGAGAAGAGTGGGGGTCGCGCTCGACAGGTCGATTCCGACCTCTTCCATGGCGCTCTGAACCTCCGGATGCACGCGAGAGCCGGGCGCCGTGCCCGCGGAGATCGCCCGCGCGAGGCGTCGGTCCGTCAGCCGGTTGAACCAAGCGGCGGCCATCTGGGACCTACCGGCGTTGTGGATGCAGGCGAACAGCACTGTCTTCATCTGGTTTCTCCGAGAGCTCTGTTTGAACGACGACCCGAGCCGCACCCTGTGGAAGAGAGGGAACGAGCCAGCGAAAAATGCAGGTTGCCGCGGCGGCTCCGCACACCTGGGCGGCGATGAACCCAGGCGCGTCGATCGGTCGGATCCCCGCGAAGGTGTCGCTCACGGCGCGCGCCAGCGTCACCGCCGGATTCGCGAACGAGGTCGAGGACGTGAACCAGTAGGCGGCCATGATGTAGGCGGCGACGGCGAACGGCGTGGTCTGCGGTCGCGCGCGGCTACAGCCCCAAATCACCGACAGCAGGCCGAAGGTGGCGATGAACTCGCTCCAGATCTGGGGCAGCCCGGCGCGCGCATGCTGCGAGAGGGAGAAGACCGCCTCCCCAAACATGAGGTGGGCCGCCGCGGCTCCCGCGAAGGCGCCGCCCACCTGGGCGAAGAGGTACGGCAGGACGTCGCGCCAGGGGATTCCGCCCTGCGTTGCGTCGGCGAGCGTCACCACCGGGTTGAAGTGTCCACCCGAGATCGGGCCGAAGGTGAGGATCAGCGCGGTGAGCCCCGCCCCCGTGGCGAGGGTGTTCGCGAGCAGCGCGATCGCGACGTTCCCGCCCGCGAGGCGCTCGCCCATGATCCCGGAGCCGATCACGGTGGCCACCAGAAAGCCGGTGCCGAGCCCCTCGGCCAGCGCGCGTCGGGCGATGGTTGGTCGCAAGGTCACCGTCATGGGCGTGGACACCATACGAATAAATGCGGTATACATACAAGTATCGAAATGGGAAAAAGAGCGACGTTCGGTTCTCTGCTGGTCCAGCTCGCGCGGGTGGTCTCTCGCATCGAGCGCGATGAGGTCTGCTGTGGCGATCTGACGTTTCAGCAGTTTGAAACGATGCGGAGGGTCGCAGGTGCGTCCAAGGTCTCGCTCTCATCCTTGGCCGCGGAGCTGCACATCGACCAATCGACGGCCAGTCGGAATCTGGTGCGGCTCGAGCGCGACGGGTATCTCTCGAAGGTCCGGGACGAGGCCGATGCGCGCGCCGTCGTCATCGAGCTCACGCGCAAGGGCCGGGCGGCGATTTCGAGTCTGGCCTGCGACGAGCGCGATACGTTCGCCGAGCTGTACGATCGGATTCCCGCCGACCGGCGCGCGTCGATCGTGGCGTCGCTCGAAACGCTCACCGAGGCGTTGGCCGACCCGACCGTGACCGCTTGTTGCACCCCGGCGCCAAAGCGGCGCACGGCATCGTAAATCCGCAGCCGTCACAGAACCGTCACGATCCGGGCTGCGCGGAGCCGCTAAGCTTCGGCGCCGATGTTCCGGGTGCTGGTGGTGGACGATGACGCCGACATCAACGAGTCGGTGCGGGCGGGGCTGAAGCTGGCTGGCTTCGATCCCGTTGGCGCGCTCACGGGCGAGGCGGCACTGGCGGAGACGGATCGCTGTTGCCCCGATCTGGTTCTGCTCGATCAGATGCTGCCGGATATCGACGGCGCCGAGATCTGCCGCCGCCTGCGGGCCGACCCGCGCACCAAACGCATCCCGGTGGTCTTCTTGACGGCCCGCGCAGGCGAGGCCGCCCGCATCGGCGGTCTCGCGCTGGGCGCCGACGACTACATCGTCAAACCTTTCAGCATGCAGGAGCTGGTGCTGCGGCTCCGGGCGGTCTTGCGGCGTGCGACGCCCGTCGAGCTTCAGCTCCCACCCGGCTGGGTGCGGCTGCGCGATCAGTTTCGGGTCTGGAACAGCTACGCCGAGATTCACGAAGCGCGCGGCGAGTGGCGCGACTGTCTCGAGCTGTCGCGCAGCATTCTGCACAACTGCGAGGGCGCGCTCAGCCCCGCCGAACGCGCCACCATCTACCGGCGGCTGGCCGTTTGCGCCGAGAACCTGGGCGACGTCCCCGAACAGCGCGCCTGGCAAGAGCGCGGTTAGTTCCGCCTCAACAACCCCCGGGAGCGACGCGCCGCCGTTCTCGCCCCATTTCGCCTGCACCCTGCGCGCGCCGCCCCCGGGTTCTCCACTGTCTGAGCTCTTCTGCGATCAGGTGGTTGCCTGCGCCTCCGCGAATACGGCGTCGACCGAGATCAACGTCAAGCGATCGCGCAACCACAGCGAGATGTCGGCGATGTCGAGCGCCCCCAGAAACAGGCCGCGGCTGCAGACGATCGGCAGGTGCCACTGGCGCTGGGCGCACATGCTCCGCAGCGCCGTACCCACCGTGTCGTCTTCGTGCAGCGGTTCGGTGCAGGGCAACATGACGTCCGCGATCGGGATGGTGCGCAGGTCGTCGATCTCGGCGCCGGCCTGGGCCAGGATGTCCCGATCGGTCACCACGCCGACCGGCCGGTGGTTCTGAACCACCACCGCGGCGCCGCGGGCGCGGCGACGCATCGCTTCGATCGCGGTGGTCACCGCCGCCTCGGGCGATAGCGTGAGCGCCGGCCCGCGCGGGATGTCGGTGACCCGCACGTCGAGTCGCACGGTATCGAGCCCGAGCGCGGCGCCGTCCCGGTGGTCGTCGGCCTCGCTCGCCTCGCTGATCTTGAGCACGTCGAAATCGAACATGCCGCGATGATGCCCCAGGCGGGGCGGGC
>OCTA010000602.1_pt1 | contig 32981 bp, 22 predicted proteins | sample 1538991 | NCBI WGS metagenome assembly OCTA01 (sample SAMEA3539302, study PRJEB22396) | soil metagenome | biome: tundra; feature: field; material: soil | place: USA | collected 2010-05 | depth 0.15 m | reverse complement strand
TGAGTACAAACGAATACGTGTTGATGAAACGGCTCCATGTACGCGCTCCTGTAATTCTTGATGCAGGATCACTGCTCCAGCGTAGGCCGCACTCCCGTGGGGCGCAAGGCCAACATGAGGGTCTAGTGGTATTCTGGTGGCTAGTGGTTTGCGGTCGGTAGTTTCATGAGCCCCGATCATGGGTTCCATTCGTTGCCACTGTCCGATTGAGAGCGCCCACTGAAAGTGCGTTGAGGGGATACTCTGACTCCTCCCAAAGAAAACAATGACAATCATCCCGCTCGATGAGGTGAGGTCAGACCCTCGGCCTCGGGCCGCTGTTGTCGTCGCACACCCGGACGACGAGACACTCTGGTGCGGCGGCTACATACTGACCCATCCGGAGTTTCTTTGGCGTGTCGTCACCTTATGCAGAGCACTGGATCCGGACCGTGCGCCAAAGTTCCGCCAGGTCTTGCAGCAATTGGCGGCGGAGGGTGAGATGGCGGACCTGGATGATGGGCCCGACCAGGCGCCGCTGCCGGTCGAGCAGGTTCAGGAGACCACCGCCCGGCTACTGGCTGGAACCAGCTATAACCTGATTTTGACCCACGGCCCGAAGGGCGAGTACACACGTCACCGCCGACATGAGGAGTGCTGCCAGGCCGTCGTTGAGCTTTGGCGATCGGGCGGTATCGACACAAAGCGATTGTGGCTATTTGCTTACGAAGACGGGGGCCATGCGTATTTGCCTAGGGTTCGCGACGATGCAGATTGGCGGGACATGTTGACAGACGATATCTGGCTCGAAAAGCGCAGATTGATTACGGATTTTTACGGGTATGGGGCCGACAGTTGGGAAGCGCAGACCACCCCGCGAGAAGAAGGGTTCTGGTGCTTTGACTCGGCACAAGCAGCGGTAAAACGCACAGCATTCTGGGAGCAACAATCGTGAAAGTACTTGTGCTTACCGAATATCCGGCACCGGCGGCCGGCTTGGCGCTGCAGGGCGAACTGTTGTGCAGGGGCCTGCGTGAGATGGGCGTGGATGTCTACCCGGTGCATTTGGAATCGTCCCTGGAAAAGGAATGGTACTATCGCTGGTTCCAGCCGGACGTGGTGGTCGGCGTGGGGTTCTGGGGCCATATTCCGAACCTGGTTCTACACCCGCAACAGTTTGGAATGAAGGCCGTGCCATGGCTCGTGGCCGATGGTTATATCGCGGAACACCGTGAAGTGCTGAACGCTCTGCCGCTGATCCTGGTCACCTCCAACTGGGTGAAGGATGTCTATATCAGGGATGGCATCAGAGGAGACAACATTGAGGTGCTGCCGGTGGGTTGCGACACAGACCGCTACGCGCCGCACCTCCGCGATGACTTGAAGGTCCAAGCGATCCGCGAGGTTCTGGGAATATCGGATGACCAGGTCATGATCCTGACCGCCGGCGGCGATGCGGCGTCGAAAGGCGCTCAGGAGGTGATGCAGGCATTGGCGCTGATTGATGCCGAGGCGCCCGACTGGAGATATGTCTGCAAGGTTTGGCCTCAACCCCGCACAGTTCAACAAAACCTGATCGACCTCAAGCTGGCGGCGGATCTGGGTATCGACAAGAAGGTCATCTACTCAACCAACATGGTCTCGCAGAATTTCATGCCCTACTTGATAGCCGCCTGCGACATCTACGCGGCGCCCTCGCGACTGGAGGGTTTTGGCATGATTCAGGTAGAGGCGAATGCCTGCGAGAGGCCAGTGATCGCTATCGATGCCATGGCATTTCGCGACACCATGGTTCACGGTGAGACGGCATTTCTGGCGAATGTGGCAGAGGAAAGAAAGATCACCGAGGCGCTCTACGGCGAAGGTCACGCCTACGAAAGAAGTCATCGTATCGTGTTTCCAAATCCGCGGACAGCGGAGTACAGGGCCAGTGTGCCCGACATCGCAAAGTACCTTCTGCGTCTCATGCAGGACAGCGCTCTGCGGCGGGAGATGGGCGAGGCGGGCCGAAAACACGTGTTCGAGTTGTTTGATTATCGCCAGGTTGCCAAGCGCTTCGTGGAGATCGTGTCCGACCGATTGGGAATTAACTAGAAATACCACGACGAGGCAAGAGTGCTCGTCTGCGCAACCGTGCACGCCAACGAGGGGTCCATGTCTATAGACGGGAAGTCACTTGCTTTCATTGCGCAGGCCAAAGAGGCGGCTCTGCACATCCTGCTCCATAACGCACGGGGACCGTTTCAAGGCCTGCCCCGGACCGCTGGGTGGGGATACCCGGAACCTTACACGCGGGACCTGATGATTTCAGCCCTGGGCTTTCTGGCCACCGGCAACGAGGAGCTTGCGGACGCTCTGCGGCGCACACTGGTGGCGCTGGCAAGCAATCAGACGCAGCGCGGCCACATCCCATCCCTCGCGCACGATCCGACGAACCGTGGTGCCAGCGATACGACGCCGCTGTTCCTCTTTGGCCTGGCGCTGTACAGGAAATCGACTAACCAGCCGGAGTTCCTCAACGAGGCAGCGCAGAAGGCCCTGAAGTGGATGCAGTACCAGAGTCCTGATGACAGGGTGATGGTATGCCAGTTACCGACCAGCGACTGGCGTGACGAGCAGTACGTGATGGGCTATGGGCTGTACGTGAATATGCTGGTTTATGCGTATCTTCGTCTTTATGGCGAGCACGAGTCCGCCGCTCAGTTGCGCGGGTCGATGAGCCGTCTGGAGGTCCGTGGCGAGGAGAAGAACCGCTATGAGCAAGAGGCTCTTGTGGAGCCATCCGCGCCCTACTACGCCCTTTACTCCTACAAGGTCATGAGCAGCGACCGTTTCGATCTGCTGGGCAACAGCCTGGCGATTCTGACGGGAATTGCTTCGCCTCACTGGGCAGGAAACCTGGTGGCATGGATTGAAGCCGAGTGCGAGGCCATGCGGGGTCGCGGAGAACTTGCCGTGGATTTGCCGCCCTGTTTGTTTCCGTATATCCTGCCCCATCATGCAGATTGGCTGCCGCGATACGAGCGATATAACCGGCCCGGCGACTATCACAATGGGGGTGTGTGGCCATTTATCTGCGGTTTCTATGTGGCGGCATGCGTGGCGGCGGGGCAGATGGATCTAGCGGAGCGCAAGCTGTCGGCGCTGACCGAACTGGTCAAGCCGTGGCACGAAAACGAGGCGGAGTGGGGTTTCAACGAGTGGATTCACGCACAGACCGGTAAGCCCAGCGGGCGGGATTGGCAGACATGGTCGGCCGCCATGTACCTCTATGCTGCTGAATGTGTGCAGAAGCAGGGGACTCCATTCTTCGACGAGATGCGCGCAGGCAATCCGAGCGCAGCCGAATAGCCTTGGAAAGCGCCATAGCGCTTCGAGGAATGCTATACCTCGAAGCCGATTCGCTCAAGTCACCTCCGAGACAAGGTGCGTGGTCAGAATGCCGGTGGTATCGCTGGCCTCTTTTGCTCAATAAACTCGGCCTGTTTCATTCGCTTCTTCGCCAGCGCAAGCCGTACCGGCACGACCCGGTTCTCCAAAGACTACGAGCTACGCCATGACTCTGTCGAAACCATGATCCATATCGCCTTCGCTCACCAACTCTTGCACCGTGCTCCCTAGTTTTTGGACAGGTTCTTATGTGGATCGGCGACTCCTCCTGTGGGCAACCGATCCGGCACTTCGAGGCGCGCCACTCCAATGTGATTGTCGGCCATCCCATAATAGACATCGAAGTGCTCCGGTGAACCAAGATCCTCGCGTCGGTCGATTCCGGTGGGGAACACGACATTCGCGATGGTCCCGTGGCACTCCTGTAGCAGCTCGGGCGTCAACAGGGGCTGAGTCGAGCGATAAAGAATCTCGCGTGGATGTCCCTTCGAGAGCACCATTACTCCGGTTGAGTAGCATAGCTGGCGTCCCTCGTTCGGCTCTGGAATTTCGCTGACACCGTGGTAAAAAATGAACCAGCCATGCTTGGTCAAGATAGGTGGAGTGCCACCGCCGATTTTGAGCCGCTTCTAGCGGTGACACCGGAGTCGCCAGCCGGTGGTGCGAGGCAAACGGGTCGAGATGATATGCTCCACTGCCTTTCACGACCATCGGACAATAGGAAATCCAGATGCTTTCCCGATCGAGATCCACCTCACCGGACGCAGAGCGGCGAACGGTCTCCTCGGGACGAGTGCCCGGAAAGAGCGGCCGGTGCAGCATGGCCAGCTCTAGCTTCCCGGAGGGGTTGGGGATGGCGATGGGAAAGAGACTGGCATCTTTGTCATCCACACCGTTGAACTCAATGCCATGAGACGAAGCAAAGGTCGCGAGGCCCAGACGCTGCCAATGGAAGATGTCCGTCGATTGCGCAAGGGCGATGCGTGGGCCTTATGAGGAATATGCGGTATACGTCATGATGTAGCGCTGGAGCGGTTCCACGAAAGTCACGCGGGGATCTTCGCAGCCTCCGCCGCCATCGGGGCGCCGCTCATACTCGGCTTCTGGTTCCAGCGCGATGCCGAGCCTCTCGACACCAACCGGATCGCCGAATTCACTGAACCGCACTCGTGCGATGCCGATGCGAGAGTAGTTTCCCTTCGCCACCAGGCGTGGGAAGAGGTAGAGATCACCGTCGGGGCCACGAACTGCCGCTGGATTCAAGACGCCTTCGGCTTCCTGGGAATTACCCGGCTCCGGCTCCATCACCGTGCCCAGGCGCCGCAGCCTGAATGCACCTGATTCTTCCATCAAGCTCCGCCACCAGACTGCTGCTGCTGATCATCCTCTAAACAAGCGATGATGGCTTCTATGACCCGCTTCGTCTCATGGGGGCCTCGAACCGGGATCGAAACAACACCTGCCTCTTTAGCTGGATAATCGTTCCCTCCCACGAACAAGGCATCACCGATGAAGATCATCTCTCTTACTGAAATATTAAGGATGTCGCGTAGCTTCCTGATGCCGTAGCCCTTATCAATGCCGGGCTTGGTGACATCGATGGATGTAGTGCCGCCGATTCGGACAGAGAACTCGGGAATCAGGGCGTCGAGCATCGATTTGATCTTCTTGCGCTTTGCGAAGTCGGCGTCCCATTTATCTTTCTCTGCCAGCGGGCCTCTTGCCCCAAAGCGGAGAGTGTGATCTGGCTTCCGCGGTCCTCAATTGCCTCTCCCCAGACCTTCTCAACCTTGAACCCTGATTTCTGGAAAGCCTCCGTCAGAGATGTGATGATTTTCTGCTTCTCATCCGCAGTGAAGTCTTCCGAGTAGATCTTGTTCCAGACTTTTTCGTACTGGAAGAACTTTGTCCCGCAGGTGGGCAGGAGGGATAGACCTGTTAGGCGTTCGTCATGGGGCAGATGAGAGACCACCTGCTTTTCAAACTGTGGCCAATCCCCTCCGGAGATAACAGCGACTTTGACGGTACCGAGAAGCTCATGCAGCAGGCCCGACATTTCATCATCGATAGCCGCCTTGCTTTCGGCAAGTGTACCGTCAAGATCGAAGACAATGAGCTTCTTCACTTTGCTTTCACCTATTGAACCCTTGCAATCTCGATTTGATTTCCTTAACTGATCAACTATTCCGGTAGCGCAATCTCAAACAAAGTCACTGCATCGCGTGGACGAAAGGCACACGTGCCGACCTCGGCGGGGATAAGCCATACATCGCCTTTTCCAACGGTGTGACCGATGCCGTCGTATTCGATCTGTCCCGCCCCCTCTACGCAGACCATCACCCGCGGAACATTTGTGGAGCCGGCGATAAATGGCGCTCGTCCATGCAGACGCCACAACCAGAAGTGCTCACAATGAAAGAGCCTCTCGCGCAGAACCGGGGTCTCGGACTCCACAAATGGCGTCTCCAGACCGGTCGCGCTCTCCGAAATCGACGCAGGCGAGTACCTGATCGATTTGGAGTGGCCGCGGTTGACCTGTCTTCGCATCAACGTGGTCCCAGTCGTAGAGGCGAAATGTCACGTCGCTGTTCTGCTGAATCTCGAATACGACAGTGTCCCCACCCAAGGAGTGAACCGTCCCGACCGGAAGGAAAACGGCGTCGCCAGGCTTCGGGGTGAGGCATCAGCGAAGCCAGCGTGCGGCGTATCTGGCGCGCGCACGGATTGAAGCCGCATCGCGTGCATACGTTCAAGCTGAGCAACGATCCCCGCTTCGCCGAGAAACTGGAAGATGTCGTCGGTCTCTATCTGAATCCGCCCGAGCATGCGCTGGTGCTTTCGCTCGACGAGAAGAGCCAGATTCAGCTGGTCAGCGGCGTGCGCGTCTTGTGAAAGATAGTGCCCGCCGTCACCGAACACTCATATGCACAACGGGCGCACTCATGCACCTGGCGATCCGACATATACCCGCGGCTGAGGCCTTCACATCGCGGACAGCGAAACCCGTCCGGCCAGCGCTGCCGGTTCAACTGCTCCCTGCAACCCGACTCCTCGCCAAACAAGGATCAGAACTCCTGTACCGTCAGCATCGTGAGACTCTTCTTCGACATAAAATTACACTATCGCCTTATCTTCGTCCGAGCAAGAGGCATAATCATCTTCGATTTTTTGATACCGCCGCAACGTGGGCAAATGTATTGCGTGGCGACGGGTGCCTCACTGCGTCAAGATGACGGTCGCGGTGTACGGCTGTAGTGTGATTATGAACGAGTTGCCGGATACGGCGAAGGTGTTCGAAGTGAGCGCCCCAGACGATTGCGTGGTCGCTACTCCATAACTGTACTGGGTGGCCGTGGTGCCAAGCGTGTTGCCGCTCAGGCTGACCTGAACTGTCGCGGAGTTGACAGGGTCGGAATTGAGCAGCAGGATTCCCCGCTGACCGTTAGCTTTGCGCGTCGCGTGGGAGACCAGCAACTTGCTGGTTGAGGTGGTGGAGACAAGCGTATCGCCAACATCCGCGAGCAAGTGCGCGAGTTGGATGCCATAGTATGCGGTAGCTGGGGCTTCAGTGCCTTGCACCAGATAATTGCCGCTGTGGAGTTCGAGCCAATCGATGTTGATGATGCCAGCCTCGATTGCGGTAAGGAACTCGTGCATTGCATACAGCCCGGTAATCTGCGCGGGTGTCCCGCTCACATAAGAGCCGTTGGGGCCGGTTTCGGTGATGAAGAACTGCACAGAGGAGGCGTTACCTGGGCAGAACGTGGCGAGCTGCGTCTTGACTCCCGACACAAGAGCCGGCATGTCGGTTTGCGGTCTGGAGAAGAGTTGGGCTGCTGTAACTGCGTTAAAGTTGCCCGGGTAGTAGTGGAAGATACCAAAGTCGATGTTCGCCCCCGTACACACTGAGTTCAGCGCGGCAGGGTTCCAGATTGCGGGGATCGGATCGACATTCGGAGAACTCAGGTCGAGACCTATCTTGATGGAGGGGTCTACTGCACGCATGGCCTGGATGAACGCAACGGCGTTCGTGCCGTAGGAAGCCGGAGAAAGAGCCGAGACACCGGTGCGCGACCCAAAACTTCCCGAGTATCCGCCGGTGTAGACATAAGGACTGTGCAGATCGGTCTCGTAGTTCTGGTTGTTGGAGTATCCGTTGTAGAAGATTTCATTGCCGAGTTCCCAGTACTTCACGCCCACCGGGGCCAAGAGCCCAATGCGGAGGAAGTTGTAGCCGTCGTCTGCGGCGAGTGGGGATGCGGCACGGAGGCTGGCCCAGAATCCGACCGTCTTCCAGTTGAAGCCGACGTCATCGGTTCCAATGAATGTGGTGTCGGTCACACTGCCGTTGGCATAGGCGACCCATGCGGCGGATTCCTGGGGCTGGCCGCTCGTGAACGGTTCGGAACAGGTGTTGGGACCGTAGCTTCCGAGGCTGCGGGAACCATTGCTATCGCCCAGGCTGGTGCCGTAATTGACGGTAATAATGGCTTGCGTGTCGGTGGCCTGAAGCGTCTTGATAAAGTGTCCGAAGTCGGTGTTTGGCGCGAGGTAGCCGTTCGACGCGACACCGCAGGCGGGTGCCGTGGAGGCAAACCAGGGCGTAATGGAATTCTGCGCCCAGTGGTAGTTGTCGGAGTAGACGCCGCCCGGGTAGCGCAGGGTGGTGATTCCGCCGGTCTGCAACAGCGCAGGTAGGAGCGTGGTGTCGCTAAGGCCGGCATCGTATACCGACGTGTGCATTCCAAAGGCGGTTTGCGGAACGACCGCCAGCGTAATGGTCGAGTCAACCGAGACGATGGCGCCTACGACATTAATGGTAACGGGCACTGAGACTGAAAGCTTGGTCGAACTGCTATCTGTAACGAGCACGGTGATAACGCTGATGACAACCGCTGTGGGCGTCCCAGAGATGAGACCGGCGGGGGAGAGAGATAGTCCGGCGGGCAGGCTATCACTGCCGATCGCGAAGGTGTAGGGAGCGGTCCCCCCACTGATGGCAATGGCCTGCGAGTAGGGGGATCCGGCGATCGCGGCCGGAAGTGTGGAGGTACTCGCGGTAAGCGGCGGGGGATTGACCGTGAGCGTGAAGGTGGCCGTCGAGGTCTGCGCGGGAGAGGCGCTATCTCTTGCGTTGAGCGTGAAAGTGAACGTGCCAATAGTACCGGGAGTTCCGGTTATGACGCCGCTGGCTGAAACGGTTAGTCCACTAGGAAGAGCGCCGCTAATGAAAGTCACCGCGTAAGGCGGACTTCCTCCAGATATCTGCAGGGCGGTGATGTAGGAAGAGCTCATCTGGGCGTTGGGGAGAGATTGCGCGCTGAAGGAGAGTTGCGTGACGGGGGACGGGGATAAAGCGCTGCCGGCGCTACAGCCGACCATTCCGGGGAAAAGAAGCCAGAAATAAAGTGCGGTGGGCAGCCGGAATTTTCTCGTGGAATCTGAGGGGGGTGTCATAACTTGCCTTGTTGTGGCTGCCAATGCTGGTCGAAAGGAAGACGTTGGAGATGCGCGGGAGGATGGAACTTTTCTGGAAAGCGCGAAGCGGGGCGATCCATAGCGACACTTCTTATACACTAACTGATTATGTCTTGGTTAATACGCTTTAATCGGCATCTGAATTGACTTTGTGCTTGCTCATCGTTACGTGAACACCCTACAGTGTTGTCAACTCAATGCGGGCAAATAGAGGCGCGAGAATCTTTTCTTGAAATGGCAGTCAGGGTTCATAATGAAGCATTTGCAGCGTGCGCTTTGGCTTCTTGGTTGGAAAACCTCTCAGACAACGTTTTGCAGGTTGAAGTTGGCTGCAATGGCCGTGGCAGTCTGGATAGCGGTGTCTCCAGCGGCTACGAACAACGCCGGGGCGCAGTCTGGCCTCACGACGCCGGTCCAGTTACAAGTAGATTAGGAACGAGCGGGGTGGGGCGCTGCGCTGGTCTCGAAGATGACGCTCGAAGAAAAGGTCTCCCAAATGCAGAACCATGCCTATGCTATTCCGCGGCTGGGGATTCCCGAGTACGACTACTGGAACGAGGGGCTGCATGGAAGTGCCTGGTCGGGATACTTGACGATGTTCCCGCGGGCGATAGGTCTGGCGGCAACATGGGACACCGAATTGCTGCATCAGGTTGCGCAGACGATCTCCGTGGAGGCGCGGGCCAAGTATGAAGGAGCGATGCGTCGAGGCAACAACGAGATCTACTATGGTCTGACGATTTGGTTGCCGAACGTCAATATTTTCCGAGATCCACGGTGGGGCCGGGGACAAGAGACGTACGGCGGAGACCCGTTTCTGACCGGAAGACTGGGAGTCGCGTTTGTGTCGGGCCTGCAAGGTGACAGCACGAAGTATCTGCGGGTTGTGTCCACGCCAAAGCACTCTGCGGTTTATAGCGGCCCGGAGTCGGAGCGGCACAAGTTCAACGCCAATGTCTCGCCCCATGATCTCCAGGACACCTACCTACCGGCGTTTATAGAGGGATTGAGCAACTACCGGATTTCGATGATTACTCCATGGGTGGCCGGACGTACCGTTACTCGACGGCGAAGCCGCTTTATGGGTTTGGCGAAGGGTTGAGCTATATGACGTTCGACTATTCTGCCGCGAAGATTGCGGCGGGCGAACCACGTGACAGTCAAGGTGCGAGTTGCAAATTCGGGAAGGATCGATGGAGACGAGGTATCGCAGGTGTACCTGACGTCGCCACCGGCAGAGGGCGCTCCAGTGCGTGAACTTGTTGGGTTTATGCTAACTCATGTGCCTGCCGGACAATGCAGGGAAGTGTTCATCGCGGTCAACGCGAGAGCGATGAGCTAAGTCAACAGAGATGGGCAAAGGGCAGTCGTTTTGGGGCGTTACACCCTCTATGTGGCAGGCAGCCGAAGGATGGAGATCACGGGATGAGCTTTGAGGCTTTGGGAACACAGGCGCTGCCGGAGTGAGAGAATGAACGCAGATCAACATTTTGCTACCTCGTATACTTTCCGAATGAGGCGGTTCAAGTGCGCGAAGTCGCGCTGGATTTGCAGCGAATGCTATGGGGTGGCGGCGAAGATTGGGAGTGCTCGATGAGCCCACGCGGATCAAGTTCGGGCGGGAGGGTACCAGGTTTTGGCGTGGCTCTAACCGAGGGGCCGAAGCGGACCAGTTTAAAAGACTTGGCCGCTTATCTGCAGCTCTCCCAGACCACAATTTCATTCGTACTCAACGACGCTCCGCTTGCAAAGAAGCTGTCGGAAGAGACACGGCTGCGAGTGCTGGAAGCGGCCCGGAAGTTTCATTACAGGGCAAGCTACTTTGCACTGAACCTCAACAAGAGGGGAAGCGATTGCATCGGCGTTATTGTTCCGGAGCATAGCGAAGGGTACTTTACGTCGGTGATGGGGGGCATAGAGCGATATCTCCTGCAGAAGAACTATGTGTACTTTACGGTGTGTCACTACTGGAAGCCGAAGCTGATGAAGGAGTATCCGCGCCTGTTACTCAACCGCGGTGCCGAAGGGCTGCTCCTGCTAAATACCAACGCGGACTTCGATACCGTTCTTCCGGTTGTCGCACTTGCGGCCCACCGGGAGAAAGAGGGGGTGACAAATGTGGTGATTGACCATGCGGTAGCTGCACGGCTGGCGATCCGGCACCTGTATGAATACGGTCACCGCAGGATCGCCTTCATGAAGGGACACGCGCATATCATCGATACCGACACGCGCTGGGCGGGAATAATGCAGATCGCGCGCGAGTTTGGCGTGCAGCCAACCGACGAGCGGATCGTGCAGATGCGCACAAGCAGTTGGTCGCCGGAAGTGGGCTATGAGCCGGCAAAGCGGCTGCTCGATGTGACGCGGGATTTCACAGCTCTGGTCTGTTTCAACGACACGGCTGCAATTGGTGCCATTCGTGCGCTCCATGAGGTGGGGCTGATGGTACCGCAGGACGTGTCAGTGGTTGGCTTCGACGATATTGTGAGCGCAGAGTTTCATGTGCCGAGTCTAACGACAATACGTCAACCGCTGAACATGATGGGGCGGATGGCGGGGAAGATACTTTTGGATCGAATTGCGAATCCGACAAAGAAGTACCCACTGACGATTCTGGTCAAACCCAAGCTGATTGTGCGCGAAAGCACCGCCCGGGTGAACAGTAGAGCATTTTCACCAATGGTGTAGAGTCTCGCGACGCGAGAAAAATACGGGGATTCTTCGCTTCGCTCAGAATGACAATTTTTGTCACTCTATAGTAATAGTGAAAATGCTCTAAGTGAGGCCGACGCGGCGCTGTGCCTACAGACCCAAACGAAGCGGACGGTGAAGTGTGGTGCGCGTCGAGGCCGATCACGAACTCACTGTGCTTTTGCGAGGACGATGTCGGTGATGGTGTAGGGAGGGACGGTCAGCGAGAAGGTCATACCGTCGACCTTGATCGGCGATTTGGTTACGGCTGTTCCCGAGGTCGCATTGGTCTGTCCATAATCGAAGCGTGTTCCCTGCACAGAGAACGAGCCGCCGCTGACGGTCACTTTGAGGACAGCATCGGAAGCCTTGTCCTTATTGACGAAGAGTATGCCAAGCGCACCGTCGGTTCGACGAGTTGCATGCACCGCCAACGAGTCGTTGCTGGAACCGGTCGTCACAAACTCGTCGCCTGGGTGGAAGGCGACGACGTGCAGCATCTGCATGCCGTAGTATCCTGGGCCGGGCTGGTTCGTGCTGCCGTTCAGGAAGCTGGGGTCGTGCAGCTCAACCCAATCGCTGTTGATCGTTCCCGATTCCGCGAGCAACGCAAAGGCGTCTGCGGCAAAGAGCCCGTAAACCACGGGGTGTTCGACCTTCGCCCAGTGGATCGGCGCCATCTGGGTGAACGCGACGCGCGGGGAATGATCCGCTGCGCAATACTTCTTATTGTTGTAGACCACCTCGGAGAGGATCTTGCCAAGCTGTTCCTGAGGCAACTGAAGTGTCGCCGCCTCATCCATCACGTTGTAGCTCGGCCCCAGCCTTGCATCCGCGCGCCAGACGAGGGATTCAAAGTCGATACTGGGGCAGGCGGCTTTAAGGACTTCGCTGTTCCATTCCGGGCCCCATGCGCTGTCCACGGCGGCCAGGTTCATGGAAGCGCCAATCAGGATGGTTGGATCGACAGCTTTCATAGCCCGGGAAAACTCGACGACCCGGTCGCCATAGAAAGCAGGTGAGAGGTTGGCGTTCTTCCTGCGCTTCTCGTTCTCTTTATCGGTGGCGGGGTAGGGGGCGTGGAGGTCTTCCTCGGCTTTGTGATCGCCGCCGTAGTAGCCGTTGTTGTAGACTTCGCTGCCAATCTCCCACAAACGGATGGCGAGCGGTTTGGGGTGGTTCGCGCGCAACAGGTTCAGGCCGTCGTCGGTGGCAAGCGGCGCCTGGCTGCGCAGCGTCGCCCAGTAGCCGGCGGTCTTCCAATCGCGTCCCGTGCTGTCTTTGCCGATCACCTGAGCGCTGGCGGGATCGCTGTTGGCATAAGCGACCCATGCCGCGGCTTCGGGGGGCTCGCCGCCGCCTGTTCCAGCAAGATTCGAGCCATAGTTGACCGTGATGATGGCAGTCCCCAGCTTGTCGAGAAACTGGGTCATATTCGCCATACTGCTTTCGCTGGGATAGAAATACTCCGGCTGGGGGCTTATGTTTTCGTATTTCGTGCCGGAGTTGGTTGTCCAGTGATACAAGTCGGCATAAGAGCCATAGCCGCCAGGATAGCGCAGCGTATAGATGCCGGCAGCATGCAGATACTGGGCGATGACGGGCTTGGTAGTGCCCACGTCATAAACGTCGGTATACACGCCCATGGCCTGGGTCGTCATGACGTTGATGGGTTTATCGACGTAGATATGCACGTTGACGCTGTTTTGCGCGGGACAGGCGGTGGCTGTGCACAGCAAGGCTGTGGCGACGCACAGCAGAAGACCGGGCAGGCCGGCCTGGCGATGTTCCGGGTCGGCCTTAGCGAAGAATGACGAACGTTCCATGTTGAAACCTAAGCGCTCGGCTGGGCGCGGCTAGAAGTTGTACTTGATCGAGATTTCAGAGACGCGCCGGCCGAAGCGGTACTGGGCAAAGCCGAATTGAGAAGGCGCGGTCGCGTTTGCGATGGCGCTTCCGTTATAGAATAGTGTCTGCTCGGCGGGGAACTTGCTCGAGAAGCTGTAGTTCGGCCGGTTGATGATGTTGAAGCCTGAGAGCTGCAACTGGATATTCCGGCGCTCCCTCAAGGCAAAGGTCTTGCTGACCCGGGCGTCGAAGTCGAAGTAGCCGGGCGCATGGATGTATGGCATCTCCGCCGGTCCATTCACCCCGTAGTCGGGAATTGCGAGGCACGCTGCGTTGATGTATTGATGCTTGCCAAGGCGGCTTCCGGGATCGCAGAGCAGCTTGGGTTGCAGAACGATATCCGGAGTGCCGAGGATACTCGTGCTGTTGACGCCGAAGTGGTTGTATACCGTCTCGGTGACGCCCACTGCCGGGGAGATGTTGCCCTGGAGGCCGAAATTCGACCCGAGGACCCGCTGGGCGTTCGCTCCGCTCTGCAGGTTGATAATGCCGGACACGTCGTAACTGCTAAGCGCGCCGCGCACCAGACGCGAGCCGTGCTCGAACGCGCCCGTGTCGTAGGAGAATGTGGCGTTTACAACCTGCGAACGATCATTTTGCAAGGGACCGTAGTTGGGTCGGATGTTCGTGGAGTCAATCACGTTGCCGCTCGAGTAGGAGCCGAAGACGCCGAGATCCTTGGACCAGGTGTAGTTGAAGCTGTAGAGGAGGCGGCCCTGGGTCCTCGATATGGACGCCTGGAGTGCGTTGTAGTTGGCATACAGGACGTGCCGGGCAACATTAACCTGACTGTAGAACGGGTAAGGCCGGAAGTCGTTGATGGTGTCATTCTGCGCGTAGCCTTGCGGTGAATTGACGGCGCCGGTCAAAGGGTCCGGATTGAACAGCGTTCCGATGGGAAGCGCGTTGATGTTTTCCAGATCGCCGGCTGCGCCCTGCTCGTACTGTGTCAGCAGATGGCTGGTCTGGCTGCCCTGGTAGGAGAGTTCAAACAGGGTGACGGCGTTGAACTGCTGATCGACCGTAGCGCTGTACGTGTAGGTAAGCGGCTGCTCGGTGTCTCCCCTAGCCAATCCGAACCCCACGCCGCTGGTACCCGACTGAGTTGAGTTGCCGCCGGAAGTGCCAAAGTGGCCCGCAGCGGCCAGAGCCGCGACGTTCCTGAGCATCACACCTCCACCGCCAACGATGGCTACGGCCTGTCCTTGCGCGGTGGCCTGCTCCTGGTTGACGTCGTTCCAGCCGTCGTGGGAGCGATAGGCGCCGATGCCGCCACGAAAGAACGTCTTGCCGTTTCCATACACGTCATACGCAATACCGAAGCGCGGCGAGAAGAACAGCAGGGTTGATCCGGCCCCCGAGTTGGGAATCGCACTGTTGATTGCGTGCCAAGTGAAACCGGGGTTCAACACGCCCTTCTGAACGGTGATGTTGCCTCCCGCGGAGCTCGACTGCGTTGCATAGAGGGCTGGGTCGAAAACGGCGAAGCCTATCCCGTGCGCGTCCTCCCAAGGTCCGAGGTGGCCCAGGCGGAAGCCGATGTCCAGCGTGAGCTGCTTCTTGATCTTCCACGAGTCGGTCGCATAGCTATCCACGTTCCAGTAGTAGAGATCGCTGTTGGTCTGGAAGTTGTACTGCTGGAAGGCGGAGATTTGACCCAGGAAGAAGCTGGCCAGATAGTTTCCCGGTGTGTTGTAAGACGTGCCATCCGGTTGCTGGATGTTGCCGGGGCCGTTATTCGGCCCTTCGTAGTAGTTCTCGATCTGGCCGTTCGAAGCAACGTTCAGGTCAGTCTCATTGTTCTCTTCCCGTTCGAGGTAGACGCCCACTTTGATGGTATGAGTTTTGATGACCTTGGTAAGGTTGTCCCCGCCGTTTGGAACGAACTTGCGCTGAAAGATCGGTGTTGAGTAGTCGGGGTACAGCGCCAGAGGTACGCCGTCATAGCCATAATCGTAGAGTTCGGGAAACTGATTCGATTGATAGATGCCCTGGTAGGGATAGCCGATGCTGCTACTGAGGTTGGCGCCCTGGACGCCGGGTTTGTTGCCACCCAGATTCAGACTCGCGCCGGCGTACAGTTCATTGGTCATCGATGCCGAAAGAACCCGCGTGAAGTTGAGGGAAGCAACGTGCGAGAAGTCCTCTCCGAGAATGCCGCCCGGTGTGTTCACCTCGCCGAAGTTGGTTTGCGGAGAATAGTAAATCTGCTGCGGGTTTCTGCCATTGCTGTGCTGAAAGCTGTAGGTTCCATATATCTTCGAGTTTTCCGAGAGATCGAAGTCGATGCGGCCCCGCACCTGGTACGAGGAGTCGTCCTGCAGATTGACCTGTTTGTAATTAAAGATGCTCTGGTCGTTGGTCACCCCACCTTGCGCTGAGGTGAACGGAGCCGTATTGGGCAAAGGGATCAAATGGTTGAGAATGGCCTGCGTCCCGGGGTCGAACTGCGAGGTAGGAATTTGACCATTGGTGATGGGTGCGCCATTGGGAAAGTTCGGGCTTTGCGGCGTGGTCCCGCTTGGTACATTGCAGATGTTGATGTAAAGAGCGAGCGGACCGGTGGAATTGCAGTCGACAAGCAGACCGTTACTAATGCCATGAGGCGCGTTCGAGGATCCAAAGAAGGAAAGCAGCGAATTTGCGCTGAAGTCACCGTTGCGCATTGCCTGGGTAGGCAATAGCGCCTCGACGGTTGCCGCGGCCGCATTTCCATAGGAATAGACATTCTTCTGAACGTAGTCTTCTCCGCCAACGAAGAATCTGAGCCTGCGGCTGTGATTGAAGTTGGTTCCTGGAATGAGGACGGGGCCCGCGATTTGGCCGCCGGGGTAGATATAGCGATCGAGCGGTTTAGCGTCGCCATCGCGTTTGCTGAACCAGTCCTGAGTGTTGAGTTGGTAGGTTCGCCCGTAGACGTAGAGTCCTCCGTGGTAGTCCGAGCCGCCGGATTTCCCAACGGCATTGATGACGATCGGGCCTTTTGCGCTGTCCGCCCCGAAGTTGGAGGTCTGGATCTTGACCTCCTGGACCATGTCCATATTGACGACCTGGTCGCTGCCCGCGCCGTTGCCAGGATCGGTGATGTTGACGCCATCCGAGACAATCTGCACACCCTCCGAGGAGACGCCGTTGGCGGCGTAGGACTGGGTCTGCCCACCAGCCGTGTCTGCGTTTGGCCCGAGATTGTCCGCCGAAGACCCTTGGTTGGTCATGGCGAAGCCGGGCAGCGTCCTGATGAGTTCGGTAACATCGCGGCCCTCAACCGGCAGACGCTTGATCGCTTCCGCGGTGATGAGCGCGCTCTTTTCACCGGTCGTGTCGATGGCACTAGCGGCCGAATTGACTGTGATCGAAGTCTCGACAGTACCTATCTTCAACTTGATGTCGGTGAGTGTGCGCTCGTCGGAAGGATGTAGCTCGATGTTCTTCTCCGTGAATGTACCAAAGCCGGTCTGGCTAACCTGCACAGAGTACGTTCCAGCCGGAACGGCAATGAAGCTGAAGAAGCCCGAGGAGTTGCTGACAGCGGACCGCTTGTCCTTGGAAGCCTGATTCGTCAGGACAATGTTGGCACCGGGAACCACCGCCCCGGTGGGGTCGTTCACGAATCCTGAAAGGTTCGCCGAGACGGTCTGTGCCGAAGTCCGCGAGGCACAGACAGCCAGCAGAAGAACTGCCAGAAAGAGAACTCGTACTCTCAACGTAGACATGTAAGAAACTCCCTAGGCACGTTCTTTAGTTCACAATCAACTGGAGCGAGACTGTTTTCGCGGGGGCCGGATTGACAACGCCTGAACTGATCGTGGCATTCACGAGCAGCGTTGAGGTGCCCTTCGGCGTGGTGTATGTGGAGGTCGAGCTATTTCCGCAGCTCGTGAACGCCGCAGTGCAGACTCCAAGTAGAAACAGCAGGGTGACGATAGTGCGGGACTTGGCAAGGAGCCCGCCGAGTCTGCCGCGGTTGCGCCGGCGGAGGCTGAAGGCAGCCAAAGCTGCGGGAAGCATGAACAACAGCGAAATCAGCGCTCCTGACCACCCGGGACGGCTTGACACCGCGCCAATGCTTGCCGGGACCGCGATGACCGGAGGCTGGTTGATGAGAACCGAGAGGTTGATCTGCGCCGAAGTGGTGGGGTTTACCTGGGCAACCGGAGGCGAGAACGAGCAGACGGCGTACGAGGGCAACTGGCCGCAGGCGAGGTCGATCGCGCCAGTGGTGCCGCTTACCAAACCGAAACCGGCGACCGATGTGATGGTGAAGGTGACGGCGGGTCCGCCGCCGACGATAGAAGTTGCGCTGGGGGTAACCTGGATTGTTGGGTTGGAGATGATGAGCGACTGGGCTCCGGACGAGGTGGATCCGTAATAGTTGGTGTCCCCGCTGTAAACCGCAGTGACGGAGTACTGTCCGATAGCGAGGGTTGAGGTGCTGAAGCTGGCTGTGCTGTTGGCGGTCAGGGTTACTGTTCCCAACAGCGTGGCTCCGTTATAGAAGCTGACCGTACCTGTCGGCGTTCCAGGAAGCGACGGCGTTACCACTGCGTCCAGGGTCACCGAAACACCGGGGATCTGGCTCGTGGGATTGGAGTAAACCGTGGAACTCAGGATGCTTGCTGTGGATGTGGTCCCCGACTTGGCGATGCTCAGGTTGAAGACTGCAGAAGTACTCGGCGCGTAGGTCGTACTACCGTTATAGCTGGCGACGATCGTATGCGCGCCACCGGATAGCGCGCTCAGGATGATGCTGACAGTGCCGCTGCTGCTGACCGTGCTTGCCTGCCCCTGGGGTATTCCGTCCACCGTGAAGGCGACCGTGCCTGTTGGCTGCGTACCCGTGACCGCAGCGACTGTAGCCGTAACCGTGACTGTCTGCCCGTAGGTTGGAGACGCAGGATTGACACTACTGATCGTCGTCGTTGTCTTAGGCAGGTTCACGCCGGTTCCTGTCAGCGTCAGAGCGGATGTTGTGGACGGTACGCTCGAGAAGGATAGCGTCTCCGTGTAGAGGCCGGAGGACGCCGGCGTAAACACTGCCGAGATGCTACATGCCGCACCGGGATTAAGGGTCAGACTATTGGCACAGGTGCTGGACGATTGCAGGGCGAAGCTGGTTGTGCTTCCGGTCGCGCTGAAATAGGGAGAGTTGAACTGCACGGCCGCAGTGCCGCCGTCAGATACAGTGGCTGCGGTGCCTGCGCTCGAATAAGTCTGTTCCTCATTGCCGAACTGGAGCAGACCGGCACTGCGATTCATGCTGGCCACAGCAGCCTTGGTGACAGGCGGAGGGGCGCTGGAGGTATTGGTTCCGGTCACATACACATTGCCGGAGCTGTCCACCGCAATTGCGTTGGGCGAGGTGACGATGGTGCCCAGCACTACCGCGAAGTTCTTGTTGAGCACGCCACTAATGTTCGGGATGTGCTGGATCGTGCCGGCGCCGCTGTCGACGACGAACAGGCCTCCTCCAGCGTCGAGCGCAATCCCGGACGCGGCTTGCAGACCCGAAAGAATAGTTGCCTCGGTGCCGGTCGGAGTCGCGATTTGAGTCACCTTGCCGGTGCCGCTGTCGGACACATAGAGATTGCCGGACGCGTCGAGCGCGAGCGCAATGGGAGTGGTGAAGCCGGTGGCGACGGCGCTGACGATGCTGCCGTCTCCCAGATTTCCGGCACCGGAGAGCAGCAGAACACGTCCGTTGCCGCTGTCGGCGACGTAGAGATTGCCGTTGCTGTCGAGCGTCAGCCCGCTGGTTCCTCTGAGACCACTTATCAGCGCCTTTGGCGTGCCGTAAGCGCCATTCGTGTAGGGAACCTCGATGACCTGCCCAGTGTGGACGTCGCCCACGTACAGATTGCCGGCTCCATCCACGGCGACGGACGTGGGCGAGCCGAAGTTGGTTGCAACAGCAGTGGATGTAGACCCGCCCGCGACGGTCTTGTAGATGCTGCCAGTGTCCGCAACGTAGGTGTTGCCCGACCCGTCGACCGCGATGGCGACGGGGTTGGTAAAGCCGGAGCCGACCGGCGAGACGGTACCTGGATCGACGTTGACCGTCGACCCGACGCCCGTGCCCGAAAGGATTGCCTCGCCGAGGAAGTTGCCGTAGATGTCATAGGCTTGGATGGAACCTGTCTGAGGTCCCGGAGCTGTAGCGGTGTATGTGACGGTGACGGCGCAGTAGGTGTTGTTCTGGTAGGGGCCGTAGACTGTGTTCGCAGTGCAGGTGGTCGAGGACACCGCAAAGGGTCCGGACACCATGAACTTGTTGAACTGGATGTATCCCGCGGCAAACACGGTCAATGTCGCAGTGCCGGACGTGGAGCCGACATTGGTCGATCCGAACGACAGGCTGCCGACCGTGAGCGAACTGAGCGAGTTCGGATAGGACCCGGAGTAGTAAATCTTGCCGTAACCGGTGATCGCTAAACCGTTGCTGGGGCCGGATGTGTAACCCGTGCTCAGTTGGGTGGTCAGCGTGTACTGGTCTGCCGTGCAGTTTGCGCCATTGCACGCGGTTCCATTGAGAAACGGAAGCTCAATGATGCTGTAGCTGCTTCCGTTCGCCTGCGTGAAGTACACGTTCTGACCTGCATCAATCGAAACGCCCCCGATGTAATAGACCGGCATGGAGATTAGATTGGTACTGCCTGCGGCGAGATAGTAGTTGTTACCGCTGCCATCTTCGTAAAATACATCCCCTGCTTTATCGACCGCGAACTCGGGATTGCCAGTGTTGTTGGGCAGCGTGCCCGCGAGGATAGTCGCGTTGTTTGTCTTGGCAGGCCATTCGATGATCATGTTGTATTGCGTGGCCGGGCTGCCGCCAATGTACTTGGCCAGGACGTACAGATTGCCGCTGCCATCGAGCGCAACATCGGCACTCTGGACGTAGTAGCCCAGGCTCGCCGGGTAGTTCAGCGGCACATTGCAGGCGGCGGTTGTGGTTGCGGGAACCGGGAAGGCGCTGCAATTGGTCAGCGTGCTATAGACCGCACCGGTCGGATAAGTCCCGTTGACGAAGGGGATGTAAACGATGTTGGCGGAATAGGTTGTGCCGTCGACCACGGTAACGTACAGATTGTCCGAGCTGTCGACAAACACCGAGCGGCCGCCATAAGCAGCAGCATTGGTGTCGGTGAGAAGCGCTACCTGAGAGCCGCCGTTGGCCGGGAGTTCGTCTACGTACTGGCTCTTGGATGTGGAAACATCGAGGAAGACATCGCCGCGACTGTTGGCCGAAGAGTGCGCCGCGGTCCCGCCGTAGTCGCCCGCACCGGCGGTGCTCCCGATCCCAGTCACCCCGTTTGCCTGGCTAAACACCACCCCCGGCGTCTGCCCGCGCGACGCTGCGGTTGCACCAAGGAACAGAAGAAACAATACTGACGAGGCGACGAGGGCGTTTGCCCGCGAAAGCCGGTTTCGCTCCACTTCAACCGATCCTGGCATCATGCAGCTCCGAAAAGATACTGTCAACACACTCGTTTGCATCTGCGGGCCGTGCATCGATTGCAACGCTAGGCCACTCACACTCGATGAGTCTGATCGGACTTTGGCGGTCGCGGAACAATGCGGCGCGACAAGTCTTTTCGAATCGCGATGACATTACTCGGCCCGAGAATGCGTTGTCAAGCACTAAGTAAAGCGGTTTAACTCGATTCTGCAATATTGCTCACTTGCAACGGTAGTTTGCGGAAAACGGCGCCGGACAGTCGTCTAACAGTCCGCGGTGAAAGTCGGGTTTTGAAAGGGCACGGCTTCCAGCCGTGCTGTAAATGGTTGATAAAACGGATGGCGTTAGCCCCTGAGGGGATGGTTTTTGGCCATTTCGACTTTCACCACGGGGCTGCTAATGGCTCCCGTCAAAAGGACACCACCGCGTTGCTTGAATTTGCTCAACTCTGCCCTCATTCGAAAATCTACCCGGGACCAAGGCGAGCAATCTCCAGCCGGCTTGTCCAGGCACGCCGGTTCTCAAACCGGCTCGCATCGACGTTTAAAGCGATTTAGCAAGGGTTGCACGAGACGGCAACAGAGAGATAGATTGGGTGGTCACCCAGAATCGCAGCCGAGGACACAAAGGGGAGATTGCTTTCATGAATCGAATCACAGCCTCACCTCGATTAGGTGCATGCGTGACGATATTCGTTTACCCGGCGGCGACGCTATGTTTGGCTCTTGCAGTCTGCTTGATTGTCACACCAGCCCACAAAGGCTTCAGCGTCGATCATGCATCCACAGCTTCAACGGAGCGCCAACATCGACGCCTTTGTGGTTGTACACAAGACTGCGACAGCGACTGTCGATGTAGCCAGGACACATCAGGAGATCGCCGGCTTTGGTGCATCTGAGGCTTTCTATGAGGGATTCCTGGCCCGGCATCCACACAACAAGGACATCTACGACGCGCTCTTTGGACCCGAACACGGACTGCACACAGACTTCTTGCGGCTGCAGAACAAGTTCCGCTATGCGACTGATCTGAACTTCGTCAAGGACTCACTGGCGATCATGAAGGGCGCGAATTCACTGCGTACGAGTCCAATGACGATCGTGATGAGCTCCTGGTCGCCCCCTGCTGTGCTTAAGTCGAATGGCAGCGAGAAGAACGGCGGGACGCTGATAAAGAAGAACGGGAAGTACGACTACGCTGACTTTGCGCAGTACTGGCAGGACTCGGTGACGGTATACCGCGCACTGGGTATCGATCCTACCTATGTCAGCATTCAGAATGAACCGGACGAGACGACAGACTACGAAAGCTGCCGCTTCAATCCCAACGAAGCGATCTATCATGGCGAAGCCTGGGCCGGGTATGCGGAGGCAACGGATGCGGTCTACAGGGCTTTCCAGAAGCTGTCCTCACCACCGCTTCTGCTGGGCCCCGAGACTATAGGCGTTGGCTATGGGAACGAGGCGGCCTTTACAGACGCGGTCAATCCTAAAGAGATCTACGCCGTCACCCATCACCTGTACACGGGCGGCGATAAGGAAAACTCCGACTCGTATATTCCGGCCTTGCGAGCGGTGAAGAGCGAAACGCCGGGGCGGCTCCGCTTTATGACCGAATACTACACGGCGAATGGCTTCCAGACGGCGGTCATGATCGAAGATGAATTGGTGGAGGAGGAAGTGAGTCTCTATCTCTATTGGCCGTATGCATGGCCGAGTGCGGATGGCGGCGGCACATTGCTAAACATCGAGAACCCGGATGAGCCTGCGAAATGGAAGACGAAGTATGGCTGGGACTACACCGATGGATATTACGCGCTCAAGCAGTTTTCGTACTTCATTCATGCCGGCTATCACCGCGTAGAGGCATCCAGCAGCAACGATGAGGTAAAGCTGTCGGCATACCTGAGCCCCAAGAAGGACAAACTGGTCGTTGTTGCGCTCAATCTATCGCCAAAGGAAGCAAACTCGGTACATCTCAAGCTGGGCGAATTTGACCGCGCAGCGAGTTCGGTGGTCTACCGCACGACGTTTTCGGACAGGACTGAGCAGTTTGCGCCGCTGGGACCTTTGGGAGCGGACCATTTGATCAATCTACCCAGCCATTCCGTGGTCACCGTAGAGATAACGAAATGAAGGTGACCGAATGAAGGGAACCATGGCGAAGTGGAGCAAAGGGATCCTGCTGCTGATGGCCGGACTGGTGATTCAAGGGGCGGGCGTCTGTGAGATGCATGCGCAGTCTGAGGCTTCGGGCAAGCGGCTGATCGCGGCTGACGTCACCAAGGTAAAGGGTCCCCGGGATATGGCGTGGCAGTTTTGCGTGGGATCGGCCCACGCTGGGCTGATGCTAAGTCAAGGGAACCAGGAACAACTCGCGCAGGTGAGACGGGAGATCGGGTTTAGATTCGTTCGATTTCACGGCATTTTCACCGACGATATGCATGTGTATAGCGAGCGAGATGGAATGGCTTCTTATGATTGGAGCAAGGTCGACGAGCTTTATGACAAGCTGCTGAAACTCGGCATCAAGCCGTTTGTTGAGTTGAGTTTTATGCCAAAAGAACTTGCAAATGGAACGCAGGAGATCTTCTATTGGCATGCTCTCGTAACCCCGCCAAAAGACACTTCGAAGTGGACCGCCCTTGTAGAGGCATTTACGCGGCATCTACAGTCGCGTTATGGCGACCCGCAAGTGAGAACTTGGTACTTTGAAGTGTGGAATGAACCTAACTATCCGGGATTCTGGCCAAATGCCAACCAGGAAGCGTACTTCAAGCTGTACAGCGCAACCGCGGCTGCTATCAAGAGTGTTAATTCTGAGTACCGAGTGGGCGGACCGGCAACAGCAGGTGCCGGCTGGGTGCCCGAGTTCATTGCGTATTCGGCGCGGGAGAAGGCGCCGGTCGACTTCATTTCAACGCACACCTACGCTGTCAGTTCTGGATTTCTGGATGCCGATGGACATGCAGACCTGGTGCTATCGACAGCGCCAGATGCGATCTCCGGCGACGTAAAGAACGTTCGCCAGCAGATACTGGCGTCGAAGCGCCCCGATCTTCCGCTGCACATAACGGAGTGGAGCGCGAGTTACTCATCGCGCGACCCGGTGCATGATTCCTACACCAGCGCGGCGTTCGTCCTCGACAAATTGAAGCACGCCGAAGGCGATGCTGTTTCGATGAGTTACTGGACCTATTCGGATTTATTCGAAGAGAACGGTCCACCGCCGGCAGCATTCCACGGTGGCTTCGGGCTTCTTACATGGGACGATCTTCCGAAGGCGGCCTACTTCTCTTATCGATACCTGAATCTCTTAGGCAATACCGAGATCAAGAATGACGATTCAGCATCATGGGTTACTCGCAGCGGCGAGAATGTGGAGGTGCTTCTGTGGAACTACACGCCGCTGAAGCAAGACGAAGGCGACAAAGCGTTCTATCGAAAGCTACATGTGCCAGCGCCGGTTGTGCCCGCGGACCTGCGGCTTCGCGGCCTGGCAGTCGGGAAGTACATGCTGAAGATCTACCGCACCGGTTACCAACGCAACGATGCCTACTCTGCTTATCTGGCGATGGGCACTCCAAAGGATCTGGACGCAACCCAACTGCGGGAGCTACAGCGGGCAGTACAGAACACACCGGAGTATGCCGCCGAGGTGATTATGCACTCGGGAGGTACCTTCCAGCGGCAGATTGAAATGCGCGAGAACGATGTGGTGCTTGTTTCGATCGAGAAGGAGTGAGAGCGGGCTTTGGGATTGCTCTGGCAAATCTACATGCGGGAATTCATTTCCCGATCTCCTGCGCTTGAGTCTCCTGGGAGGATGCAAATTTTACCCGCAAAGCAAAGCCATATTTGCAGTCGGCATCTGCGGGCAGCTTCACCGAGAGCGCATCGGTGGTTTGCAGCCAGTTGACCTTCTGGCTCGACCCCAGCAGATCCACCTCCCGGATCGTCTTGCCTCTCGCTTCTCCGGCCAGGCCAAGCGCATGCACGGTAGCGGTTCGATCAGCGGGGCACGCCAGACTAACGACGTAGAGGGCTTCACCCTTGCGGGTGAAGCGAAAGTCCGAGGATGTGTAGGCCTTCATCTCCTGGTCCGTGGCAAAGCCCGTCTTCACTTGCGTCGGTCCCTCCCCCGAGATGGTCCACGGCTCGGTCCCATAGATGGCCTCGCCATTGCGATTGAGCCACGCGCCCATATCCAGCAGGATGGTTCGCACTTCATCGGGAATTGTCCCATCCGCCCGCGGGCCGATGCTCAACAGCAGGTTGCCGTTCTTGCTGACGATATCCACCAACTGGTGTACAAGAGACTCGGGCGTCTTGAACTGGTCGTGCTCCATGTATCCCCAGGAAAGATTGCTGATCGATGTGTCTGTCTGCCACGGCTGCGGATCGATGTCCGTGCGCAGGCTTCGCTCAAAGTCCCTCGCTCCGGCAGTCGATTCCATCGCATAATCCTTGAAGGTGATCACGCCGTCGATACGATGGCTTACCGCAAAGTTGTCGTAGAACGCTGTAAATTCCGTCATGCTGGCACGGTAGGCAGGTTGACCGTTTCCGCCATCGAAATACATCAGCTCCGGCTTGTACTTTTCGACCAGTTCGACCGACCGCGCCAGCCAGTCGCGAAGCCACGCATCGCTGACGTAGGTCCATTCGTTCACCGGGTTGAAATGCGGATCATTGAGCCACTGGTGGGCCGGACCATAGAAGGAGGCATACTCCGGGTCGTTGACATCCGAGCGGATGGAACGGCCCTCTCCGTAGTAGTAGTTGTGCTCTGCACGATGTGAGGAGAGACCAAAGTGCAACCCGGCTCCGCGAACGGCTGCCGAGAGTTCCATCAGCACATCGCGGTGGGGTCCCATCTTGACTACGGTCCAATCCGACAGATCGGAGTCGTACATTGCGAAGCCGTCGTGGTGCTCGGCTATAGGGACTACATACTTTGCTCCCGCCTGTTTGAAGAGCGTCACCCACGCCTGCGGATCGAACCGTTCGGCTTGGAAGCTGGGAATGAAGTCCTTGTAGCCGCGATTGTCCAGGCTGCCGAAGCGCTGTACGAAGTCGTCGTATGCCGGATCGCCGGGCCTGTACATGTTATGCGGATACCACTCATTCACCGCGCCGGGGACAGCGTAGACACCCCAGCCGATAAAGATCCCGAATTTGGCGTCCCTGAACCACTGGGGAATCTCGTGGTTACGCAAGGTCTCCCAATCCGGGCGATAGGGGCCGTCGTGGGCCTGCTCATCGGCCAACTTCAGCAGAGCATTGCGCCGGCCATCGAATCGAGCAACCGAGTCTTGCCATTCCTTGTCGATCTGTTCCGCCGACTTGACCCCGTAAGTGGGTGCCCAGGCATCTGAAACCCCGGCGAGTTGCGATGCCCGAGCGGTGGAATTGCTCGATTGAGCCAGCGCGGCAAGCGGCCAGAACCCCACCATCAACAAAAGACCGCAGTAGATCTTCATTTTTCAGCTTTCCACGCGCGAACAGGAGAGCCTTGGCAGGGAGCCGCCTCGGCTGTTTTGTAAGACGATTGATCATTCCAGAAAAATCTGTCACCGTCCACTTTGACTCTTATCCATTACGAGATGAGGCTGAAGGAGTCGTCACGCCGCCAGCCCGGATACCGTCGCCATTGTCCCCAGCCTACATGGAGGCGGGCATGCGGTGGCGATTCCTTTGCGTGCCCCTGGTTGTTCTGCCGAACGCAATTCGCCGCGTGCAGGCGATCCGCTTACTCCATCCAGAGCGCGCTGGTGATGATGCGCGGATAATAGCGGCCGGCCTTGCCTTCACCTGAGACGATCTGGTCACAGCAGGCCCAATACGAGCTGCCTTCTGTCTGCCACTTGACGTGAGCAGCATCAGCCTTGCGGAAGATTTCGGCGATTTCAGGATCGACGTCCAGATGAAACACTTTGCGCGTAACGTGCATGAAGATGGCGATCTTGCTCATCCATGAGTTATTGCTGGTCGAGGAGAGCTTGATACCGCCGTCGTCAAAGAGATTGCGCCGTTCGGAATCGAGCAACAGATTACGGGTGTGCTCGCGGAGGACTTCGAACATACGCTTCTCAGACGGCGTCGCGTAGATCTGCTCCAGCGTGCAGCCGGCAAAGCCAGTCTTGACGAAGTAGAGCGGATAGACACAGCCCTCAACCGCGGGCAAAATGCGCGAGGAGTAGCCAGGATTGGATTTTTCGAAGATGGCCGGAAGCACACCGTCTTTGACCTGCTCACAGACCACCGCAGCAACCTTAGCGGCGAGTTCCTCACAGCGAACCTGGTTGGCTGAGGCGCCGAGTTCGCGGAACATCAACCCAAGAGCCCGGTAGCTGGCCCAGCTTTTCACGGCGATATAGACGTTGTTGCGGGTCTGTGCCAGCGAATGATCAAGCGAGTCGTATGTGGTGATCTCCTGTCCGCCTGCACAACAGATGCTGTCGAATTGCGCAAATCCAACGTCTCCACTGCGATTAAGCATGCTGTTCAAACAGGACTCAACCACGGCTTGATTGTTCTTGAGCCACTTCAGGTTGCGGGTCTTGGCCACATAGCAGCCTGCGGTGAGAATCCAATTGCAGAGTTGCTCCTGGGTCATGTAACTGAAGCAGCCGGTCAGGTTTGCCAGCTCGTAGCTGCTGCGGCCCTGAGGCGAGAAGTTGTTGTGCGCGCCCATATCGTGGCAGAAGCTGAGACCGCCGGGCTTCGTGTCATAGGGGCGGTTGAGCTGAGCCTCGTCGGGCGGCGGCGGGGGCTGAGAGGGATCCACCTGCACAGTGTCGACCGAAGGAGCGAAATCCGATTCGTAGACCTTCACTTCGTCGGTATAGCTGTAGCGGAGAACAAAAGCATCGAGCAGGCTGCGGACCAGCCAGGGATTGTGCTCCAGTTCCCAGAACACGTGATCAACGGCCAAATCGAGCGTGTTCATCATGCAGTATTCACCCTCGTTCACCACCCATAAGGGCTGGCCTTCCACTTCGAGCAGCTGGGTGCTGCCGTAGTAGCTGTGGGTGGCATGAGAGATCATGAATCGCTGATCGTCGGAAACAGCGGCCTTGTCCAATTTGCTGTCGAGCGCCTGTGCCGACGCAATCGACTTGCCGGCGTTGTCCAGCGCTGTCTTGACTACATCGGCAAGGCCTTTGAAATAGCGGATATATAGATAGCAACCATCGAGTCCGCTGGTTTGGAAGCCCTCCAGGTAGGAACCGATCGCAATTGTAATCCCGTACTTTTTCCCTGCGGGAACCTCGAATCCAAAGCCGGGACAGGATCCCAGCAGGTGAACCGGATTGTGGCGTTCACGGACCCCGGCGCTGGCCGACCAGCGCATGAAAAAAAAGGGGCCGGCATTGATCTTCACGCCTTCTTGCGAAGATGTTAGATCGAAGAGTTCGGCGGCGGCGGCGGCCTCGCGGCGGAACGCAAAAGCTGCTCGGCCGCTGCCTAGATCCTCCGCCATCATCCGGCTGCCAGGCCGTGCGTGATTGAGAGCGAACATCGCAGTCCGGGTGATGGTGCCGGAGGTGTTATCGAGTTCGAGACGGGCGATGACGGCAGGCAACAAGCCTTCGCGCATCCGCTGTTCGCTTTCCACCGTAGGATCAGGGATCGCTCCGAAAGGCGAATAGATCGAAAAAGTCAGCCCCTCGGCTATCCATTGGTCACTAGCCCAGCCGTAGGAGCGCGTAAATTCGCCTTCCTTGAACGGCACGGCGTCGGGCTTGATGTTCTGTTCTGCGGGACCGGCCTGCTCCACCAGAAAAGCATCGGCGGCGCGGTTGACTGCGGCAGTATAGAAAGGCAGACACTTCAAAGTTGCGTCGGAGTGCCGGTCACCGTCCTTGAAGCCGATGAATACTTCCTGATCACCAGGCTGCCCGATTTGCAAGCCAATGCCGCCGCGGGTTCCGAAGTTGCCGCAGGTAAAGCTCATAAATGCGCCCATCGGCGAATGCTGGGCATTGAAACCCACACGGTAAGAGAGCGGTGCACGTTTGGTCACGTTTGTTCCTCGTAGCGGATTATAAGCCGCAGGGTGCAGCAACCCTCCAATCGTTAAAGCGGTATAATTCGGGGATTCTTATCACCGTCACCGTGGCGGTGTGCCCGAGAAGATCGGATCAGCCGGTTTGCGGGCGGCGTAAGAACTCCCCGAGGAATTAGTTTGTATCTCGTGTGATATCGGTCGGAACAACGCTGACGCCGCACGTCGCAGCTTGGAATCTCTGTGTATTTACTGGGCACGCATAGAAGATGAGCTGTATCGTAACAGCGCTCTCCGCTGGGGCTGTGACGAGCTGAACGACCTAGGTTATTGTTTGCCGTTATAGTTGAAAAGAGATAAGCAATTGACGAGCGCCGACAGCAACAAACTTGCGTTTTCAGAGAAATTCGGGTACGGCCTGGGCGATATGGCGGCCAACTTCATCTTTCAGGCGATGATGGCGCTCCAGTTGAACTTCTATACCGACACCTTCGGTCTGTCTGCCGCTCAAGCAGGTACGATGTTTCTCGTTGTCGGCTTGGGTATGGCAGCACTGAACCCGGTGATGGGCGTTATCGCAGACCGCACCCACACCCGCTGGGGCAGATTCCGCCCCTGGCTGCTGTGGACCGCCGTACCCTTCGGCGTAATCGGCGTGCTGACCTTTACCACGCCCAATCTCAGCAATTCCGCCAAACTCATCTACGCTTGGGTTACTTACCTTTTGCTGCGTCTTATTTACACCATGAATAACGTGCCTTACGCCTCGCTGACCGCGGTGATGACCGACGATCCCAACGAACGTAACAGTATTGCATCGTACCGTCAGATCTTCGCCAACCTGGCCGGTTTCATCGTGCAAAGCCTTGCCATTCCAATGGTCATTTTCCTGGGTCACGGCAATAATGCTCGCGGCTATCAACTTACGATGGGTATTTTCCTCTCAATCAGTGTCGTCTTCTTCCTGATTGCCTTTGCCGTAAGCAAGGAGCGCATTCAGCCCGATCCAAAACAGAAATCATCCGTGGTCCGGGATCTGGCCGACCTGCTGAAAAACGGCCCCTGGATTACTCTCTTCCTGGTAACGATCTTCTACTTCATCGCTCTGATGATTCGCGGCAGCGTGATGCTTCCTTATTTCAAGTACTGCGCCGGTAACCAGATTCTTTTCAGTTGGTTCAATGGCTTCGGATTGACAGCGTTGCTGATCGGCGTGGCCTGCTCGACCGCCCTCACCAAGCGCATGGGCAAGCGGAGAGTTTTCTTCCTAAGCATGCTGCTGACCGGCGTCTTCAACATTGCGCTGTTCTTCATCCCGGCTTCAGCAACCAATCTCATCATCGGTCTTGAAGTGCTGCGCCAGTTTGCCTTTGGCTGCTCGGGGCCGGTGCTGTGGTCCATGATGGCCGACGTGGCCGACTACGGCGAATGGAGGACGGGACGGCGCGCAACGGCAACTGTAACCTCCGCCGTAGTCTTTGCCCTTTGGGTTGGCTTGGCGCTTGGCGGCGCCATTGCCGGTTGGCTCCTGTCACTGTACGGTTACCAGCCCAATGCGATACAGACTGCTCATTCGCTGCTGGGCATCCGGCTGATCGCCTCCGTATACTCCGGCGCTGCCTTCCTTGCCTCGGCTGTCTGCCTGATCTTCTACGGCATCAGCATGAAGCTCAACCTCACCATCTCGTATGATCTGAGCGAACGCCGCAAAACGTTTTAGTCATAGCATGTAACTGCCCGTGAAGAATGGAATGTCTTAACGGCAATATGCCAAGTGTTTTGCCGTGCAATGAGCGCTTGTTGAATTTGGTAATCAACTCTGGAGAGATTTTAAAATGCGACTTTACCGCTGCCTACTCTTCGTTTCGACCGTATGCTTGTGGGGCTCGGTTGTGCTGGCGCAGGCTCCCGCTCCCACTACTCTCAAGGACGCTTTTCGCGGGGCATTTGTTATTGGCGCAGCTGTCAACGTGGATCAAATTACCGGCAAGGATGCGCGCGGTGACGCCATTCTCGTCCAGCAATTCAACTCCATCAGTCCTGAAAATGTGTTGAAGTGGGAAGTGGTTCACCCCCGCCCCGGCGTGTACGATTTCACAATGGCTGACAAGTACGTCGAGTTTGGCCTGAAAAATCACATGTTCATCGTCGGCCACAATCTGTGCTGGCACTCGCAGACGCCGGGCTGGGTATTCAAGGATGAAAAGGGCGATCCGATTACACGCGGAGCCTTGCTGCAGCGCCTTCATAACCACATTCAGACTGTTGTGGGCCGGTACAAGGGAAAGATCGACAGTTGGGATGTCGTGAACGAAGCCTTGAATGAGGACGGAACGCTCCGCCAGTCGCCTTGGATGAAAATCATCGGCGAAGACTATATCGTCAAGGCATTTCAATTTGCCCATGAAGCTGACCCTAACGTCCAGTTGAACTACAACGACTACAACCTGGAGACTCCGGCCAAGCGTAAGGGCGCAATCGCGCTGGTGAAGAAGCTGCAGGCCGCCGGCGTTCCCATCGCTGTGGTTGGCGATCAGGGACACATGCAACTCGACGCACCGTCGGTCGCGGACGAAGAGGCCACCATCACGGATCTGGCTGCGACCGGGGTCAAGGTCGCCATTACGGAACTCGACATCGATGTGCTGCCTTCGGCGTGGGGGCAGACTGCGGATGTTTCGCTGCACATTCGGGAGAACCCCAAACTCAACCCTTATCCCAACGGACTACCCGACGATGTCCAACAACGGTTGGCGAAGCGATATGCGGATCTCTTCGCGGTGTATTGGAAGCATCGCGATGTGATCAACCGGGTGACGCTATGGGGCGTGACGGACAAGCAATCGTGGCTTAACGACTGGCCGGTTCTAGGACGATCCTCTTACCCCCTCCTCTTCGACCGCGACGGCAAGCCGAAGCCGGCATTCGCGGCCGTGCTAAAGACGGTAGCGGATTGAGTTGTCCGTCGCCACAACACTGTGCCGATTTCGTTCTTAGCCCAAGTTCGTCACGAACGAGATCGAAGATAGCCTAAGTGGTTCAGAATCAGTTCAGACTACTGCGGATTCTGCACTACATTTGCGTTGAAGTCTGAGATGTTCAGGCAAGCTGATGCCGAGGTGTCGGAGCAAAGATTTCTGTTCTGTGTGTCATCTGAATGCTGCCACGCAGTACAATGTTATGTTGCCACCCGGGTCCTCCCGGTACACTGCTAATCTGCTGCCCGGCACTGACGGGTTCCGTCACTTCTACAGCCACAGAACTAAATTCAGGTGCTGTTAGGGCTGGCAGCGTCGTCGTCGGCACGGATTTGACAGCGCCAGAACGATTTACCCCATAAGGCGGCTCGCAGGTTTCAATCCGGTCACTGCGCCTTCAGTTACGCTGAACTGCGCTGGGGTTTCGTGCGCCTTGACAGCTTCACAACTTGTGAAGTACGGTAGAGGAGTGCATATTGTGACCCGCCGGCATTTGAGCGAGGCCAGCGCACAGTACCCGGACGCCGCGAAGGAAATTCAAGCCTGGACGGCCATCGTGGAAGCTGTTCGTTGGCACAATTTCGAGGAAGTGCGTCAGATATTCAAAGACGCCGATTCCGTCGAAGGCTACGTGATCTTCAATATTCGGGGGAACCGCTACAGGCTTGTCACGGTGATTCACTACGCGAAGACGACGAAGCAAAAACAGACCGAAGGGCACGTTTACATCCGCTCTTTGCTGACGCACAAGGAGTACGACAACCCCAGCAACTGGGACAGGAGGTTCGGAACAAAATGAGCATAGTTCTTGCCAACCCGGCAAAGATGATCGCGCACGGCGCTCCGCGTGTCATCCACAATGATGGGGAACTCCAAGCCTATACGGACGCTTTGTTTCGCCTGACGGCCTTGCCCGAACCAACGCCCTCGGAAGAGGAAGCCATTGAGTTGCTTACATTGCTGGTGGAGCGTTACGAACAGAAGTACTACCCGATTGCTGCCGCCGATCCAGTTTCGGTGGTGCGATTTCTGATCGAACAACAGGGCCTTACGCAACGCGATCTGATTCCACAATTCGGGTCGGAGAGCGC
>OCTA010000601.1_pt1 | contig 33021 bp, 26 predicted proteins | sample 1538991 | NCBI WGS metagenome assembly OCTA01 (sample SAMEA3539302, study PRJEB22396) | soil metagenome | biome: tundra; feature: field; material: soil | place: USA | collected 2010-05 | depth 0.15 m | reverse complement strand
GTGAAATTAAGCTGCGTCGTAGTCATGCTGACACTGCTCAAGTCAAGCACGCCGCTAATCTGCAAGGTGTGCGTGGAACCGGGAGTTTGATCGCTGGTGAATAATTCAACGACGTTAGTTGAGATGAGCGTGGCACGATTCAGAGTGACTGGACCTGCGGTAAAAGAATAGTTTGCCAGATTGGTGGCTGAGGCGGGATCAACGGATACGGAAAACGCGACCCGGACGTGTTCCAAGGTCAAGATCGGCGTGACCGAGTTTACCAGCGGCCCAGCCGCACTGACGCTCGTTTGCGTGCATAACGCAAGCATGACTCCAAAAGCCCAACAGCTTAGGAAGCCATAAATTGGATGGATTCTGGTTTTCGTAATGTTACGGGGCGGACGGTTTGTGCTTTTCATAAGGGTCAAGCGTCGAGTTCCATATGTTTCGGTTTGGTTGTTTGGATATAGGTGAAGGAAATTAATTGTCCCGCAAGAAGGTATAATCTGGTCCGGTCATATTATTGATGCCGGGCTGGTAAATGAACTTGGTAAATTGAGCATGGCCGTCAGCAAAGGCGACGTTGAATCGACAATCGAGATACTTGGTGTGTCGAAAGAGTATTGGGGAAAAGGCCGCCGGGTCAGGATTTATTGCAGGAAAATAGGCTCCTTCCTCGCCGATAACGAGCATTTTTGAGGGGCTTTTGATCTCGGTCGTTTTGCAGCTTTGAGCATCGGATATCCAGAGTGTCTTATAGGTTCCTTCGGGAATCGCATTGTGCGGATAGGAAGTTCCCGCAGTATAATAAGGCCCACTCTTGGTGTTCAACTCACTCGGACACCTGGCCACGTCAACATCATTGGTCGGCCCAAACTTGCCTAAATAGGTGTTAAAAGGACGATACTGGGAAGTAAGGAGCGCGTATCCCCCACTTAGCCCCGCCCGCCCGACCCAGCCAAACTGTGTCGTGTAAGCCCACCCGTCACTGGCGAGCATTGCGTAAGGAGGAAATCGGTCCGCGTTATCGCCGCAATATAACATGGAAGCCAGCCCGATCTGCTTGAGATTGCTCAGGCAGCTGATTTGTTTGGCTTTCGCTTTGGCTTTGGCCAAGGCCGGGAGCAACATCGCCGCGAGGATGGCGATGATGGCAATGACCACCAAAAGTTCAATCAAGGTGAACGCCACCCGCCGGTTTCTCTCGCCGTATTTCTGGCGATGCGCTGATGAAAATGTCATAGCAAGGGTCATGTTGGACATTAGCCTAATCCGCCCTTGCCAAATTACAACCGACGTTTGCCTGTTCCTTTTTAGGACAAGATGAATGTAAGTGGAACGGTTAACGAAGAAACGGGATGGGCGTCCGCTCAATGATTGCCGAGGGTTTATCCCTGAAAAAACTTCGGCATGTAGCGTGAGAACGCTGACCCTGATCGAAGGCCAACCCCATAAACTGGCGGTCATCGCCTTTTGGCTGTTGTGGTTCCGGCGCTTTACACGTATTTGTGAGAAAAAGCATGAACACGTTTGCAAAGAAAATTTTGCTGGGTGCAGTCATTGCATGGGGTCTTCTGCCGGAAGTCCAGGCAGCGAAATCGCCCGGGGAAGTTTTTGTAAAAAGTTCGCACGCCCACTGGACCCTGTCAACCGCCGACACCCGGCTTAAAATATCGGTGTCAAACAACAAGATCTACATCGACGGCTTCAAGCACCCCGTGCAGGATTGGAACTGGGTGCCTGACAACTCTGAAGTCCCGCTCCCCGGCAAGAACAGCATCAGAACAGTGGGGGCCGGTATCAACACCAGGCAGGTGGACCAGACTCCAAACTGGACGTATGTCGGGTCTAGCGAAGACAAAAGCGACGGGTATATGGTCACGTTGTGCTTTACCAGCACAACGCCGGCTCTGGAATTGAAGTCCGTATGGAGTGCACGGCCGGGGCCGGGGCCGGTGGAGAACCAGGTGACCATCCAGAACAAGTCGGGCGGGGAAGTGGTTTACAGTCCCGATATCGCAGCAGCTGGGCTGCGGCTTAAGGCGGACAAGAAGGTCAATCTCTGGAGTTTTGAAAAAACGAGTGCGGGACGAGGTCATATGGGTAATGATTTAATCGGTCCCGGGGTCCACATGTCGAGGGATAGCCGCTATGTGCCTGTTATCATGCTCGACGTCGGTTCCGCGCACGGAGCCTATATCGGATACGAATGGGAACTGGGCGCTTTCCAAATTGCATCTGGCTCCGACCCCCTTGATATTACTGTTTCCGTCCACCCGATCACCGAGGTTGTAACACAAGGGACGAACGAGATATTCACGATTCCGAATGTATATTACGGGACCTATAAAGGCGATACCGACGATGGCAGCAACCGGTTTAAAAAGTGGTTCTGGAACCGCAAAATTACCCGAAGCCTGCACGATAATCCTGACGAACCATGGACTGAGGTTTGCATGCAAGAGCTTGGGGGAAATGGCAGTGCGGGCGTGACGGGCGCGACGCCTCAAAGTGCATATGATGCGCTTGCTGCTACCGGTGTGGAGTGCGTGAAGTTTGATTTTTGGGATGGCAATGGCAAATGCTGGTATACGGATCGTGATTGGATGTTCCACCACGATGTGTGGCCGAATGGCTTCGATTACGCCACCAAGGCGCACAAAGCAGGGTTGAAGGCCTCTTTATACATGGGGGGCACTTATAGAGACTGCGATCTTACGACAACAGCCGGAAGAGATGCCGAGTTGGCGGCGATCTTGGAGAGGTATGACAAAGGCTGGTTCGACGTGTGGAGAACTGACTTATATACCGCCCCGAAGGAACCGATGCCGCAAACGTATAAGGGCGTCTCGCATTTTTTGTCCATTATGGACCAACTGATCAAGAGCAGGCCGGGTTTCCGATATGAGAACTGCTGCAATGGAGGTAAATACAAGGGGTTTGCCATCTGCCGGCGGATGACATTTTGCACCATGAACGACAGTGACCACGATGCCAACCTTACGAGAACGACCTACTATTGCAATTCGTTCCCGATCAACCCGGTTCAGTTGAAATCCGACCTCGGTCCTGCCGATAGTGCTTATAACTTAAGAACAGATATGATGGGATCAATTCTGACATGGGCCACAGACAATCCCATCTATCGGCAACATATTGCGTTGTATAAGACCAGGCAAAGGCCAATTCTGAGAGGCGCCGATGTCTATCATATCCTCCCCATGGCGGACGGTATCAATTGGGACGGCTTGGAATACTTCAACGAGGGAATCAACAAAGGTTCGGTATTCCTTTTCAAGCCTTCCACCAACGCCGTGGATGGAGATTCCAAGGTCATTAAACTTAAAGGCTTGGTCAGGAATAAACGCTACACCTTGACGTTTCAGGATCGAACAGCCTTGAACTGCACCATGAACGGGCAACAACTCATGAACATTGGGATTACCGTAACTGGCATGACCGGAACCAATGCTTCAGACATTATCTGGATAAACTGACTGGCTCTACTTAATCACAGATGAGATGGCAGCATAAAGTAACTGGGAATCCAATTCTCGTAGGCAAAAACACTGGACAATATGGCTATTGTAAAGAAGATGTCGTGCTAAAACTTGACGAGCGGCAGAGGTCGAAGTGCGGAAGTTCTGCCGGCTTGACTGGTCTGGGTTAAGTGCTTACAGTTTTTGCGAAATGAAAAAAATGTCCGACTCTCCCAAGGATGTTTGCGGCGATTTTTTCTGTGGTCGCCATTGGTGCATTGGACGTGGCGAGAACCTATGACGGAAACAGAGAAAAAGGTCTGGGAGATGAACGTGATTCAACTTGTGGGCCGACCATGTGCCTACAACAATATTTAGAATGTGGCACCTTTCATAAAGAGCCATAATCCTTCTCGTTCACCCTGATTTTAAGACCTCCAATGTATGTGGTAATCCATAATTCTCCGGGTTTTGCCTCAAAAATAAGCGGGTAGGTTAACCATATTTTACTGTCCCAGGCATTTTGGAGTGTATATTTGGGTTGAAGATGATTTTTTGCAATGACGACTGGTTTGGTCCAACTTTTGCCGTCGTCATCAGACAACATCATGGATAGTTCTTCTCGCTGCCAGCTACAAGGGACTTCCGATAAGTTGTTATCTCCCCCCAGCAATGGATATGAATTCTTCCCTTCAGGATAGAGTCTGTTCCATACCAGAACCAATCGTCCGTCAGCCAATCGTTTCAATGCTCCAGGAGAGGAGCTGGCATCAATCTTTGTCGGCTTCGGCTCATCCCATGTTCCTCCATCATCGTTTGAAAACGTTTCCCAAAAGCATCCCTTATCGGTGCGAAGCAACATCCATAAACGGCCATCCTTAAGCTGCTCAAGGGTTGATTCCATAGCCCCGGCATGATCGCCCGAACCGCCTAAATCGAGCACATTACTCCGAACCCACGTCTTGCCATCGTCTTTCGTCGTGTAAGTCACCACCGTATGCCTGCCCGGATTGTGTCTCATCATCATGGTGGCGAAAACAACGTGGCCATCCTTCGTTTCTTTCATATCACGATTCATTCCGGTCCAATCCTCGTGGAGTTTCTGGAGATCCTGCCAGGTCTTTCCTCCGTCAAGACTGCGAATTACATACGCGGGGAGAATTGCCTTGGGGGAATCATGAGTATCCTTGTTCCAATTCCAATTGGCCTTTTCTTTACCATTCGAAAAACCCATGATAATCACGCCGCTGCGGCTTTGAATAACCACCGGCGACCAAATCGCATAATTCGACGAATTAAGAATGCGATAATCAGTCCAGGTTTTTGCCTCATCCTTGCTTATTCTGCATTGTGCATCATTTTCCGAAACAGTCAGAATGGAGCCATCTTTTAAGCGAATGAAAGGTCCGACAGCACTTAATTCATTCAATTCCTGAACGTTTGCCGGCACCCAATGGCCGGTGGAAGTTATTTTGCCCGTTTTATCCAGCTCGTTAGTAGAAACTGGTTGTTTGTCAGAAGATAAAGCCGTTATTACATAAAAACCAAGGCTGAGTAATGTTGCTATAATTTTGTTTTTCATAAAAATGTTTTGGTATGCTTATTGCCTGGCGGCAGAGTGATTCGTTTGCAGGTTCATGTTGTTAATAAATCAGTTTTCGTCGTGTGAACGGTTTGGTTTCACCGCCAGCATTGTGAGGCCCGCGATGATCAGGCCGATAGCAGAGGCGATAAAAACTCTGGAAAGGTTCACATGCGCGTCGCGCAATGCGCCGCCGATGTAGATCATCGCTCCGCCGGTGAACGTGCTGAACATATTGAGGAAGCCGTAGCCGGTGGCGCGATATTTGGAGCTGACGATCTGGCAAAGGATCGGCATAACGTTCGCTTCGGAGAAACCGCGCGCGACGCCGTAGAGCAACATGCCGACGATAGCGAAGGCGAATTGCTCCGTGCTCGCCATCAGGCAAAGACTCGGTCCACCGATGCAGATCCCGATGGTCACGACGTAAAGCCGTCCGCGCACATTGCGGCGCACCCACCAATCGGAAAGCAGTCCGCCAACGAACACGCCCGCATACGAGCCGAGTTGCACGTAGCCCGTCGCTGCCATGCCGGATTTTCCCTGCGTGAGCGAGAATTGTTCCTTCAGGAAAGTTGGCAACCAGGCCGTGATGCCCCACGATGCCAGCGCCGCGAGACTGAAATAAACCACCAGCACGATGAACGAGCTTTGTCCGAACAGTGACCGCAAGGCTTCCATCCATGAGTAATCAGATTTCTGCGGCGCTGGCGGGCTGCTTGGGGCGGTTTGTGAAGTTGAGTTTTTCTCGCGCAGCAGGAAAAGCAGGACGACGGAATAAATGACGCCGAACAGGCCGAACCACAGGAAGCCCTGTCGCCAGCCGAAACCATCGGCGATATACCCACCCATTCCGCCGAGCGCTGCACCAGAATAAAGCCCCGATTGATGGATGCCCGTGGCCAGCGAGCGCGTCGTGCCGAGATGCCAGTCCGCGATCAGCGCGAGGCCGGCTGGAACATAAAACGCTTCGCTCACCCCCATGAGCGCGCGCATCGTGAGCAGAGCAGAATAGTTATGAACCATTCCCGTCAGCACCGTCATCAGCGACCACACGCCGAGGCTGCCGATGATGACCCATTTGCGGCTGAAACGATCCGCGAGGTAACCGCCGAGCGGACTCAACGAGCCATAAACCCACAGAAAAATAGATGTGAGCAGACCGAATTGCGCATCGGTCATCGTGATGTCGGCTTTCACCGAGTCGCGCATGGAAACGAGCATCAGCCGGTCGAGATAATTCACGCACGCCACCACCCACAACATGCCGACCAACGCCCAAGCGTAACCCGAAGTGCGCAGGCTTGGTGTTGAGGAAGCGGCTGCTGAGATCATTCGTCAAGGCTTGGTTTTGTCATCCGGATTGTTCGCGTGGCGATAGGAGTCGAGTTCTTCTTTTGATTGCTTCCATTCAGGCTGCAAGCGCACATCCTCCGCACCAGAAAGTTTTCCCGGTTCACTCGGAGGAGTTTTGTCAGCGGCGCGACGGAGTTCCCACCAGCATTGACCGCAGTGATTGTGTTGGTGATCCACGGCGAAACCGGCTTGCTTAAGCATCGGCCCGATCCAACCCATGCAGTGATCGCAGTAATCGTGGTAGTGCGCGAGCTTGTTGCGTATCAGAAATCCCTTCGACGGACACTCGTGCATGTCGATACGGAAAACGCCATCAGCAAGCTCCGTGTGGTAACCCGCGCCTTCGTGGCTCAGCGTGTGACCCCAGTATTTCGCCATGCCGGCGAAACCTTCCTTGCGGATCAGCTCCATCGCGTGTCGCTGAGAATCCTGATGAATCGCCTCGTCCCAAAACTGGCGAACCAACGGCTCGCCACCTTGCGCACGCAACCACTCGAACGTCCAATCGTAGTGTCCGCAGAAATCGTAAACGCCGATCATTTGGCCTCCTTGATGTGCGCAAGATTTTGCGTCGGCAACGCTGGATTGATTGGAGTAATTGTTTGCCGACAAGCGCCGTTGCCGCCTTCGACCCGCACGGTGAAACCCGCCGGAGCAGCCATGGCCTCGGTGACGAAATAGCAGTGCTGGCAGAAGCACGGCAGAATTTCGCGTCCATTCGCGCGCAGATGTTTGATGGCCGGGCAAACGCGAACACCCAGCACGACGTTTTGGTCTGAATCGTTCACTTCCACATCGCCGCCCGGTTCAGCCTTGAAGAACGCGCGCCAATACTCGGCGACGGCGCGGAGTCCATCACGTTTCCATGCCGCCGTCACCGGCGCATAATAAATTTTACCGAGGTCCTGCCAGTAATGTTGCAAACCTTCGCGGCCCAGCTTTGCTTCGATAAACTTGAACGTCGCATTGATAGCGAAGTAAAAGTCCGCCGCGCCGACGGGTTTGGTGTCGGTGTAGGGCAGAGGCGACTTGGATGGTTCAGGATTCATGCGGGCACGGTGACGGCTGCGTGTTGCTGCCACGATTCGAAAACACGCTCATACTCTTCGACCTGATCGGCATCAGGAAGAAAACAATCTGACGCATTGACTGTCTCGGGAGTGATTTTTGGGCGCGCCATCATCGCCGCGCCGAGAAGATTGTCGCCATGGCCGCGCCGGATTGGGCGATTCAAAACATTCGCCAGCATCGCGAGCCAGAACGGATTCGTGCTGCCGCCGCCGATGACGCTGATGGTTTCCTTCGCGCCACGATTCGCCGCCATGCCTTCGACCAATTCACGCAACGAAAAACTGATGCCTTCCAGCACGGCGCGGGCTTTGGCGGCAATGCCAGATGAACCGATCCATGCGTCCGGCGTGTGCATGAGTTGCGGGAAGAATGAGGCGCTGCCGACGACTGCGGTCGTCGCGAGTTGGAAAAATTCCGCTTCCCGCCCCGGCATTGTTTGCTCCACGGCCCAGTCCAATGCGTTGCAACCTTCGTCGCGCGCCATTAGTTCATAGAACCCGCCGCCTGGATAAATTCCCCACCAACCCGCCGCCAGATATGGCCCGGCCTGATTGCCGGCAAACCGATACGCGACTAGTGCTGTGCCGAGCGTCAGCACGAGCCCGCCGTTGCGAATCCCATTGGCGACCGCGCCGGCGGTTTGATCGTTGCCGGCAAACACAATTTCGAGTTCTGGAGAAAGATTGAGTTCGATGCACTGGCATTCCGTCGGAACGGGATCTCCGGGCGCAACGACTTGACCGCAGTCCTCCTCCACCCACCCGCATGACGCCAAGCCTTCAGTCCACCAACTTTGTTCCTGCAAAGAATACATGCCGCTCATCGCGGCGAGATTGGTATCGGTGCAATGAAGTCCAGCCAAGCGCCACGCCAGGAACGAAGGCAGCGACATCAATCGCGCTCCCATACGCACCTTTGTGGGTAGATGCCGCGACATCCAAAGCAGTTTGGAAATTTGCAGTTGCGGCGAGGGGCGCGGAAAACTGCAATGCTTGTGAAAACCTGCGCCTATCAACCGGTTCAATTCAGCGACTTCTTCAGTCGAGCGCTTGTCGAGCCAACTGATAAATGGTGTCACCGCAGTGTCCGCTGCGTTGACCAACGTGAATGTGTTCGCCTGACTGGTGAGGGTAATGGTTTTGATTTGGCGCGGCGTGAGTTGCGCGGCGCAGCAAACTTCGTGGATCAGCTCAACGGTATCGCGCCAGGTTTTCTCGGGATCGAACTCCACACGTTCCGCCGTCCGCACCGTATAGAGGACGGGCCGGGACGCACTCGACAATCGCCGCAGTCTTTCATCGAAGAGGGCAACCTTGTGATTAGTCGAGCCGCAATCAATCGCGAGAATCATGGCTTCAACTCCTTTATCAGGCGCAGCGCAGAGTCGAGCAGGCGCAGGCCGGACTCGGCTGCAAACAGCGAGAACGCCGCCTCGTAACACATTTGGTTTGGCGCTCCGGGAGTGACGATGTAGCCTTGCAGTTCGCCGTTCGCGAGGCTCACGATGAATGTCCGTCCCGGCGCAAGCCGCTTGAGTTCCAGCGCATATTCCACGAATTGCTCGCCGGGAAATCCGACGATGAACGTGTCGCCAATTCGGAAAACCTGCACTTCGGCACGGCGATAATTTTCCTGCAAGTGCGCGGTTTCGCCCGTCACTTGCGCCATGGCGAGCGTGAGACCTTCTTCGCAGCCAAACACGATGCACTCGGCGGTTCGCAACGGCCCGTGTGCCGCGCCTTCGCGTTTGAGCCGCTCAAAATTCTCTCGCGCCTGTTGCAACGCGGCTACCGCTTCGTTCACGGTCGGGAAGTGATTCGGCAGGAGTTCAGCCTCTCCTTGCGTGGCTGCGAGCGAAATGTCGTCGCGGAAATCGGTAGCGTGCAGTTTGGTGATCGCAGACACCACTTGATCGCCGAGTTTACGACCGAGACGCTCGGCTTCTGCGAAGGTCTGGCCGCGCACATGGTAGCGCGGGCTGAGATTGCCGCACACTCCCGTATGATAAACCGTGGTAACGCCAGGGAAGGCAGCGCGGATTTGCTCGCGCGTGAAATGCGGAAAGTCAGACGAAACCAAAGTTGAATCTTCATGCAGCACCGTGGGGTGCATCCCGTAAATCACGCTCACGGCGAGGGGACGATTTTCGCTTCGGATCACGAGCAAGCCTGCTTCAGGATTGAATGGGCCATCGGGCGCGAGACGATTACTGCCGACGCCTTCGACGTGTGCCCTGGTGATGGCGAGTTGCGCGGGACGAGCAGCTTCACAGGCTTCGATGGCGGCTTGGATGATGCCGTCGTGAAACTGCGCCATGTATTCCGCGTCCGGGGGCGGTATGACTGGGTCATCTCGCCAGGCCAACACGCTCGCCGTCAGCGGCGCGGAGTGTGTGTGCGTAGCGCCGATGAGAATGTTCGCCGTCGGCACGCCGCAGGCCGACGCGATGGCTTCGCGACATAGCTTTGCGGATTCACGCGTGATAAACAGAACATCCACCGAGATGAGCAACAACGAAGTCTTGCCATCCGAAAGAAACAGCGCCGATGCCAGCAAGGCATCGTGCAGGCCCGTCGAAGTGCGCGGCACGTGCGGATAGCCGACGAGAAACAGCGGCTTGCGCGGGCTGATGTCTCGAACGGCAACTCCGGCCTGTAAGCTCATGCGGTTTCAGTTTTCAGAAAAATTCGCCGTGGCGCTCAAATCATCTTCAACGCGGCTTTCACGCTCGCACCGTCGTGAACCATCGCCATTAACGCGCGCGTGATGCCCTTGGGATTCGGATGCTGGATGACGTTGCGGCCATAGACGATGCCCGCCGCACCTTGCTCGAGGAGTGTTTTCGTGCGTTTCAGAATGATTTCGTCACTCACGCGTCCGCCGCCGCGCACCAGCACGGGCATGCCCGAAGCGACTTCGACGATTTTGTGATAGACCGCGAGATCGTCAGTGGGATCGGCCTTGATGATATCCGCGCCCAACTCGACGGCTTGGCGCACGAGATGTTTGATCGCGACCGCATCGCCGTTCACAGTGTAACCGCCGCCTTCGCCAGCGGGTCGGAACACGAGCGGTTCAACCATCATCGGCATGCCGTAAAAATCCGCCTGCGGTTTAAGGCGCAAAATGTTTTGCACACACTCGGCATGAACTTCCGGCGCGCCGGGAATCTGAAACAAGTTCACGCAGACACAGACCGCGTCGTGCCGCACGGCTTGCAACATGGCATCCTCGATCATCAGGCTGAATCGGCGATTCTCCGGCAAAGTTTTGCCGTAGATGTTCGCGACGTCGGCGCGCAGGACGAGCGAAGGCTTGTTACGTCCCGGCAATTCCTGGAGATGCCGCGCCATGCCGAGCGTGAGTTGTATCGCGTCCGGGCCAGCCTCGACTAAAGTCTGCACGGTCTTCTGCATATTCTCGATGCCGTCGAGAAATCCAGGTTGATTGAAGAACCCGTGATCCACGGCCACGTCGAAACAACGGTCGGATTTCGGATTGAACAAGCGTTTGAGACGGAAGCTTTTCATGGTTGAGTTTTAATGTGTGGTTTCAATGGCCGAGTTCCTTGGCGGTCTCTGCGATGGCTTCCTCGATGAGATCCATGCCGCGTAGCAGAACTTCATCTTCCATGATGACCGCTGGGCTCATGCGGAGAATGTGGCCGGCCGGAATCCACGCGAGTCCCTTGCGAAATGCCTTTTGGTAAACGCGCTTGCCCGCTTCATCGAACGGCTCTTTCGTCGTGCGATCCTTCACCAGCTCGATGCCCATCAAGCAACCTTTCCCGCGCACGTCACCGATGATCTTGTGGCGGGACTTCATCTGCTCCATGCGCTTCATCGCGAGTTCGCCGAGATGCGTAGAGCGGGCGAGCAGATTTTCTTCCTCGATCACTTCAGTCGAGGCCAGCGCCGCCGCGCAAGCCATCGGGTTGCCGCCGTAACTGCTCGAAGCGCTGATCGCTTCAAACGATTCCTTGAGATGCTCGCGCACCGCGACGCAAGTGACAGGGAAGCCATTACCGAAACCTTTGCCGATGCTGACCACGTCGGGCACGACGTTCCAATGTTCGAGCGCAAGCCATTTACCTGTGCGCGCCCAACTCGTGAGAACTTCGTCGGCCATGAGGAGAATTTTCCGGTCATCACACAGTTTGCGCAGCTTCGGGAAGAAATCATCCGGCGGCATCACCGATCCGCCCCAGCCCTGAATGGGTTCGAGCACGAAGCCCGCGACTGCGTTCACGGTCGCGCGATCAAGATACTCGGCGTAGAACGCGATGTATTTGTCGGTGTCAATCGTCCCGTCGGGCTTCGTCCAATGCGGGCGATACGGATTCGGGCGTGGCAGCATGTGCATGCCCGGAGCGCGGTTCGCGCCATAGACAGGCGAATGGATTTCGGCGAGCGAGACTGCGCCGTAAGTTTTGCCATGAAAATCGTAGAAGCAACTCAACAACTCGTGCTGTTTCGTGCCGGCGCGCATCACCCGCATGCCGGCTTCAACCGCCGCCGTGCCACAATCGTAAAACTGAAAGCCGCTCAAATCACCGGGCAAGACCTCGGCGAGCTTCTCACACAGACGCGTTTTGATTTCCGTGGTGAAATCATGCGCATTCATCAACTGGCCGGCGTATTTTGCCACGGCTTCGCTGATCTTCGGATGACAATGTCCAAGTGTCGTGACGTAAATACCGCTCGAGAAATCAATGTATTCATTGCCGTCCACATCGGTGAGCACGCAACCAGAACCTTTCTCGAATGCGACGGGGAAAAGTTTTACCTGGCTGCTAAGTCCTTTGAAGTATTTCGTGCAGCGCACGTGCAGCGCCTGCGATTTCGGGCCGGGCGGCAGCACTTGGATGTTGGGAATCTGTTCAAGGTCAACGTGAGACCAATTCTGTTCTATCGTTTCAGTCGGCATAAAAATATTTTGGTCGGTTCAGTATCCGATGTCTTCGCGCACTTCGATGTCTTGGGCGGCGTTTTCGGTGACCCAGACATCAGTGCGCAGGGTTTGCAAAATGGATTCGGGAACAAGCGGAGTCACCGGGCCGTGCAGGACGAGACGCGTGGTGAGTCGCTGCCACGAAATGGGCGAACCGCCGATGCTGATGGCGTGCAAATCAATGCGATGCTTCGCCGCGATGACCTGTGCCGGACCGATGGTCGCGGCTTTTGGCGGAACGGCGCAGAGATTTCCGCTCGCGCCGAAACTGCCATGCAAAGAATTTTGGGCGATGGTGAACGGACTCAAGGTGCAAACACGCGGACCAAACGTTTTCCATTCTTTCAAACTCTTTGCTGCAAATTCGGGCGCGTCCGGCTCGATGAATGCGAGATGGCCCGTCCAGCCCGGACCGCTGTAACAAATGTCCGCGCCGCCGAGATCCGCCATCATCGCACCGTAGTCGTTCAAATTTTTGTTCGAGAGGCCCTGGACTTGCTTTTCAGGCGGACGCAACTTTGGATCAATCTGTGACCAGAAATATTTTTTGAACGCATGGGTAAATCCAAGCGGCCACGTCTCCGGCGCGATGTCGCCATGTTCGTTCGCGTATTCGTCCATATTGAACGTGTGAACATTCCGGCAGTTCACCCGGAACTTATTAATAAGGTGCGCGATCTTGGCGTAGGACGGCCAGGGGTTCGGCATGATGAGCACAATCTTGCGTCCCGCCTCGCTGGCTTGCTGAATCCGGTGAAACATATCGGCGATCCAGAGAAACTCGAGGTCGGCGTCGGGAACGACTTGGATGCGAAAATCGGGATTCGCGTGTCGGGTGATGTCTTGGCGCTTGATGCGACGGACGCGCTCGACGGCTTTCGCGTCGCGAAAGGGAATGCAGGTCGCGGGGCTGAACTTAAATTCTTTCATGATTTCTCGTTTCGAGTAAAAACGCATTCTCCGCCGATCCAGGTTTTGACGGCATTGAGTTCGTCATCCCACAGCACCAAGTCCGCGTCCGCGCCGACGGCGATGCGGCCTTTGTTCTCCAAGCCGAGCAGGCGCGCGGGATTCAACGTGCCCATCGCCCAAATCTGTTCTGGCTTCAGCGAACCCAACAACCAATGCAGGAGGTTTTTCATGCCGACGTTCATTGTCAACGCGCTGCCCGCGAGAAAACCTTGGGTGACATGCCGCACTGCGTCACCGGGAGAAACGCGCACGCGATAACCCCACGGCGTGTCGTGTTCGCCGGGTGGCAATCCCGCACCGATGTTCGAGTCGGTGATGACTAGGACTTTCTCCCAACCCTTGGCGGCGACGGCTGCACGGATTGCCATCGGGTGAACGTGAACACCGTCGCAGATGAAATCCACAGTCACGCGCGGGTCGGCGAGGATGGCCTCGACTGCGCCAACGGGGCGAACTCCTGCGTCCTTTTCTTCTGGCACCGGAAAGACATCGTAAAAGTGTGTCGCGTGACGCGCGCCGGCTTCAATGGCCGCTTCCGTCTGCTCGACGCTGGCGCGGGTATGCGTGATGAACGGGATGATGTTCAATTCACGCAGGCGACGGATCACGGGTAGAATTTTTTGTTGGTCAGGACTGACCGACATCACTCTGACGTGGTTTCCGCAAGCACTGAGAAATTTTTCCAGCAACACAACATCGCCGGGAAGCGTTGGACATGCCGCGCCGCCGAGTGCAACGAACGGGCCTTCGATGTGCAATCCCGGAACAACTGCGCCGACGGAAGGCAAGACTGCCATCAACGCGCCAAGTGGTTTCAAGAATTCGGGGTTCGCAGGTGGAACAACGGTCGGCAAAACGCAGGTCGTGCCATAACGCGGGAGCGTGCGCAGCGCGGCGGCGAATTCTCCGCCAGGCCGGTCGTAGTGATAGCAGCACCGCTCGATGCCGTGCGTATGGACGTCAATCAAACCGGGAGACAGCAGGCGTTGGCCACAATCCAGCGTCGAAGCCGCCGCTGTTATCTTGGTCGGATTCACGGCTGCGATTTTGCCATTTTCAAGCAGCAGGCTGCCGGGCGAAATGGACTCACCTGGAACAACGATGCGGGCGTTGGTGAGGAGTTGGGGAGTCATTTGCAGTTATTCACTTGCCCGGAAGCTCCACACATCCGGGGTGCGCACGCCGGGGCGAATTTCGCCATTCGGCAAGACATATCTGCCACGCCAGTGAACCGCCGGAACGGTGACTTGCGTGAGCGGAACTTCGCCGATCGATTTCCAAGAATCGGTTTTCGTATCGTAGGCGAGGATGTCCTTCGCAAAACCGGGATGCGCGCCCGGTGGTTGAAAGCCGAGCTTTGTGCCATCGTCGCCGGAGAGCACAAGGAATGTGGATTTGCCGATGGACGGCGCTGGGAAGGGGGGGGCGACGGCCGGGCGTGGCATGTCAGCAACGCGCTTCCAGCCTGCGCCGGGTTGGTAGCGATACATGTCGGTGAGATATTTGCGAACCGGTTTGCCCGCGGCATCTCCAGTGAGGCTTGTGCCGCCGCCGAAATAAAATGCACCATCAATCGCGGCTGCCACGCCCAACATGCGGGACGGCCCGGGACACGGTTCAATTTCGTGCCATACAGGTTTTACTTCGCTCACGTCGAGAGCCCAGAAATTATTCAGCGTGTTGGTTGCAGTCGCCTCCTCAGTTCCGCCCGCGACGTAGATGATATTTCCGAGCAGTGCGCCTGAACTGTAACTCAATGGTCGTGGCAGCGACGCCAATGGCTTGGAGCGAACTTCATCGCCGATCATTTCCAGCAGGAACACGTCGCGGTAGTGCTGCACCGCATCGCTGCCGCCGATGCACACGATGCCGCGTGGCGTCGTGATGGATACGCCGTAGCCCATTGGCCTGGGGAGGGTGCCGGATTTTTTCCACGTTCCGGTCGGTTCGGAGAGGACGAAGATGCTGTCGTGCCAGAGTTTTTTTCCGCCTTCCCACGGCGGGGCGTCTGGAAAATTTGCGCCGCCAGCGACGATGAGTTTGTCATTCAGCACGCCGGCAAATGGCGAGCCGAAGCCCGAGGGGTCGGGAATGGGCGGGAGCTTCTCCCATTTTAAAGTGAGATTTAAACTGGTGTCGGTGGTCGTCATGCAGCTGCAGGCCATCGTCGCCAGCAAGCCGAGGACGATGCAGAATTTTGATTGAGAAAACATGTCACGCGATTCTTCCCGCATAGCTTCAGTTAACCAACCTCGCACAGCGAGCGCAACAAGGTTGTCTGCTGTTGGAACATGGGAATGAAATCCGAAAGCAGCCCGAAGCCCGAATGTCGTGGCTTATCATGATTCCGGGCACAACACGGATTTTCACGGCTGGGGGCAATTTGGATTTCCATTGGCCGTTTAACGTCATACAACACAGGCTCTGCTGTTTTTTGTCGCAAGCAATTCGCATACGATTTATCATGGACGGAGCTAAACAACCCTGTTTGAACCCCACGAACTCCAAAACGCCGGGCCGCGCCGCATGAAGAATCTGCCGCAAAAAATTTCGCTGGTGACGCAGACCGCGTCCGTGCTGAAAGATGAAATTCAGCTGGGCCGCTGGTCGAAACAGTTGCCTGGCGAACACGAGTTGTGTGCGATGCTGCATATTGGGCGGGTCACGTTACGCTCGGCGTTGAGTCAGTTGCAGCGTGAGGGTTGGGTGAAAACCAGTCGCGGACGGCGACGCGAAATTGTGGGACGCAAATACGCGGCGGTCCGGGCGGTGAGTGATCGCGTGGTTTTCCTGACGCCCGTGCCGCTGCACAATCTTCCGCCGCAAACGATTTTCTGGGTGGACGCATTGCGCGAGCATTTGTCGGAAGCGGGTTATCACCTCGAGGTTCACAGTCATCAGGATTGTTATTCTGGGCGGCCCGAAAAGGCGCTCGCAGGTCTGGCATTGCGGCTGAACGCGGCGGGATGGGTGATCTCGCAATCCACGGCGCGGATGCAACAGTGGTTCGCCAAACGCGCGATGCCGTGCGTTGTCACCGGCTCGCGTCATGAAGGAGTTTCACTGCCGTCTTTGGACCGGGATTATCGTGCGATCAGCCGACACGCGGTCGGTGCGTTTCTGGCGCGCGGACATCGCCGGCTGGCCTTGTTGAATCCGATCCCGGTGCTGGCGGGCGATCTCGAAAGTGAGAAAGGCTTCAAAGAAGGCGCACATAAAACCACGGCGAGCGATGTGAATGTTTCCATCATCCGGCACAACGGCACGGTCGGGGACATTTGTTCCAAGGTGGATGTGTTGCTGAAAAGTTCGCAACCTTGCACGGGATTTCTCGTTTCGCGTTCGCAACATGTTCTGACGGTGATGAGCCATTTGATGTCGCGCGGGCTGCATTTCCCGAAGGACGTGGCGTTGATTTCGCGGGACAACGATCCGTTTCTGGCGAGCATGACGCCATCGGTGGCGCGGTATTCATTGAACCCATCGCACTTCGCGCGGGCGATCTCGAATCTGGTGGTGTCCACCGTGCGCAGCGGTGTGGCGGGGACACAGGATACGCACATGATGCCAGAGTTCTTGCCGGGGCAGACGTTGGGATAGAATCCGGCATCCTGGCCTGATGCCGCAACTTATCCTGCTGTTCGAGCCGACACAGGGCGAGTTGTGAATCGCGACGATGCAGGACGTGGTGCTGAGGAAGTTGAACGAGGAAGAGTTGATTCAGGCATGGTGATGAATTTTCCCTGCCAACTTCGGAAACGTATTCCAAATGCAGACAAGTCCTTTTCTGTGGACGCTGCTAATGATCAAGGTAAATTACCCCTGTCAGTTCGGATTACAACTCAGACCGCGAAAAACGCATGAGCAAGACCCAGCGTAATCCAACCCGGCGCACAGTTTTTTGGGATCTCCCAAAAGGGCGAGGGTTCACCATCATTGAGTTGTTGGTCGTCATCGCAAATCGCCATTCTGGCGGCGATGTTCTTGCCCGCGCTATCGAAGGCGAAGGAGCCGGTCCGCGTCTGCGCCCGCGTTTGCCAATTGGGTTCGGCGGACGCAGGCAGACTCGCTCAGGACGAATAGAATGGATTTGATTATGAAAAAGCTAAAGCAAACTGGATTTGTCGCTGCCACGCACACCGCGTTTAAGTCGGATGGTTCGCTCAACCTGGCGGCCATCGAACATCAGGCCGCGCACCTGCTCCGTAACGGCATCAATACCGCCTTCATCTCCGGCAGCACCGGGGAGTGCAGTTCGCTCAGTCTCGAAGAGCGCAAACAGATCACCAAGCGCTGGGTCGAGGTGGCGCGAGGTTCTCAACTGAAGATCATGGTGCATGTCGGCTCGAACTGTCTGCCCGATGCGCAGGTGCTCGCGAAACAGGCGGGGGAATCAGAGGTGCTTGCCATCTCCGCGTTAGCGCCGTGCTATTTCAAACCTCGCAATCTTGGCGCGCTTGTCGAGTGGTGCGCGTCCATCGCCGCGTGTGCGCCACAGACACCATTCTATTACTACGACATCCCCGTGCTGACCGGCGTCAATTATCCCATGGTGGATTTTCTAAGCCAGGCAGCGGATCGCATACCCACGCTTGGCGGCATCAAGTTCACTAGTTACGATCTGTTCAGCTACCAGCTTTGTCTGAACCTTGATGATTCCGCCTTTGACGTCTTCTGGGGCGCAGACGAAGCGATTTTGGGCGCGCTCACGATGGGCGGACAAAACGCGATCGGCACGAGCTACAACTACGCCGCGCCGGTTTTCCATCGAATGATTCGTGCTCTGCACGCGGGCAATCTCGACCTCGCGCGCCAGGAGCAATACCGCATCGCACAACTCATCCAGTGCTTCATCAAATACGGCGTGCTCGCTGCAACGAAGGCGCTCATGGAAATGCTCGGCGTGGATGTGGGTGGCGTTCGCGCGCCACACTCAAACCTGACACCCGAACAAAGAATTAGCCTGCGTAAAGACTTGGAGCAACTCGGTTATTTTGACTGGCTCAAGCCCGAGGGAGCGCGCGTTGAACCGCCTGCCGTCCTCACATCGAAATCCAATGGGCATTGACCCGTTCCGCATGATGGATTTCCTCCAGCCTTCCCAGCAGTCACAATAGCTAGTCCAGTATCGTCAGCGAATGCGTGGACAGCCGGAACTTGCGGATGGCCGATGAACGGTCCGCCGGCAATCGCGCAGGCTCCACCCGCGATGAGCAAACTGTCCGCGTGACGCGGCGATACAACCAACTGGATTCCGAATCTTCCCAAATCCCAGCCGATCATGCCGAGGACGTTCTCGTCCGGCTCGTAGGAATTGCAGTTGCGGCGCTCATCCGCCGCAGCTGTAGCGACCGGCCAAAAAGTTTTCGCAAATTCTCGTCCGCGCGGGAGTCTGGCGCAGTTCCTCTTCGCCCGGTTTGCCGAGTAGCAAAACTTCGCGCCGCCGCACTGCCATATGATGATTGATGGTTTGCGTGATTGCTTTGGTCGGACATGCCTCAACCCAAGCACTTGATCGATAATTTCCCCAGTTGCCGCGAGCCAGCAAACGCCAGTTCAGCAAAAAAAAATTTATCCGCCTTGTGGCAGAGTGCATGGTTACGCTAAAAGAATACAAAGAAATGGTTACACAGGAACAAATCGCCCAAAAACTTGGCATCTCCCGCCAACTCGTCACCTTCGCGCTCGCAGGTTATCCTCAGGTTTCGGATACTTCTCGTAAGCGCATTCTGGCCGCTGCTCAAAAAATGGGTTATCGCCCGAACCCGCACGCCCGGGCATTGAAACGGCGACGCAGTGGCATCATTGCCCTCTGGATTCCAGATCAGATTTCAACCCATTACACCCGGGTTGCCCGGGAACTGAATCATCTCGTCAAACAGAATCGGCATGAATTGATTGTCACGGATGTTGGCAATGACCGGTCGGCAGAACAGGTGCTTTCGCATTTGCCGATAGATGGGGTGTTTGCCGTGGATGCGCCCAATGCCGTGAGCTTCCATCTCAAGTCCGCCGGCGCACGGCCCATTCCCGTAATTAGTCTCGGAGTGCATCGCCTTGCCAAAACGGATTGTGTCCAGGTGGACTTGCAGGCCGGTGCTGGCGAGGCGATGCAACATTTGATCTCCTCCGGGTTCCGGCGCATCGTTCACGCCACTTTCGAACGGAAGCAACGTTCCGTCCCCGGGCGCAGGCTGGCTTACGAACAGGCAATGCGACAGGCGGGATTAAGGCCGGAATTCTTCTTCTATCCGCTGTCGGAACAGCAGCGTCCGATCGTGCGCCAGTCCATCCAGGATTACGTCCGCAAACACGGCTGCCCGGAGGCGATTTTTTGCCATTCCGACGACGTGGCGCTCGGCATTTATCGCGGTCTGTGCGACCTAAAACTGCGAGTGCCCCAGGACGTGGCGCTGGTGGGGTGCGACGGCATTCAGGACACGGAATATCTGGAAACCCCAATCACGACCCTGGTGCAGCCCGTGGCGGAAATGTGTGCCACGGCCTGGCGGTTCCTGCTGCAGCGGCTCGACCATCCCGACATGAAACGGCAGCATGCCGTGCTGAAACCGGAACTGGTCATCCGCGAATCCTCCCGCCGCCTCTTGTAACCTGACTTAGCCTGACTTTGTGGATTTCCGCCGCCGCTGCAAAGAAATATTTATTATCACGTGATAAATAGGAGTTGATTTCATTTTTATCCTTGCTAGTGTGATGCTGCGCGTGCGGCTGCTGCGCGTTTTTCTCTGATGTAAAAAATATATGAGCGTGTCCACCAAAACGGGCAGGATCGGATATAATCGTTTTCTTCTCATCGTTGCCGGGCTTGGTGGTCTGCTCTACGGCGTGGATGTGGGCATCATCGCTGGCGCGCTGCCATATCTTTCGGCGACCTCCGGTTTCAATGCGAACCAGCTTTCGTTCATCGTCGCCGCCGTGTTGCTGGGCAGCGTCATCTCGACGCTGTTTGCGGGAATGCTGGCCGATTGGGTGGGCCGGAAAAAAATGATGGTTTTGAGCGGTGTGCTCTTTGTCATCAGCATTCCAATGATCGCGCTGGCGCACGGCTATTGGCCGCTGGTTTTCGGACGCCTGCTTCAGGGCATCAGCGGCGGCTTGATCGGCGTGGTGATTCCGCTGTATCTGGCGGAATGCCTCGGTGCAACCAATCGCGGCAAGGGCACGGGTATTTTTCAATGGATGCTGGTGCTCGGCCTCGTGGCGGCGGCGCTGATCGGAACCTATTTCAGCATACGCGTTGACGAGGTGACGAAGCTCGGAGACGCTGACAAACTTTTCGCGTTCAAGGACACCGCCTGGCGCAGCATCTTCTGGGTGTCGCTGCCGCCGGGAATTCTCTTTGTCATCGGCGGCTTTTTCGTCGCCGAGTCGCCGCGCTGGCTGTTCCGGCGCGGGCAAACGGACGCCGCGCGCACCGCGCTGTTGTGCTCGCGCACGGACGAGCAGGCGCAAATTGAATTGAAAGAAATGGAAGAGACCGTCGCCGCCGAAAAAGCGAAGACTTCCTCGACCGGGGAGAAAATCAAGGAATCGTTGTTGAGCCGTAAATATGTGATCCCATTCGTGATGGCCTGCGTCATTCTCGCGTGCAACCAGGCCACGGGCATCAATTCGATCATTGGCTACAATACGACTATCCTGATTCAAGCCGGCCTCAGCGACAAACACGCCCATCTGGGCAGCCTCACGTTCAACTTCGTTAATTTTCTGGCCACCATCGTGGCTGTCCTGCTCGTGGACCGGAAGGGGCGCAAATTTCTGCTCTCCCTTGGCAGTGCTGGAATTATTGTTTCTCTTATTTGTGCAGGTTTGATTTTCAACAAAACAGAAAAACAACGGGTGGATGTGAAAGACGCCGTGCAGGCGATGGTCACGCCGGATCAAAAAGTTGGTTTTGCATTCAATCAGGAAACCGCCGACAAACTGCTTGCCGCCACCGACCACGCCGGCACGGCCGCCAGCGGCAAGCCTTCAACGATGGTGGTCATCTACTCCTGTGGTGATTATGTCGCCGCCAGCCAGGTTGTGCGTTCCGACGATCTTGCGGCAAAACTGGAAATCACGCGTGAGAGTTGTCTTCCTTCCAGCAAGGTGGATTCGTTCTTCAAGAATCCCTTTGCCAATCTCGACGCGGCGAAGAACGCGCCGCTGAAAATTGAAAACGCGCTCATTACCCCCATTCCCAGCGAAAATAACGGTTGGCTTACGGCCGCGTTCCTGTTCATTTTCATGGCCTTCTTCGCCGTGGGCCCTGGTGTCTGCGTCTGGCTGGCGCTGTCCGAATTGATGCCCACGCGCATCCGCTCCAATGGCATGAGCATTGCCCTGCTGGTCAACCAAGCCGTCTCGACGACCATTGCCGCGACGTTTTTGCCGACCGTCGGCAAATATGGATACTCGACCATGTTCTTCGTCTTTGCCGGCTGCACGGTGGTTTATTTCATCACCGCCACTTTCTTCCTGCCGGAAACGAAAGGGAAAACCCTGGAAGAAATCGAGGAGCATTTTGAAGGCAGGAGAGTGAAATGACGAAAGAGCAAATCCTTTTTAAACGACGACTATGAAATCTAAAACCATTGTTATTATTTGCCTGTTTTGCGCGGTCACGGCGCTAGCCTTGAGTCCGCCAGCACTCATTCCTGCGCCGCAGAAAATGGAGCTGCTCGAAGGCCGGTTCAGCCTCGGACCGGATACTCGCATTTACGTGGATGCTGCGTCGCGCGAAACCGGAAACTTTCTGGCGGCGAAACTACGCCAATCCACCGGCTATAAGTTCAAGGTCGTCACTAAGTATTTCTCAAGTCAGCCTGTTCGCGACGGGATTCTTCTGACAACCAAATCGGCCGGCACCAATCTGGGGCCAGAAGGTTACGAACTCACAGTCAACACGCATTCCATCGTCATTCGTGCGCCGGAACCAGCCGGGTTGTTTTACGGGGCGCAGACACTGCTGCAATTGCTGCCGCCGGAAATTTTCTCGACGAAGGTCGTTGCCAGTTTTGACTGGCAGATGCCTTGCGTTCAAATTGCGGACTGGCCGCGTTTCAAATGGCGCGGGATGATGCTGGATGTCGCCCGGCATTTCTACGACAAGCCGGAAGTCGAGCGGCTGCTGGACCAAATGGCGCGCTACAAGCTGAACCGGTTTCACTGGCATCTGGTGGACGATCATGGCTGGCGGATCGAAATCAAAAAGTATCCCAAGTTGACGAAGGTCGGGGCTTGGCGTTCGGGCGTTGGTTTTAACATCGATCCAAAATCCACGACGGCCTACGGCCCGGATGGACGCTATGGCGGATTTTATACGCAAGCCGACATCCGGGAAGTTGTGGCCTATGCGGCGGCGCGGCACATCACCATCGTGCCGGAAATCGAAATGCCCGGCCACTCGCTGGCGGCGCTGGCGGCGTATCCACAATTCGGCACCGGCGACGGGCCGTTCACCATTCCACTGCAAGGCGGCGTCAATCCGGGAATTTATTCGCCCGCCAAGGACGGAACATTTCAATTTTTGGACAACGTGCTGACGGAAGTGTTTCAATTGTTCCCGGGCCAATACATTCACGTTGGCGGTGACGAAGTGCCGCCCGGGCCGTGGGAAAAGGACGCAGCGTGCCAGGCGTTGATGAAACGCGAGGGGCTGAAAACACCCGCAGAACTGGAAAGCTGGTTCATCCGGCGCATAGAAAAATTCGTCAACGCGAACGGCAAAATCCTCATTGGCTGGAGCGAAATTGCGAGTGGCGGCCTGGCCAAAAACGCGGTGGTGATGGACTGGATCGGCGGCGGGAAAGAAGCCGCAGCCGCAGGGCACAATGTGATCATGACCCCGACGGGCTTTTGCTATTTCGACTATTGCCAGTCTCTGGATCGCTCGCTGGAACCACATGGGTTCGCCGCTTATCTGCCGCTGCGCAAGGTCTATTCGTTTGAACCCATCCCCGCCGACCTGACGCCGCCGAATGATTCATATGTGCTCGGTGGACAAGCGAACATGTGGACCGAATACGTCGCTTCAACCAATCATCTGGAATACATGATTTTCCCGCGCCTTGATGCGCTGGCCGAGGTGGTTTGGTCGCCCAAAGAGTCCCGCAACTGGGAAGATTTCCAACAACGGCTCCAGGTGGACGAACAGCGGCTGGACAAACTCGGTGTCAATCATCGCCACGATAACTCTGTGAAACTCGGTGAGTGGACGCCTTCACAGCTTTCTTCGACCAACGTTACCCTTGAATGGGACGTGACCGGCAAGGTTCAGGGGCCGGGTCAGTATCGCGTGACGCTAAATCACGATCATGGCGATAAGGGACTCACGATTGTCTCTCTTGCCCTGCTGGAGAACGGGCACGAAATGGCACGCGACGCCCACGCTGGTTACACCGGCATCGAACAACGCAAGCCCGTTTATGTCCTCGACCTGCCCACATTCAAGCCGGACGCGCATTATTCTTTGCAGGCAAACGTGCGGGGCGAGGGCGGGACGGATTCCTACGGCAGCGTGGGCTGGGTTTTTGTCCCGAAGAAATAAGCGGCATCCTCTTATGAAGCCACTGGTTGCCGCTCCGCTCGACCCCGATTTTCAACCGGCGGTATTGTGGAACCGCAATTACATCAAAGCCGCGAAAGCTTCCGGTCAAGCGGTGCCGCTGGTCATCGGGCTTGAACGTGAAAAGGGTTTGTTGTCGCGTTTTGAAACTGTGGTCAAACGCACTCTGGACGCGGAGACATTGCGTTACGTCGAGCGGCTGGTGAAATTTCTGCTTTGGGCACGCGGCGGCTGGCGGATTTGGATCGGTGGTCCGCAAAAAATCGGCGAACACATTCAACGTTGTTATTCCAAATTTGGCGAACGGCACTTCGATGCTGATTTGATGGGGCGGGTGTATGAGCGCGGGTTTGAGGTGTTAGAGGTGGATGTTGCTGATGTGCCCGCCGAAGAGGAATTGAGTGCGATGGTCGGCGGCCATCTTGAAGGCTGCCGGATAGGGTTTGATCTAGGGGCGAGCGATTACAAAGTCGCTGCGGTCAAAAATGGAGAAGTGGTCTTCAGTGATGAATATCCGTGGAATCCAAAAGACCAGGCCGATCCGAATTATCACTACGAACATTTGAATGGCGGATTGAAGAAGGCCGCAGCGCACCTGCCACGCGTGGACGCCATCGGCGGCAGTTCGGCGGGCGTGATTGTGGACAATAAAATCATGGTGGCCTCGTTATTCCGCGCCGTGCCGGTGGACAAATTTGATGAAGTCCAAAGTATTTTTTTGCGCCTGCGCAACAAATGGCAGGTGCCTCTGGAAGCGGCCAATGACGGCAACGTGACCGCGCTGGCCGGCGCACTAACACTCGGCAGCAAAGGAATGTTGGGCATCGCGATGGGATCAAGCGAAGCCGCCGGCTTCATCAATCCCAGCGGTGGCATGACCGGCTGGTTGAGCGAACTGGCCTTTGCCCCGGTGGATTACAATCCCAATGCTGCCGCCGATGAATGGTCCGGCGACCGGGGCGTTGGTGCGCTCTATTTTTCGCAGCAGGCGGTCAACAAACTTCTGCCTGCCGCTGGAATTTCACTGCCGGAAAAAATGGGTCTGCCCGAACGGCTCAAGGAAGTTCAAGCGCTGATGGCAAAGGGCGATGCGCGCGCCGCGAAAATTTACGAGACCATCGGCGTCTATCTCGGCTACACGATTCCGCACTACGCGGACTTCTACGATTTTCGCCACGCGCTGATTCTGGGTCGGGTCACGACCGGCAAGGGGGGTGACATTGTCCTCGCCAAGGCGCGCGAAGTTTTGAACCAGGAATTCCCGGCGGTGGCTTCGAAGGTTGCGCTGCATGTGCCCGACGAAAAGTCCCGGCGCGTCGGCCAGGCGGTCGCGGCGGCAAGCCTGCCGGAAATTAGAAGATGATTTTATGAAATTACACCAGCCCATGGCCCAGGTTTTTGTGCCCGACGGCAAACCCGTTATGGACGCGCTGAAGCGCATCACGCACATTGGGATCGGTGCGCATCAGGACGATCTGGAATTCATGGCGTTCCATGGCATCCTCGAATGTTTTGCCTGCGATGTGAAGTGGTTTGGCGGCGTGACTTGCTCGAACGGCTCGGGCAGCTCCCGCACCGGCACGTATAGAAAATATTCCGACACGCAAATGATGGCGGTCCGCCGCACGGAGCAGAACATCGCCGCCAGCGTCGGGCAATATGGGGTGATGTTGCAACTCGACTATCCCAGCAGCGCGGTTAAAAGTCCGACCGACCTGTCGCTGAAAAATGATTTGAAGGAAATCCTGGCCGCGACGCGGCCGGAAGTTGTCTACACGCACAATCCGACAGACAAGCACGACACGCATATCGGCGTGACCATCGCGGCATTACAGGCGATGCGCGAACTGCCGCGCGACCAGCGGCCCAATCAAGTCATCGGCTGCGAAGTCTGGCGCAATCTCGACTGGCTGCCGGATGCGGAGAAAGTTTTGATGGACGTGAGCGGCCACGACCATCTCGCGGCGGCGCTCAACGGTGTGTTTGATTCGCAGATCGCCGGCGGCAAACGCTACGACCTCGCCACGCTCGGACGCCGGGCGAGTAACGCCACGTTCTTCGAGTCGCATGCGACGGACAAGGCCAATCAGCTCATCTTCGGAATGGATTTGACGCCCGTGGTCGCGGACGAAACCAAGGACATCATGGAATTCGTCTGCGGCTTCATTGACCGGTTCAACGCCGACGTGAAAACGAAACTGGGCAAGCGGCTGGGGAAAATCTGAACATGGAAATCATCATCCAACGCACAGCCGAGGCCGCGACGAACGTGGCGGCGCAGATCATTGCGCGGCTTTTGCGCGAGAAGCCGGAAGCCGTGCTGGGCCTGGCGACGGGCAGCACGCCGTTGCTGCTCTATCGCAAACTCATCACGATGAAACTGGACTGGCGCAAGGTGACGACATTCAACCTCGACGAATATATCGGCCTGCCGCCCACACATCCGCAATCCTACCACAGCTTTATGTGGAAAAATCTTTTCCAGCACGTCAACATCACCAAAAAAAACGTTCACATTCCAGACGGGCTCGCGAAGGACATCCCGAAATTCTGCGCGCGGTATGAAAAGCAGATCCGCGCGGCAGGCGGGATTGATTTGCAGGTGCTGGGCATAGGCACAGAAGGGCACATCGGTTTCAACGAGCCGACCTCGTCATTGGTGTCGCGGACGCGCATCAAGACGCTGGCGCTGCAAACGCGCAAGGACAACGCGCGATTTTTCGGCAGCGAGCAACAGGTGCCGCACCATTGCATCACCATGGGCATTGGCACGATCATGGAGGCGCGGCAAAACCTGCTGCTGGCATTCGGCAAGGGCAAAGCGCACGCCATCGCTGAGGCCGTCGAAGGCCCGGTCTCATCGCTCAACCCCGCATCAGTGTTGCAGATGCACTCCACGGTGAAAGTCTTTCTCGACGCGGGGGCCGCTTCGCTTTTGAAGCAGAAGGATTATTACCACTCGGTCTGGGACAACAAACCGGCCTGGCAACAATTTTAAAAAAGCTCCATGGCCTCCACGCTAGAACTCCCACCGAAAACGACCCGGCTCAAACCGGCGCTCCGGTGCTTGCGCCTGCCGGACTTTGACGCCAGCAATCTGGACGCGGTGCATGCAGCGTTTGCAGCCGCCACGCCCTGCGCGCTGGGCCAGGCGTGGCGCGCAGATGAGGAACCCGATTTTGCGCCGGGACAGGTTCGCGCCGGCTGGCGACGGGATGCGTTGCTGCTGTTTGCCGAACTGACCGACCGCGATATTTTCACCCGCGCCACGGCGCCGAACCAGCGGATGTGGGAGCTGGGCGACACGTTTGAGATTTTCCTGCGGCCAGCCAACCGGCCGGAATATGTCGAGTTGCACGTCACGCCGAACAACCAGCGGCTGCAACTGCGGATTCCGCACACCGAGGCGTTGCGGCGCGCCCAGGCAGCCAACGAGTTCGATGAGTTTCTCCTCCGGGGAAACGTGTTTCACTCCGCGACCTGGGTGCAGCCGGAAAAGCAGAAATGGTTCGTCTATGCCGCCATCCCGGCCATTACGGTCTGCGGCCAGGACCGGGTGAACATGGGAAGCCGCTGGCTGTTTTCTTTCAGCCGATACGACTACACGCGCGGTGGCGGGGAGCCGGTGATTTCGTCCACATCCCCGCACGCGGAGCCGGATTTCCACCGTCAGCAGGAATGGGGCACGCTCAATTTTGCGACGGGTGAATAATCAGGAAACCATTATGAAACAGCCAAGCTCGCTTGTATTAGCCGCCGACTTTGACAAGCTCGTTGTCTGGGGTGATCAACCCGGAAAACTTTGAACATGAACTTAAAACACGATGTCCGCGCAGTGGCACGGCATTTTTTAATCAACGGCGAATTTCTGGAGGCCGCGCCTTATGGCAGCGGCCATATCAACGACACCTATCGCGTGGTCTTTGATCAGGCCGGCACGACGACGCGCTATATTTTCCAGCGCATCAACCACAACATTTTCAAAAACCCGGTCGCGCTCATGGAAAACGTCCGGCGGGTGACGGAGCACCTCGGCAAAAAACTTGCCGGCGAAGCAGAGTTGTCCCGGCGCGTATTGATCCTGATCTCGGCGCTCGATGGCAAACCGTATTACTCCGATCCGTCCGGCAACCTTTGGCGGGTCTATGTCTTCATTGAAGCGGCGCGGACGGTGGATGCCGTTGAGTCCACCCATCAGGCGTTTGAAGCGGCGAAGGCCTTCGGCCAGTTTCAAAAACTGCTCGCCGACCTGCCGGCCCCGCGCTTGCACGACACAATCCCCGCTTTCCATCACACGCCGAGAAGGTTTGCCGCGTTGGAAAAAGCGATTGAAGCGGACGTCGCCAACCGCGCAAAGCTGGCGCGGACGGAAATTGAATTCGCCTTGAAACACAAGGTCATTGCCAGCGTCCTGATTGACGCCAAACTGCCGGAGCGCGTGACACACAATGACTGCAAGCTGAACAATGTGATGCTTGATAACGCGACCGGCGAAGGCATCTGTGTGATTGACCTCGACACCGTGATGCCCGGCCTGGCGCTTTACGATTTTGGTGACATGGTGCGGACAACGACCAGCCCGGCCAAGGAGGACGAACTCGATCTGACCAAAGTGCAGATGCAATTCCCGATGTTCGCGGCGCTGTTGCGCGGATATCTGGCCACCGCCGCCGAATTTCTAACGCCGGCTGAGAAAAAGCTCCTGCCATTTTCCGGCAAGCTGATCACGTTTGAAATCGGCATCCGCTTCCTCACGGATTTTCTGGAGGGCGACATCTATTTCAAGGTGCATCGCCAAAATCACAACCTCGACCGCTGCCGGACCCAGTTCAAGCTGGTTGAGTCCATTGCGCAACAGGAAGAATCAATGAACAAGCTCGTGGAAATGATTTGAATGAAAGTATTAGTCACAGGCGGCGCCGGTTTCATCGGCAGCCACATCGTTGAACCTTTTCAAGGCCGGGCCGAAGTGCGCGTGCTGGATAATTTACGTTCGGGTGGCATCCTGTGCGCCATTCTCGGGTGGTGCAGCGCGACAAGCCGCGCTAGCAGCAGCAGCCAACTAGACGTCCGCAGCCTCCTGCCAATGTTCTGGGTCGGCTCGCCAGTTAATCCCTTGGGATGTGGGGTCCTTTTTCGGCATCTCCAAAAACCGGGTGAAAAATTCAGGATCGCTGAGAAAGAATTGCAGAGGCAGTTCATGATGTTTACGCTGTGCACCATGAAAACTTGCCCGTCGGCGCAGCCGCTGGGATTCTTTGATTTGGAACTGCGCGGGCCCCAGTTGGAGGCCATGAGCAACCCATTAAGCTGGTTGGAGGTGGTGATCGCAGGGGTGGGTTTCCGCCGGCTGTTGGTGTCAGCGCACTATAATTTATTTCCGACCTCTCGGGCTGCTGCCCATCCATGCCCCGACAATCTATTTAAAGCACCCACGACACCATGACTCTACGCGAACGCATCCTTGCTGTTTACCGGGGCGAATGTCCCGACGTCGTCCCATTCATGCTCGACCTGTCGCACTGGTTCTACCATCGGCACCGCCGACCGTGGGATCTCAGTGTGGCCTACGAGGAACCAGAATACGACCTGATCGACTATCACCGCCGAAATAACGTGGGGTTTTATTTGCCCAATCTGGGATCCTTTTATTCGATTAGCTATCCTCAGGACGTGCGGGTCACCACCCGGAAGGAGACGGTGGGCGGATCGCCCTCGATTGTGTGGCGGGTTGAAACACCGTCAGGTTGCATCGAGCGGGAACGGGTTTGGAGCGAGACGACCTACTCCTGGCAGATCGAGCGGTGGGGCTTCGAAGACGAACGCGGGCTGGCTGTATTTCGCGAGGCGATGAGCCGGCGCCGCTTCGAACCGCACTGGGAAAAATACCGCGCCTGGAACGACTGTGTGGGCGACACCGGCGTCGTCTATCTGCCGATGGGTTACAGCGGCATGGGTTACCTCTTGAATCAGTGGATGGGAATTGAGGGTGTCAGCTATGCCACGGTGGATTTTCCTGACGCGCTTCAGGAAGCCATCGAAGCAGTGAATGCAAACCTGCTCGAATTGGTTGACCTATGCTGCACCTCGCCGGCGGAAGTGGTCCTCTTTACCGACAACTTCTCCGGCGACGTCCAGCCGCCCGCCTTTTTCAACCGGTGGACGCGAAAATACTATGTTGAAGCGGTGCGACGGCTTCACGCCGCTGGTAAACATGTGGCCGTTCATATCGACGGCCGGCTCCGGGGCGCGCTAAATATGATCCGCGAAACCGATGCTGATTGCGCCGACGCCGTCACCCCTACTCCCATGGGAGATTTGTCCCCCGCCCAGTGTCGCGAGGAAGCCGGTCCCGATTTCATTCTTTCCGGCGGAGTGTCTCCGACTTTGTGGCTGCCCAGGATGCCGCTCGAGACGTTTCGCACCGGCGTGCTCGATTGGCTCGCGTTGAAAAAATCCAACTCCCGCTTCATCGCCAACGCCGGCGATCAAGTGCCGCCGGACGCGGATGAATCCCGCATCGCCCTGATGCGAGACCTCGTCGAGGAGTTTGGCCAGTTTGACCGTCCAAATTGTGGGTTGAAGCCCCTGCCATGGATCGCCATCTGAAAAAGAAAATTAAAACCGGAAACGACCGAAAACTAAACCACAATAAAATCTGACAAAAGGATCTATCATGAATTCAGCCACACCGAAAACCGAACTGTCACCGTCATCCCAACTCCAAATAGTAGTTTTAGGAGGTTCCCTCATGAACAACAATTAATCAAAACAACCACCCCGTTATGAAATTAACCATACTGCAAATGCGCTCCCTTATGCTAGCCCTCGGAATATCCATCGGCCTTGGTCTTTGTCCGATGGTTCGGGCGCAAAACGATAAACCTAGTTCGGACGCGACCAAACCCGCCGGCCGCGATCCCGTCACCGATGCGGCTTTGATCGCCAACTCGACGGCGAAGTCGAAGCCGTTGCGCATTCTTGTAATTGGCGGACATCCTGCCGACGTTTTCGATCAGTCCGGCGGCACGATGGCTCATCATATCGCGCGCGGCGATTGGGTGGGTTGTGTCGTGATGACTACTGGCGTCCGCATTCACGACAAAGTCGTGGCCAACGAACTCACGGAACGCAAAGACATCTCCGCCGCGGAGATGAACAAGATCATGGGCGAACGCGCCAATGTGAAGAAAGCAGAAGTCATCAAAGCCTGTTCGCTGTTGGGCGTGAATAAAGATGATATTTATTTTCTCGGCGCGGACGACGCGGTCTTGCTGGTGAACGAACCCATGATTCGCCAGATCGCCCAATACATCCGTAAACTCAAGCCCGACGTCATCATCACGCACTATCCCTATGAAGATGGAGCGCTTGGCTCACCTCACGCGCAAACAGGACAGATGGTGGTTCATGCCATTACGCTGGCGGCGAGCGTGGATCCTGATGACAAGAATCTGCCCCATCACGTAACACAGGTTTTCTTCTTTGGCGAGGGGGCGGCCTCGGTCCGCACTCATTTATGGAGTGCGCAGGGCGGCTTTTACAACGATGTGTTTGTGGATATCACCGACGTGGCCGCCAAGAAAGTCGCCTGCCTCGACTGCATGGCGTCGCAAGGTTACGACGGCGCTTACGCACGCAAACGCATTGATTCCCTAGACGGCGCGTTCGGGAACCAGGCGCGCGTTCCCTACGCAGAAGGATTCATCACGCTATATTCGAGTGTGAATTATTACCTGCCGGTTTCACCGATTGATCTGGAACACGCGAAATCTTCCGACGCGGATTCCATTACGCGAAGAAGTTATCGCGTAAATGTTCCTTGAATCGAAGCGGGCACCGAAAACAAATTAACCACCAAGGATCAAACATCATGAGAATGCAAACGAGAGAAGCCGCAATGAATCCATCCACACCGAAAACCGAACCGCCACCCTCAAACCAACTCCGAAAAGAGGTCTCCATCGGTTGTCTTCAGAAAACATTAGTTGCAGCTTTGTTATCGTTGACCGTGTCAACCCACGCGGAAGATGGCAAGGCGCTTACTGCAAATCTAATTTCCTCTTTGCATGACATTCCTGCCTACGGCGCAACCAACTTCATTTATAAAAAGGAAAACCAGCCTTCCCTCAAAGTCCGACTGGGTGAGCCAGCGGTTATCGTCGTCGCCACCAAGCCAGAAAAATGGGGGTGGTATCAATTTCCCAGCATCTCGCGCTGGCCGGATGGAACACTCGAAGCGAGTTGGGCCATGCTAGCCGATTCAATTACGAGCTATGGGAAGGCTGGTTCGGGTTCGGCCATTTCCACCGACGGCGGCAAAACGTGGCAGTCATATTCAGGAAAACTAAAGGCTGTCGACGGTTTGCTACTCCTCAATGGAGATCGGCTTCAAGTCGTGACTCCGAAAGCAATCAAAACCTCTGAACTGCACCTTCCCAGCCCGGTAGGAATGGCGAACGAGAATTACTCGAAAGTGAAACAGCCGCTCTACCGACATTCGGAATTGCCGCCGGAGGTCCAGGGGGTTTGTCTGTCGCGTCTTGCCAAAGGGAGCACGCAATGGGTTTCGGAACGGGCGGCATTGGATGACCCGCAGGCGCTGCGTTATAGTCTCATTGATTTATTTCCCATCATTTGGTGGGGCGACATGCACAACGCGAGCGACGGATCAGTCATTGCCGGGATTTATCCGGGTTACAGGCTGCGCGACGATGGCACGACCGATCCCAAAGACGGCGTTTTTTTCTATCGGTCCACCGATGCGGGCCACTCCTGGAAAATTCAGGGACGCATCCCTTATCAACCCGATTTGGCAGCCGATGCGAAAGGGGCGGAACGCATGGGCTTCACGGAACCTGCTTACGAAATTCTGGCGGATGGAACTTTCCTGTGCATCTTGAGAACAACCGATGGCCTTGGCATCGGGCCAATGTATGCGAGTCGTTCCAGTGATCTCGGCAAAACATGGAGCAAGCCTGAAGTCATTGCGCCTTTCGGTGTATTACCGAAGTTGTTGAAGTTGGAAAACGGCGTCGTCGTGCTGAGTTCCGGTCGCC
>OCTA010000600.1_pt1 | contig 33023 bp, 28 predicted proteins | sample 1538991 | NCBI WGS metagenome assembly OCTA01 (sample SAMEA3539302, study PRJEB22396) | soil metagenome | biome: tundra; feature: field; material: soil | place: USA | collected 2010-05 | depth 0.15 m | reverse complement strand
GCCAGCGCGGCAGCCGCGTTCGCGGCGCGGGCGGCGGCAGGTTCGCTGGCGCCCCGGGCCAGCGCGGCGATGAATACCCCGGTGTGAGCGTCGCCTGCCCCGTTGGTGTCGGCGACGCTGACCGGGAAGCCTGGCACCTGCACGGGGGCCCGGCCATCGCGGCCGAGCAGGCAGCCGTGCTTGCCCGTCCGGACCACGACCCCGTGCGGCCCGCCAGCCCGGTGCACGAGCGCGCTCAGCGCGGCAACCGGGTCGCGCCGGCCGGTCAGGGCAGCAGCTTCGGCGACATTGCAGGTCAGCCAGTCCGCCCGGCGCATGACGCGGTCCAGCACCGCAGCCGGGATGGTCGCCACGAGCGGGCCGGGATCAAGAAACACCACGTTGGCACCGGCCAGCCGGGCCAGCCAGTCCAGCAGCGCCTGCTGGCTGGCCAGATGGACGAGCCCGTATCCCGAGAGGTAGACGACGTCACGCGCGCTGGCGTGCACCCCGGCCAGGTCCGCGGCGGTCAAGTTCGCCTCGGCGCCCGGGCTGGTCAGGAAGGTCCGCTCTCCGTCAGCGTCGACCACGGCGACCACGAACCCGGTGTCGAGGCCTGCCTTCGGCCGCTGGAGTACCTCAATGCCCGCATCGGCGAGGGCGCCCCTGGCCAGGGCGGCGAACGGGCCGCTGCCATAGGCGCCGGCGTAGGCGGCCGGCAGGCCCTGCCTGGCCGCAGCGACCATCACGTTGAAGCCGCCGCCCGGGCTCACCTGGCTGCCACTGGCCAGCACATCACCGCCGCGTTCCGGCAGCGCGGGAACGTCCAGCACGACGTCGACGACAACATTGCCGAGGTGCAGCAGCCGGCCGAACGAGGCCATCACAGATCCGGCTCGGCAGCGACTGCCGCGGCCGGCCTGCTGACCATAGCGGCCCGTAGGGTCAGCAGGGCGCCGGCGAGCTCATCCAAACCGAGGTCATTGACCCGCGTGATGGTGTGGCGTGCGCTGTCCGGGAACGCCCCGGCACCATGGCAGGCGCCGCCGATGGCCCCGGCCATCGCGGCGATCGTGTCGCAGTCGCCGCCGAGCGAGGCGGCGGTCCGGCAACTGAGCCACGGATTGTCCGGGCTGGCGGCCACCACGGCGAATGCGGCGGGTACTGATTCCTGGGTTGCCAGGCTGGTCCCCACGAGCCTGCCGACGACGTCAATGACCCCGCTGGTGCTGAGCCCGGCGGCCAGGCCCGTCGCCCAGGTGATGCGTGACGCCACATCGGCAGCGGCCACCCAGTGCCCTCGTCCGGCGGCGCGCTCGGCGGCCGCCACCGCGACCCTGATGGCATCCGCTGGCGCTGCCCCGTCGACGCCCGCGCTGACGGCCGCCGCGACCGCGGCAGCCCCGGCCAGGGCAACGCTGGTGTTGTGAGTTGCCCGGCTGGCCTCGACAACACGGTCCACCAGGACGTCAAGGTCTGCGCACGGCGTGGCGATGCCGACCGGCGTGATCCGCATCGCCGCACCGTTGGTGGTGCCGTTCCGGCCTGCCTGCCCGGGGTCCGCTCCGGCCAGCAGCGCACTGACCGCCTGCTTCGTCGACGGGCCGAGCAGGTCATGGGAGCCCCGCGCGCGCATCGACTCCTCCCAGCTGAGCAGCCGCCTGGCGAGATCGGCCGGGTCCGGGCGGCCGCCGTGCTCGATCATGACCTGGGCGAGCAGCACCGCTTGCTCGGTGTCGTCAGTGACGCTGCCGGCGCGCATTCCGGCTGCCACCGGGTGATCAGCGGGAGCGTCCTGGAAAGTGCTGAGCAGGCTGCCGTACCTGGCCGCGATCTGGCTCCTCGGCAGTGACTGCGTCGGCATGCCCAGGGCGTCGCCGATCGCCAGCCCGTAGAGTGCACCGGCCGCGCGTGCGCTGGCCTGCATCAACCGCTCGCGGACGGACCCGCGGACTGCCGCAGCACGTCGGCCAGGCTCACCACCTCGACCAGCGGCGCGTAGAGCCGGAGGATGTCCAGTGCCTGGGCGTGGGCGGTATCGCTGACGCCCGCGCAGGCGTCGGCTACGACCTGGACCGCGACACCGTCGTCGGCGGCAGCGACAGCAGTGGACAGCACGCAGCAGTCGGTGGACACGCCAGCCAGCACGAGCTGGCCGCCGGGGCCGACCCGCTCGCGCAGGCCTGCCGCCCATTTGCTGAACGTGGTCGCGTCCAGCGTCTGCCCTGGCTCGGCGGAGAATTCGTCCACCAGCTCATAGATCCGGGCGTCGGGCCGCTGCAGCGCGAATGGCCACACCTCGTAGTAGCGCTGCCAGGCGCCGGCCGGCTCGGCAGGCGCGACGAACCTGGTGAATACCACTCTGGGCCGGAGCGCCGTCACGAGATCGGCGACGTTACCGACGATTTCCGCGAACCGCGGGGCGAACCAGGCACTGTCCGGCTCGCCGAAGACGCGCTGCATGTCGATGACCGCCAGCCACGGCGCCGCCGGGCTCGCCCCGCCAGCCCCGGTCATGCCCGCGCCGCCGTCATGCCTATGCCATGCTCGGCTCAAGCACGGGCGCCGACTCCTGGGCCCGCACCGCCGAGCGGCTGAACGCCCAGGTGGCGAAGAACCCGATCACCAGCGCGACGAGTACGCCGAGGTTGGCAAACGCCCAGGCGCCGGCCTTACCGCCCAGGTGGAACGGCTGGAGCAGGTAGCCCTGCCAGGACAGCCAGCTCGCGGCGGCGTTGGTGACCAGTCCCCAGCCCAGGATGGTGCTGCCCACGATGACCGTGAGCGGTAGCGCCCGGATGTCGCCGTAGCGGCCCGCGGGCGCGTAGAGGTCAGGCTCGGAGTAGTCAGTGCGGCGCAGCATGATGTCGGCGAGCATGACGCCGCACCATGCGGCGATCGGGACGCCCAGCGTGATCAGGAAGCCCTCGAACTGGCCGATGAAGTTCTTCGCCACGAACACCACATACACGGTTCCGGCGACCATGATCGTGCCATCGATCAGGGCCGCGACGAACCGCGGCGCCCGCAGGCCGACGGTCAGCAGCGCCAGGCCGGATGAGTAGATGTCCAGCACTGCGCCGCCCACCAGGCCGAGCACGGCGACGATCGCGAATGGCACCAGGAACCAGGCCGGCAGCAGGGTGGTCAGCGCCCCGATCGGGTCGGCACCGATCGCCGCGCTCAGTTTGGCCGACGAGCCGGCCAGCAGCAGCCCGAAGATGAACAGGAAAACCGGCGCCACCGACGAGCCGAAGGTCGTCCAGCCGATCACGCCAGCGCTTGATGACCTCCTGGGCAGGTAGCGCGAGTAGTCCGCGGCGGCATTGACCCAGCCGAGGCCGAAGCCGGTCATCATGAATACGAGCGCGCCGATGATCTTCTCGGCGGAACCGCCCGGGATGGCAGCGACGGTGGGCCAGTGGATCTTGCCGATGACCAGCACGATGAACATGACGGTTAGCACTCCCGTCACTACCGTGATGACGGCCTGCATGCGCATGATCAGGTCGAAGCCGATGACACCGCCGCCGACGGTCAGCGCGGTGACGACTATCAGCGCGATGACCTTGGTCGCCGTGCCGCCGCCCCAGCCCAGCCGGTCGAAGACGGTCGCTGTCGCCAGGGTCGCGAGGACGATCAGTACCGTCTCCCAGCCCACCGTGAGCAGCCATGAGATCACCGACGGCAGCTTGTTGCCGCGCACCCCGAAGGCCGCACGCCCGGCCACCATCGTCGGCACCGAGCCCCGCTTGCCGGCCAGCGCGATGAATCCGCACAGCAGGAACGAGATGACGATCCCGGCCAGCCCGATGCCGAGCGCCTGCCAGAACGAGATACCGAAGCCGAGCGCGAACGAGCCGTAGCTAAGGCCGAGCACCGATACGTTGGCTGCGAACCACGGCCAGAACAGGTCGCGCGGCCGGCCTTTGCGTTCGGCATCGGTGATGACGTTGATCCCGTTCGCCTCGATCTTCAGCGGGCGCAACTCCGCCGGACCGGCCGAGATGATGCCCGCACCGCGCTGACTGTCAGCCATGGCCAGCTCTCCTTCATGCCGGTCGGCGCTGGGCATGACCCATGCTCGCGCGCATCGGGGTGATCTTAGCCCGTGAGCTCAGGCTACGGCTTATCCGCCCGATGTCCGGCAGCAGAGTACGACACGGGGCGAGCCGGCCTGACGGCTAGCGACCGTAGCGGAGGATGACGGCCCCCTTGCTGGTCCCGAATCCCTCGCCTGTCGTGCCCGCTCCCCACAATGTCGCGGTACCGGGAATCAGCGTCAGCGCGGTCACCGAGAGGGCGGCCGCCGGGGCGGGCCCCTGCGTCCACTGACCGCCTCGGTAGTGCGCGAGAAAGCCAGCCCCGCCCGGCCCCTCGCCACAGAGCCACAGTCCCCCCTGACCGTCGGGCGCGATGGGCCCGGTCAGGCTGCCGGCCGGCAGCCGACCCGTCACGCGGCGCCAGACGCGGCCGTTCCAGTGCACCAGGATCACCGGACCGCGCGAACTGCCTGACGCCGCGTACACGGTCCCCCACACGCTGGTCGGCGACTCGGCCAGCATCTGCTCGGGAAGGATGGTCCGCCTGGCGGGCAGCAGGCCAGCGGGCAGCGGCAGCACCCGCCACGCGCTGCCGTTGAAATGCAGTGCCACCCAGCCTCGGTGGCTGTGGCCAGCGTCGTACGCCCACGCCCAGACGTCCGACCTCGACGAGGAGCTGACTAGGCGCGCAGTACTGCCGCCGGCCAGCGGCACGGCCAGCCGGGTGCCTTTCCACCCCCTGCCGTCATAGTGGAAGGCGGTCTGGATATTCGTGGCCTTGTCGTAGGCGAACGCCCAGACGTCCTTGCGCCCCGTCGTCGTCACCCCGTCGATCTCGGTGCGGGCGGGCGAGCCGAAGCTGAACCGCGACCATGCATGCCCGTTCCAGTGATCGACCGCCGCCTCGTTGGCGATGGTGACCCAGACGTTGGCCGCCGACGATGCCGTGACGCTGGCCGCCGACGAGCCCGGACGGCCGGGCCGCGGTACCGCCCGCCAGCGATACCCGTTCCACCGGTACACCACGGGAGTACTGGCGCCAGAGACGCCGGCCGCCCAGGCACTATCACGGCCGGTCGCTGCCACATCGGCCAGGATCGTATTAGCTGTATGGATCGCCAGGAAGATCCGCCAGGCCGGCGCGGGCGCCTTCGGGGCCGCTGGCAGCCCGGCCGCCAGTACGGCAACAGCGCCTACGGCGCAGGCCATCAGCACGCACCATCGAATAACCGCCACGTCTCGCCCCCCCAGCGGAAGTGGATTCCTTCATGATGGGGGATCGGGCCGCGGCATTCCAGCACCGGCGGCGCCGCGCATGTCCCCCCCGGCCGTCCGCGGGCGGGCTTCAGCGCCCGCCTGCATCCGGGTCGCCAGCATCCTCCGGCGCGTCCCGCGCTCGCCGTCGGTGACATCATCCTGGCTGATCAGCTCGAAACCGGCCGGGAGCAGCGCGGCCGGCTCACCGGCCCCGAGGCACCACTGCGGGCACAAGCCAGGCCTGGCCTGCCGGGCGGCTTCGGTGAACGCCTCCCAGCCGAGCAGGCCGCCTGCCGCAACCGCGGCAGTGCCCGCCGCGAACACTGCGCGATCCCAGTAGCCGGTACAGAGCACGAGCGAGTACTTGCCACGCGGTGGCCGCCACGTGAGCAGGTCCGCCTGGATCAGCGTGATCAGCCCGCTGAGCCCGCGGCTGCGCGCCTGCGCGCCCAGCAGGCCGAGCGCAACGTCGGATACGTCCACGGCGGTGACCGGCCGGCCGGCCTCGGCGGCCAGCAGTGCGCTGCCCGACGGCCCGCAGGCAAGATCAAGGACTGGCCCGTCCGGCGGCCCGATCGCCAGCGCCCAGACGGCGAGCGGATGCGGCACGAATGACGCGGCGAAGCCGCGTTCGTACCTGGCATTCCACTGCAGCCGGCCTGGATGACCAGCGAGTTCCGCCGGAGTCTGCTGATCGCTGCACACGAGTCCGGGGACCTCCTCAGGACGGCCAGGTGACCGGCGGCCTGGCAGCCGGCGCGGCGCCCCAGCGTAACGCTGGCGTCGCTGGCGGGACTGAAGTCTCGGTACGTCCGAATCCCAGTCTGAGGAGCAGGCATGAAGCACCTGAGAAGTATCGGCCCCGCGGCGGTGATGGCGATCGCGGTGGCCGCCACGCTCGGCGCGGTCGCCGGGCCGGCCAGCGCCGCCACCAGCCAGAGCGCCGACCACCACGGCGACGGCCGCACCGTCTTCGTGCAGACCGACAACACCGCCGGAAACCAGGTAGTGGCCTACGACCGGGCCCGTAACGGCAGCCTGACCCAGGCCGGCACCTACTCCACCGGGGGCCTTGGCGGCATCCTGGCCGGGTCCGTCGTGGATCATCTGGCGTCGCAAGGCTCACTGACATACGACCGGCAGCACTCCACCTTGTATGCGGTCAACGCCGGCAGCAACACCATCGCCGTGTTCTCCGTGCGCGGCGACCACCTCAGGCTCCGCCAGGTGATCGGCTCGGGCGGGACGTTCCCGGTCAGCGTCGCCGTTCACGGCGATCTGGTGTATGTCCTGAACGCCGAGAACGGCGGCTCGGTGCAGGGATACCGGAGCTTCTTCGGCCGGCTGTTCCGCGTCCCGCGATCTCACCGGGCCCTCGGGCTGGACCCCACGGCGACCCCGCAGTTCACCCACACGCCGGGGCAGGTCGCGTTCTCGCCCGACGGCTCCCAGCTGATCGTGACGACCAAGGCCAACGGCAACGACATCGACGTTTTCGGCGTTCATTTCAACGGCCGCCTGTCGGCCGCTCCGGTGGTGAACTCCGAGCCCGGAACCGTTCCTTTCGGGATCACCTTCGACCGGGCCGGGCACCTGGCCATTGCTGAGGCGGGACCGAACGCGCTGGCGACCTTCGCCCTCAGCCCGGACGGGACCGTCACGCTGCTCGATGCGGCGGGCAACGGCCAGGCAGCGACTTGCTGGGTCGCCCCGGCCCGCGGCCTGCTGTTCGCCTCCAACGCTGGCAGCCCGTCGGTCAGCGGCTACTCTTCCAGCTTCAGCGGCCAGCTCACGCTGGCCGGCAGCACCACCACCGATCCGGGAACTGTGGATGCCACGGCCTCCGGACGGTTCCTCTATGTCCAGACCGGCGGTAAGGGGATCGTGGACGAGTTCGCCATCGGCGCGGGCGGATCGCTCACCGAGATCGGCTCGGTGACGGTGCCCGGCGCGGTCGGTGGCGAAGGGATCACCGCTGCCTGATCCGCGAATGCGTGGATGCGGTGCCCCAGATTGGCCAGGGACACCGCATCTACGCGGGCTCAGGCCTTATGCTCACCGCGATGGATGACGACGCTGAGCTGACGCAGCGGCTGCGGGCCGGCGACGAGCAGGCGTTCGTGATCCTCGTGCGGCGCTATCACGACCCGATGCTGCGCCTGGCCTGCTCCTTCGTGCCCAGCCTCGCGGTGGCCGAGGAGGTCGTGCAGGACACCTGGATGGGAGTGCTGCGCGGGGTCAGCGGGTTCGAGGGACGATCATCGTTCCGCACCTGGCTCTTCCGCATCCTGGTCAACCGGGCGCGGACGGCCGGGGCCCGGGAACGCCGCACCGTTGCGGTCGCCGACACCGGGCCGGCCGTCGAGGCATCCCGCTTCGACAGTGCCGGAGGCTGGGCGGACCCGCCTGAGCACTGGATCGATGCGGTCGACGACCGGCTTTACGCTGGGAAGCTGGCTGACCGGATCCGGTCAGCGATCGGCGACCTGCCGCCGCGCCAGCGGGAGGTAGTCACGCTGCGGGACGTCGAAGGAATGAGCAGCAGCGAGGTCTGCCTCGTCCTGGACATCTCCGAGGGCAACCAGCGGGTCCTGCTGCACCGGGGCCGCAGCAAGGTCCGCCAGGTACTGGAGACTGAGTTCGGGAGGCCGCGATGATGGCCCGGATGTTGCGGCTGCGGCGCCGCGATGTCGTTTGCCAGCAGGCCGTCGAGCTAGTCACCGATTACCTGGAAGGGGCTCTGCCGCCCAGCGCGCGGCGCAGGTTCGAGGCGCACCTGGCGGCCTGCCCGCACTGCGCCGAGTACCTGGCCCAGATGCGGGCCACTATCGAGCTGGCCGGGCGCATCACCCCCGACGACCTGGCCCCGCAAGTGCAGGACGAGTTCATCGCCATCTACCGGCAGTGGCGAGCCGGCGGCGGCGAGGACCGGTAGCGTCTCGCGGCCACGCCCTCTCCAGTATCTCGTGACGTCTGGTAAACACAATCAGCATGACGAAAGGACAGGCACAGGGAGGCGTCAGCGCGTCCGGTGACCGGGTGGCCCTGCGAGCTTTTCGCGAGGACGACCTTCCGTTCCTGGACCGGCTGTGCACCGACCCGGACGCCCTTGGCTTCTTCGAGTGGACCGGCTTCATGGACGTCCGCTGGCGCCGGCACCGCTGGGAGAAGGACGGGTGGATCTCGCCGGAAAGCACCGCGCTCGCCATCGTCCTGCCGAATGGGACAGTAGCCGGGATTGCCAGCTTCGCCGCCCGCGACCGCAGCGGCCTGCCAGGGACCTGCTACGAGATCGGCCTCGCGCTGATGCCCGGGCACCGGAGCCGCGGGCTCGGCACTGAGACGCAGCGGCTGCTGGTGGAGTACCTGTTCAGCTACACGACCGCGCACCGGCTGGAAGCACTGACCAACACCAGAAACATCGCCGAGCAAAAAGCCCTCGAACGGGCCGGCTTCCGGCGGGAGGGCGTCCTGCGCGGCGTCGGGTTCCAGCACGGCGACTGGCAGGATGCCGTCATCTACTCGCTGCTGCGCGGCGAAGCATCCGGTCGGCCTTCTGACGGCGGGACGGCCGGGCAGCCGTCCGGCGGGACGGCCGGGTAATCCCTGGCCGTCCCGCCGATTCGGGCTGCAGCGGGCCGCTCTCCATGGCCTGCCGGGACGAGGCTCAGCGGGCCGGGACGAGCACCGGCTCAATGGCCGGGCTTGCGGCGGGGCTGGTGCGCGGGACCGGCTCCGGCTCAGGGCGCCGCGGCAGGGCGAAGATGGCGCCGATCGCGGAGACCAGGGCGACCGCGGCGGCGACCCGGATGCCCGTCGCCATCGCCGTCACGAATGCGCTGTGCGCGGCACTCACCAGCTGGCTTCCCTGCACTCCGCCGAGGTGCCTGCCGATGATGTCGGCAGCGGCGACCGAGCTCGTCGCCTGATGAATGACCTGGCCGGGCGCGTGCTGCGCGGTGGTGAGCACGCTGCCGAGCCTGGACCGGTACACGGCGGCGGCCATGCTGCCGACGATGGCGACGCCGAGGGCACCGCCGACCTCCCTGATCGTGTCGTTGATCGCGCTCCCGGCACCGGCCTGGTGTGCGGGCACCGTGGTCATGATGATCGTGCTGGCAGGTGCCATCACCAGGCCCATGCCGGCGCCCATGACCGCGACGGCGATGGCGATCGGCAGGTAAGCCGTGTGCACCCCAGCCGTCGACAGGTCAAGCAGGCCGAGGCCCATCAGCGCCATGCCGGCCGGGATGACCACGCGGGCGCCGAGCCGCTTGGCCAGGACCGGCGACAGCGGCGAGGCGGCGGCCATGGCGAATGCGAACGGCAGGGCACGCACCCCGGCGGACAGCGGGCTGTAGCCGTGCACCAGCTGCAGGTACTGGGTGAGAACGAAGAGGCTGCCGAATAGCGCGAAGAAGATCACCGTCACCGAGGCCGCGGCGGTGGAGAAGGCGCGCACGGCGAACACTCTCAGGTCGATGAGGGGGTGCTCGATGCGCAGCTCCCACCACACGAAGACCCCGAGGGCTGCCAGGCCGGCGACGGTCTCGGCGAGGGTCGCGGCGGAGGTCCAGCCGCGGGTCGGCGCCTCGATGATCGCGTCGACGATGGCGAACAGCGCGCCAGCCACAAGCAGCGTTCCGGGGATGTCGAGGCGGTGGCCGCCCGGCTCGGCGGTCTCTGGCACCGTCAGCAGCACCCCGGCAAGCGCGAGCGCGACGAGCGGGACGTTGATGAGGAAGACGCTGCCCCACCAGAAGTGCGTGAGCAGCAGGCCGCCGAGGGTCGGGCCGATAACGATGCCCACGCCTGCGACGGCCGACCAGGCCGCGATCGCCTGCGGGCGCTCCTTCGGCGGGAAGACCGAGTTCAGGATGGACAGCGTGGCCGGCATGACGAACGCGGCGCCGAGGCCCATCACCACCCGTGCTCCGATCAGCATGCCGGTGCCGGATGAGAGCGCCGCCGCGGTGCTGCCGAGCGCGAAGACGGCCAGGCCGCCGATGAGCGATAGCCGCCTGCCGTAGCGGTCGCCGAGTGCGCCGGCCGGGACGAGGAGCGCCGCGAAGCACAGCGTGTAGGCGTCGGTGATCCACTGCAGCGAGCTGGTGCCGGCGTGCAGCACCCGGGCGAGGGTGGGCAGCGCCGTGTTGAGGATGGTGTTGTCGATCACGACAACAAGGAGGCTCAGGCAGAGTACGAGCAGGATCTGGCGGCGCCGGGGATGGCCGCCAGGCCATTGGTTTGCCTGTCTGGCCGGTGCGGCGCGGTCCTGCCGCCGGGCGATGCTACTGCTCATCGGAAGTCTCCTTACGGCTGCTCGCTTACGTCTGTTGACTTACAGACGTTCACTTACGATCGTAAGCATAGACAGATGAGCTAACAGATGTAAAGTGGGTTTCGTGGAAACAGCACTCAGGACTGCCCCGGCTCCCGGTCGGAGCGCCCCGTCGGACGGCCCCGCCGGTGGCCGGCGGCAGCGGAACGCCCGCGGCCAGGGCGCCCGGCTGACGGAAGAGATCGTCGCCGCGACGCTGGCGCTGATCGAGCGGACCGGCTCAGATGAGGCTGTCACGTTGCGGGCAGTGGCCCGTGAGGTCGGCATCGCCGCGCCATCGATCTACGCGCACTTTGCCGACCGGGATGCGATCGTGATGGCCGCTGTCCTGCAGATCTTCGATGAACTGGCGGAGGCTATCGAGAGCAGCGTCGAATCGGCGGGCCACGATCCGGTCAGCCGTCTGGTGGCGGGCTGCGAAGCTTACGTCGCCTTCGGCCTGGAGCACCCGGCCCGCTATGGCGTGCTGTTCTCCGAGCGGCGGCTCGGGGCGAAGGACTACTGCAAGCCGGTCCAGCTGGGGCCGGACCGCCGGCCAGTGCTTGAGTTTGGCGCGGAATCGTTCGCCCAGCTGGCCCAGGCGATCCAGGACTGCGTCACGGCAGGCGCCTCCGCGAGCACCGATGTCGTCGCCGACGCGACTGCTGTCTGGGTCGCGATGCACGGGACGGTTACCCTGCGCACGGCCCTGCCAGGCTTCCCGTGGCCCGGCCCCGACAAGTTCGTCCGCGACTACGTGCTCTCGCTAGCCCGGGTGCCGGCATGAGAGCGGCGCCGCATCGCGAAGCGGCGGCCGGGTTAGAGCGGCGCGCGAGCCGGAGCGGCACAACGCGATCATTAGCTGACGTGTCAGCTTCTCATCAGCGAGCCAGACGAGCCAGACGCGAAGCCAACGTGCTGCGGCAGCATTACATTCACCGCCGGCATCGCCGCATGCCGGCCGGCCCGAGGCGGCTCGCCGCACCCTCTTCCCAGCACGAGGCGAGGGTCAGGCGACCTTGAGGGTGATGTCGGTGCCCGCCAGTGCGTTGCTGACCGGGCAGCCGTCCTTCGCGTCCTGCGCAATCGCCGCGAACTGCTCCGGGCTGATGCCGTCAGCGCTACCGCGCACGGTCAGCGTGATGCCGCTGATCCGGAACCCGCCGGCGGGTTCCGGCCGGAGCGTGACGTCGGCCCGGACCTGCAGCGACTGGTTGCTGCCGCCCGCAGCGCCGAGCAGCGCCGAGAACTGCATGGCGAAGCACGAGCTGAGCGCGGCCGCGATGAGCTCCTCGGGACTTGTCGTACCGCCGGCGTCATCGGCAGCGCGCTTCGGGAAGGAGACCTCGTAGCTGGCGATACCCGAGCTGACCAGGTCTACCGTCCCTGATCCGTCCTCGAGACCGCCAGTCCATGCGGTTTGGGCAGTGCGGGTGGGCATAGCTTCTCCTTTTTTGAGGCCAACACTAGTGAGCCGGCGTGGGAGCGGAAGCAGGCCGGCACCACGACGCACGCCAGATCATCTCAGCGGCCACCAAGGCATGCTTATCGGTCTCGGCGGCAGGTACACCGAAGCGCCGGAAACTGCCGCGTCCCGGCCATAGGCTCCCGGTCAGCTGGTCATGATGGTGAGGGGGTCAGGTGACGGAACCGCAGCTGTCGGGAAACGGAGCCGCGCACCCGTCCGGGTCCGTCGTCGCGCCCGGGTCAGGGACGACAGCGGCTGAGCCGGTCGGGCTGGTTGTCGGCACGGTGCCCGCGACCCCGTTGCAGTTCTCGGTCGGGCTGGCGCCAGGGCAGTACCTGCAGCTCGACGACGTGGTGGTGACCCGCAGGGAGCTGCCGGGCCACCCCGGCGTGCAGATCGCCGGCGTCGTCACCAATGTCGAGGCGGTACACGAGGGGGCGCGTTTTGCCTCCGATGTCTTCCTGATCGCGGACGGCGCCCTGCCCGCCGAAGTCTGCGAGGTCGCCGAGGTCGCCGTCACCAGGGTCGAGCCCGAGGTGTACGTACCGCCGCTGCCCGGCGCGGCGGTTTCGCGAGCGACCGGATCGCAGCGGGATTCGGCGCTGTACTTCGACGAGATGGGCGAGGCGAAGGTGCCGGTCGGGTTCGGCAGGGACGGGCAGCCGGTCTACCTCAACTTCGAGTTCATCGACGGCACCCGGGGCGCGCACGTGTCGATCTCGGGGGTGTCCGGGATCGCGACCAAGACGTCGTTCGCCACCTTCCTGCTGCACGCCATCACCAACTGCGGCGTGCTGGCCGGGGAGGCGCACAACACCAAGGCGCTGATCTTCTCGGTCAAGGGCGAGGACCTGCTCTTCCTCGACTACGCCAACAGCAAGCTCTCCCCCGCCCAGCGGGACCGCTACGGAGCGCTGGGGCTGCCCGCGGCGCCGTTTGCCAACGTCCGGGTCTTCGCCCCGCCGCGGCGCGACGATCCGTCAGGTACCCCCGACGTCGCTGCCCGGGACCGGGCGGTGAGCCCGTTCTACTGGACGCTGGCCGAATTCTGCGCCGATGAGCTGCTGCCGTTCGCGTTCGCTGACGCCGAGGACGAGCGGGCCCAGTACACGATGCTGATCGCGCAGGTCGCGGCGCGGCTGCGCCGGGACGCGATCGCGACCGGGACCGACGGGGCGATCCGCGTACGCGGCGTCGCCCCGGCTCGCGACGGCATCATCCGCACCTTCGCTGACCTCGTCGGGCTACTGGAGGCCGAACTCGGCGACGAGGGCACCCGCGGCGCGTGGGTGGCCGGCAGCGCGGTGACCGGCAGCGTGAACGCGCTGCTGCGGCGGCTGCGGTCGGCCGCGCGCCCGCTCTCGGTGGTCATCCGGGGCGACCTGGCGCATCACGGCGACCGGTCGATCAGCACGTCCCGCGCCCAGGTCACCGTGGTCGACCTGCATAACCTGCCGGACCGCGCGCAGCGCTTCGTGGTCGGGGTCACGCTGCGCGGCGAATTCGCCCGGAAGGAGCGGCAGGGCACCTCCAGGCCGCTGATGTTCGTGGTGCTCGATGAGCTGAACAAGTACGCGCCCAGGGACGGCGACAGCCCGATCAAGCAGATCCTGCTGGATGTCGCCGAGCGCGGCCGGTCGCTCGGGGTCATCCTCATCGGCGCACAGCAGACGGCCAGCGAGGTGGAGCGCCGGATCCTGGCCAACTGCGCGATCCGGGTGGCCGGGCGGCTGGATGCTGCCGAGGCCGAGCGGCCCGAATACGGTTACCTGCCCCCCGCACAACGCCAGCGGGCGACGCTCGCCAAGCCAGGGACGATGTTCATCGCGCAGCCGGATATCCCGGTGCCGCTGGCGGTCGACTTCCCGTTCCCGGCCTGGGCGACGCGGCCGAGCGAGAAGGGCATGTGGGCCGGCGTCGATACCGGTCCCGTAGTCCCCGCCGACCCGTTCGCCACCATCCCTGGCGCCGATGACGAGGTACCCCCGTTCTAGCCGGCGTCACAGCGCGAGCCCGGCCTCCAGATGGGCCAGGGCTCCGTCCATCAGGGTGGCGATGTCACCCTCCGGCAGCTCGGCCGCGTCGAACAGGACCGTCATCATCGCCCCGACCACCGCCCCTGACAGGGCGCGGACCGCGGGATCGCCGGCCGGGCGGCCGGTCCGGTCGGCGACTACTTCCGCGAGCACCCTGATCCCATCGGCGAACTGGCCCAGTATCGCGCCGCGTAGCTCGGGCACGGACAGCATGAGAGCGAGCCGCTCGCGCTGGTCGGCCTCCTCCGCCGCGGTCAGCCCGGAAAACACCGAGCGGACCGCGGCCCGGAGGGCCGGGATGGTGCCGAGTTCCGGCGGCTGGGCCCGGAGCGCATCGGCCAGCAGCGGGTCATACTCGTCGGTCAGCACCAGGTCGGCCTTGGCCGGGAAGTACCGGTAGAAGGTGCTCTCCGAGACCTCAGCCGCGTCGATGATCTGCTCGACCGTCGTGGCGTCATAGCCCTGCTCGCGGAACAGGCGAAGCGCGTGCGCCTGGATGACGCCGCGCGTCTTCGCCTTCTTCCGCTCGCGCAGCCCGGTCGCCCGGCTGTCAGATGGTGGGGACAGGGTCGGCCTCCTGCACTCCAGCGGTCGTCGTCCTGGCCGTCCGCTGCGGCAGGAACACTGCGGCCAGGATAAGTCCGGCCACCGCGATGCCGGCCGACACCACCAGAGAGATATCCATGCCGTGCACGAACGAGGTGCGGACCGAGGCGAGCAGCGCCGCCGATCCGGCCTTGCTGGCGACCGCCACGCCCCCGAAGATGCCCGACTTGACTGCGGTGACGGCCGGGGCCGGCAGGCCCGATAGGTCAACGCTCGACCGGTAAGCGCCCAGCAGCACGCTGCCCAGGATCGCCGCGCCGAACGGGCCGCCGGTCTTGTTCACGGCCTGCAGCATGGCCGAACCCACCCCGCTCTGCTCCTCCGACAGCTCGGTAAGCGCCGCAGATGCGCTCGTGGCCAGGGCCATGCCCATCCCGGCCCCGGCGATAGCCATCCAGGCCGCCACGAAGCCGGTTCCCGAGCTCACGCTGGTCGTCGCGCCGATCAGCAGGCCCGCAGCGAGCACCGCGAACCCGGCAACGACCGTAATTTTCGCGCCGGCCCTGGCGGCCACCCGGTCAGCGGGCACGGCGCCCACGATCAGCCCGCCGATCAGCGGCAGCAGCCGCAGGCCGGAGCCCATCGCGGTGGTGCCGAGCACGCCCTGGAAGTATTGCGGCATCGTGAACAGCACGCCGATCATGGCGAGGACCCCGACGGCGGCCAGGAGGACGCCCCAGGTGTAGGACGGCGACGCGAACAGCTTGAGGTCAACCAGCGGCTCGCCGCCCCGGCGGCTGAGCCAGCTCTCGAACTTGAAGAATCCGGCCAGCAATACGGCGCCCGCGACCATCGGGACCACCGCGCTGACGCTCCCCCACCCGTGCTCGCCGGCTTGGATGAAGCCGTAGGTCAGGCTGACCAGCCCGGCGGCCGAGGCGGCAATCCCGACCGTGTCCACGCCCGGAGGTCGCGACGCCCGGGACTCCGGGACCAGCAGCGCGGTTGCGGCCAGTCCGACCAGGGCGACCGGCACGTTGATCAGGAACACCCAGCCCCACCAGAGGTGCGTCAGCATCCAGCCGCCCAGGATCGGCCCGATGGGCAGGGCGAGGAAGTTGGCGCCGGACCAGATGCCGACCGCCCTGGGCCGTTCCTCCTCGGTGAACAGCACCGTGAGCGCCGACAGGACCATCACGATGATGCCGGCCCCGGCCACGCCGAGCAGCACGCGGGCCCCGATGAATTCGCCCGGAGTGGTCGAGTAGGCGGTCAGTGCCGATCCGGCACCGAACAGCGCCAGCGACGTCAGCAGCACCCTCTTGCGACCGTACCGGTCGCCGAGCAGTCCGGCCGGAAGCATGGCCGCCGCCAGGACCAGCAGGTAGCCAGACTGGAACCACTGCAGATCAGACTCCGAGGCATGCAGCCTGGTGGCCAGCGTGGGCAGCGCGACGCTGAGCACCGTGCCATCCAGGCCAACCGCGAGGATCGCCAGGGTGAGGCCGCCCAGCGCCCACCACCTGCGGTTGCTCTGATTCATGGAGGCTTCCTCCGTTCAAGAGAATATCTTTTTTAATAGTCTATCTCATATAAAGGAGACCACCGCAAGTGCTTTAGCCGCCAGGGCCGTTGGTCCCGGATGCCTGGTCGCTGGCTGGTCCTGGGTGGTTGCCGCTGCTGTGGGCGCCCGGATGGCTATGGTTTGGCTGAGCCGTGCGGAGGAAGGTGCCATGAAGATCTTGCACACCAGTGACTGGCACGTCGGCAAGGTGCTCAAGGGCCGGGACCGGCATGACGAGCACGTCGCGGTGCTGGCCAGCATCGTCGCGACCGCGCGGGCCACTGGTGCCGACGTCGTGCTGGTCGCGGGTGACCTCTTCGAGACGGCGGCGCCCAGCCCGAAGTCGCAGGGCCTGGTGATGCGGACCCTGCTGGCCCTGCGCGAAGACGGGCGCGTCGTCGTGGCCATCGGCGGCAACCACGACAACCAGGGCCTGCTCGATGCCGTCTACCGGCCGGTCCTCGGCGAGCTTGGGCTGCACCTCCTCGGCACGCCCAAGCGGCCCGACGCCGGTGGCACCCTGGCCCTGCGTACCCGGGGCGGCGAGTCACTCACCGTCGCGGCCATGCCGTTCCTGTCGCATCGTTACGCGGTCCGGGCAGCCGAGGTGTTGCTGCACGAGAGCTCCGAGCACACCCTGGACTATGCCCGGCGGATCACCGACATCATCCGGCTGCTCACCGCCGGTTTCACGCCCGACACGGTCAACGTCGTCATGGCGCACGCCACGCTGCTCGGCGGCCGGCGCGGCGGCGGCGAGCGCGACGTCCAGAGCACGCTCGACTACGAGCTGCCGGCCAGCATGTTCCCGGCCAGCGCGCACTACGCCGCTCTCGGCCACCTGCACCGCCAGCAGGAGATCCCCGGGCCGTGCCCGACCTTCTACTGCGGCGCGCCACTGGCGATCGACTTCGGCGAGGAGGCCAATGAACCGGTCGCGCTGCTGGTCACCGCCGAGCCAGGGATCCGCGCTGACGTCCGGCCGGTCCCGGTCAGCGGCAGCCGGCCGCTGCGGACGCTTCGCGGCAGCCTCGATGAGGTCATCGCGGCAGGTGAGCAGGCGGGCGATGCCTACCTGCGGGTGATCCTGGCCGAGCCGGGCCGGGCCGGGCTCGGGGACCTGGTCAGGGACAAGCTGCCGAACACCCTGGAAGTGCAGCTCGATGATGAGCACCGGCCGCGCCCGGGCAGCCACGGCGGCGAGCGGCCGAGCCGGGCCGGGCGCACGCCGCTGCAGCTATTCGACGACTACCTGCACGAGCAGGACATCGACGACCAGCGGATCCGCGCGATGTTCGCCGAGCTGCTCGACGAGATCACCGGCGCCTAAGGTGTTCCGGTGTTCCGGCACTGGCCACGATGCCGGCTGCCTGGCTGAACGCGTTTCTGCCGGCCAGCTCTCGTCTTCGACCATGATCCGGTTAGATCCGGGGCTTCTGACACCCCTTTCTTTACCGGATCATGGTCGAGAGTGGCCCCGCCTCCTGGCGGAGGAGATCAACCGCCGCTGAAGCCGCGGGCTCATGGTTTCTCCCTGGCCACGTCGGCGGGGTCTTTGTCGTCGCGCAGGCCGAGGAATCGCGGATGGCGGAGCTGGCTCGCCGTGGTCCATTCAGCGAAGCCGATCTGGCCGACCAGGCGCGGCTCGACCCAGTGCACGCCGGATCCTGGCACGTCGCCGCCCGCGTACGGCGACTTGGCGCGCTCGATCCCGCGCAGCGTCGCATGCAGCGAGCGGAGCATTCGCTGATCGAAACCGGTCCCCACCTTGCCCGCATACACCAGCCGCCCGCTCTCGTCGTAGTAGCCGAGCAGCAGCGCGCCGAACCCGGCCCGCCCGCCCCGCGGGTCCGTGTAGCCGCCGATCACGAACTCCTGGGAGTTCTCGCATTTGAACTTCAGCCAGTCCTTGGTCCGGCCCGCCCGGTACGACGAGTCAGCGCGCTTGGCGATCACGCCCTCCCAGCCCTTGCTGCAGGCCTCCTGCCAGTGCGCCTCGGCCTTGCCGGTGCGGTGCGTGCTGGACCGCAACGGGCCGCCAAAGGACAGCACGCGGCGGAGCTCCTTCTTGCGCTCCAGGAGCGGCATACGGCGCAGATCCGCACCATCCGCGAACACGATATCGAACACGTAGTAGTACACCGGAACGCGCTTGACCAGTCCTGGCAGCGGCGCGGCTAGCTGCATGCGCTGCTGCAGCCGCGCGAAGCTGGTCTGCGTCCCGTCGAAGGCGACGATCTCCCCGTCCACGATGAAGTCGCCGCCCTGCTGGGCGCTGAGCGCGGCGGCCAGCTCGGGATAGGTGCCGGTGATCACCTTCTTGTTCCTGGTCAGCAACTGCACGCCATTCTCGGCGGCAAAGGCAAGGCACCGCTCGCCATCAAGCTTCCGCTCGGAAATCCAGGTCGGATCCGAGAACCGCTCCTTGGTCAGCGTCGCGAGTTCCGGTTCTATCCACGATGGCTGGACCATCGGCCCCTCCCCTGCCCGCCTGCTACCGCCAGCCTGTCCTGATCATCCAGGCTACGGCCGGGCAGTCCGGCGTTCCGGTCCGGCCGGCCGTATGATCCTGATCCTGTGGAACCGCAGCAGCCACCCAGGCCGCACGCCGCCACGCCGTCCGGCCAGCCGCGGGCCCGGTCCCTCGGGATACCGTTCGCCGGCACGCCCGGCCGGTGGAATTCGATCACTGATGTGCCCGGCGTGCAGGTCGGATACGCGACCCTGATCGATTCAGACTCGGTCCGGACCGGGGTGACGGCGATCCACCCGCGCGGGCCAGGGGAAGCGGGTGATCCGGTGGCGGCCGGGTTTTTCGCCCAGAACGGTAACGGCGAGATGACCGGGATGTCCTGGATCGAGGAGTCCGGTGCCTTCGGCGGCCCGGTGGCGATCACCAACACGCACGCGGTCGGCGTGGCGCACGCCGGGATCGTCGCCTGGGCGATCCGGCACCACCCCCGCCTGGCTGACACCTGGCTGCTCCCGGTGGCCGCCGAGACCTGGGATGGCTACCTGAACGACATCAACGGCCATCACGTCACCGAGCAGACAGTGATCGACGCGCTGGAGGCCGCCGCGTCCGGCCCCATCGAGGAAGGGTCGGTCGGCGGGGGCACCGGGATGAACTGCTACCAGTTCAAGGGCGGCTGCGGCACAGCGTCCCGGCTGGTCGGCTACGCGGGCACCAGCTACGCGGTAGGCGTCTTCGTCCAGGCCAATTTCGGCCGCAGGCATGAGCTCGTCCTGGCCGGGGAGCCGCTCGGCGAACTGCTGGCCGACGACAACCCGATGGCCGCGCATGCCGCCATGCCCGGCGGGGCCGGCTCGGTGATCGCGATCGTGGCGACCGACGCCCCGCTGATCCCGCATCAGTGCAAGGCGCTGGCCCGCCGGGTCACTCTCGGCCTGGCCAGGACCGGCACCACGGGCTCGCACTTCTCCGGCGATCTGTTCCTGGCCTTCTCCACCGCCAATCCCGGCGGCATCACCTCCGGCGCCACCACGATCCCGGCCGGCGTGACCCCCACGGGCGCGGCTGGCGGCGCCACCACGATCCCGGCTGCCGAGCGCCGGTATGACCAGCTCAGCTTCATCCCGTGGGGCGTCATCGACCCGTTCTGCGCTGCGGTCGTGCAGGCGACCGAAGAAGCCGTCGCCAACGCATTGACCGCCGCCGATGAGATGACCGGCCGGGACGGTCGCCGCTCGCCCGGGCTGCCGCGCGACCGGGTCGCCGAGGTGTTCCGTGCCCGCGGACGGCGAGCCTAGCCGGTCAGTCGGCCGCCTCATGCAGCTCGTCGGCCGGGGCTATCCGGCGCAGCATCAGGCTCAGGACAAGGATCAGGATCCACGTCAGGGTCGCCCACGTCGGCGAGACAAGCGCAACTGGGATCGACAGCAGGAAGATCAGCGGAATGCGCCCGATCTGCAGCAGCGTCGAACGGCGCACCCGCGGCGTGGCCAGTCCGGCAAGCCCGGATCCGGGCCGGGTTGCGTACAGCCAGACAGCACCCTCCGCGATGCCGGCGGCCGAGCAGCAGGCGGCGTAGAAAATGACCGCGGGCGCCTGATCCGAGGTGGTCCCGAGCACCTGCGTGGGATAGGGCAGGAACGCGATGGTGCCGAGAAACAGCAGGTTGAGCAAGATCAGCTGCCGGTTGAAGGCCGTGACATAACGGAAAATCGAGTGATGGCCGATCCAGAACAGGCCGATCACCGCGAAGCTGATCAGGAAGCTCTCGATGTCGGGGACCGCCGTGCGCAGCTCGTGCCCGGACTCGACGGCGGTGCCGCTGGCCACCTTCACTGGCAGATCGACCACAAGCAGAGTGATCGCGATAGCGAAAACGGCATCGCTGAAAAACACGACCCGCTCGAAGTCCAGATTCCCGGAGAAGACCAGCCGTCCCACTGTGGTCCGTTCGCCTCCGGCGGGCTCCTCACTCGTCATCAGCTGCCGCCGCTCTCAGGCCCGCCGCGCTCTCGCGGCCCATCAGCACCACCGTCAGCTCCGTACAGTAACGCACCGGGCCAGCTCAGCTGGGCCAGCCAGTGTCTGGTCAGCCAGCGCGGGCTGCCGCCCGTCCCGCTGGGCCGACCCGGCCATGCCTGGCCGCTGCGCAGCGTCCGGCCTCACTCACCGCGGCGGGGCTGACGCTGCAGGACGCTGTGCAAGTCCGCCGCGCACCGGATGGCGGCCGACTTCATCCCGAGGGACTCGGCGCGCTACTCGATCCTGGCGGCCGAATGGCCAGCCGTGAAAGATCACCTGGCCGCGCGCCTGGCCCGGCAGAGCAGCCTTAGCGGAGGAAGCGGATGATCGCCGCCAGCAGGGCCCTCGCTATCCGCTTCTGGAAGCTGGCCGAGGTCAGCAGCCCGGCATCGGTGCCGTTGCGCATGTTCCCGCACTCGATGAGCACCTTGGGAACAGTGGTGAGGTTCAGTCCGGCGAGGTCGTCACGCAGGATCATGCCGTCGTTCCCGTAATAGTCGCTGGTCGGCATCGAGGTGTCCGCCAGGAAAGCCGAGCGGACGTCCCGGCCGAACCGCGCCGATGAGGTGATCACCTTGTCGTTCGGGCCGTCCGCGACGGGCTCAAGGACCGTGAACCCGCGGCCGCCCGCGGGACCGCCGTCGGCGTGAATGTCGATCGCCACATTGGCGTGCACACGGTTGATGATCTGCGAACGGCGATTGACGCACGGCCCGACGCCGTCGTTGTTGTGCCGGGTCATCACCACGCGCGCGCCGTCCCGCCGCAGATACCCGCGCAGGTAGGTGGCGACGTTGAAGTTGAACCGGGCCTCGGTGTAGCCGCCGTCAGTCTCGGTGCCCGTCGTGTCGCACGTTTCCCATTCGCGGCCGTTCCAGACCAGGTGGTTGATGTAGGCCGGGTCGGTGCCGTTGCGGCCATTGTGACCAGGGTCGATTCCGACGATCTTGCCCTTGAGCGGGTTGGCCTGGCTGCCCGCCGACGCGCCTGGCGCCGCTGGGTGCGCACTCCCGGCCGGCGCTGCCGCTGCTGCGCCGGGCCCCGGGGAGCCGGCCGCGGCGGAACCGGACCCCGAACCGGATGCCGGTGCGCCGGCCGCCGGGGCGGGCAGTGCCGCTGAGCCAGCGGGCTGGGCGCTGTTCGCCGCGGGGGCCACGCCACATGCCGATGCCAGTGCCGCCGTGGCCGCCGCCAGCGCAACGCCCCGGCAGGCGCGCCAGCCGTGCATCCGATGCTGGTGACCAGCCATGACTCAGCTCCTCACGACGGTGTGGCGGCCGGAGCACTCATCATCTTGCCGTACTCCGTCGTGTCCCGGATCAGCTTCCGCATCCAGCGCGCGGAAGCGTTCGGCAATATAGGTGCTGCGGCCGGCGGACTCCCCTACCGCCGCCAAAACCGCACGGGAGGCGCGATGCGGCCATTGCGGCTGGTGCTCGACGGCTTTGGCGCCTACCGGCAGACGGCCGAGGCGGACTTCAGCGACGTTGACTTCTTCGCGCTGGTAGGCCCGACCGGATCGGGCAAGAGCACGCTGATCGACGGGCTCTGCTTCGCGCTCTACGGGACGGTGCCGCGCTGGGGCAAGGAGAATGCCATCGCCTACGCGCTCGCCCCGGCGGCCAATGCCTGCCGCGTCTGCCTGGTGTTCGAGGCAGCCGGGAACCGGTACGCCGCCGTGCGGGCACTGGCCCGCGACCGCAAGGGCCAGGTGCACACCAAAGAGGCCAGGCTGGAGCGGCTCGATCCGTCAATCCGGCCGGACGCGCCCATCGGGGAGATCCTGCAGGCCAGCGTCGAGCCGCTGGCCGAGGGACCGGACCAGGTCAAGGCACGAGTGCAGGAGCTGCTCGGGCTCAGCTACGAGCATTTCACCCAGTCGGTGCTGCTGCCCCAGGGCAGGTTCGCCGAGTTCCTGCACGCCAAGCCGGGCGACCGGCAGGATCTGCTGGTCCAGCTGCTGGCATTCGGCGTATACGAGCAGATCGGCCAGCGCGCCAGGGAACGGGCCCGGCGCGCCGACGAGGCGGTGAAGCTAGCCGCGCGCGCCCGGGCCGAACTGGCTGGCGCCACCGAGGACGCCGAGGCGGCAGCTGCGGGGCGATTGCAGGCGCTGACCGGCCTGGCTGCCGAGGTCGACGACAGGCTGGCGGCGCTGGCCAGCCTGACCGATCAGGCTGAACAGGCCGAACTCCGGGCCACCGCGGCCCGCGAGGAGTCCGCGCTGCTGGCCGCGGTGCGGATGCCGGCCGAGGTCCCCGGCCTGGCCGGGCGGATCAGCCGCGCCGATGCGCTCGCCGCTGAGCGCGCCACCCAGCGAGCTGACGCAGAGCAGCTCGAAGCCGACGCCGAACGCGCCCGCGCGCAGCTCCCGGACCAGACGCTGATGGACCGGATGGCGACGGCGCACGCGGAACGGCGCCGGCTGGCGTCACTGCTGGCGGGGCAGGAGCAGGCGGAGGCCGCGGCAGCAGTGACCGAACAGGCCAGGGCAGCGGCACTACACAACGCAGAACGGGGATCGGAGCGGGCTCTTGCCGCCCTGGCCAGTGCACAGCGCGAGCATGCCGCGGCCGATCTCGCCGGCAGCCTGCACGTCGGCGACGACTGCCCGGTCTGCCTGCGGCGCCTCACCGAGGTGCCGCACCACGCCACCCCGGCCGGCCTCGGCCGCGCCGCGGCGGCGGCGGAAGCCGCGGCCAAGGAGGTGCGGCGCCTGAAGGCCGAGCACCGGGCGGCCGACCGGGACGCGGCAGCCGCTCGCGGCACCGCGGATAACACCAGGCACCAGCTCTCCGAACTCACCGACGTGCTGGCCGAATGCCCGCCCGAGGACGAAGTCGCGGCCACGATCAAGCAGATCACCGGGGCCGAGGATGAGCTCCGAAAGGCGCGCCGGGCCGCCACGGCCCGGCGGGCGGCCGTCGCCGATGCACAGCGGGACCGGTCCTCGCTCGACGAGGCGGAGCGGCAAGCCTGGAAGGCGCTCCGGGACGCCCGCGACCAGGTGGTCCGGCTCGGTGCTCCGCCTGCCGACGGCGGCGACCTGGCCAAGGCATGGGCGGAGCTGGGCGGCTGGGCGGCGGCGCAGCGATCGGTCCTGGCCGGGCGCCAGCCCGGACTTGAGGCGGCCGCACGCGAGCTGCGCCAGCAGGCGGCTGGCGCCACGAAGGCGCTCAACCAGCTGCTGGCCGCCCAGGGCATCACCGGCCTGCCCGGCCCCGCCCAGGCGGCGACCGCGGTCACCCGCCAGCTGGCCAGGGCCGAGGAGAGCCTGAAGCAGGTGCGCGAGGACCGCAAGCGAGCCACCAGGATGGACCGCCAGATCGCGGCCCAGCGCGGCGAGCAGCAGGTCGCCAGCGGGCTCGGCACGCTGCTGCGGGCCAGCTCGTTCGAGCGCTGGCTGTGCGGTGAGGCGCTTGACTCCCTGGTCGCGGAGGCGTCGGCCACGCTGATGGAGCTGTCCGGCGGCCAGTACCAGCTGGACAGGGACGACAGGAACGAGCTGGTCGTGATCGACTACGAGGACGCCGGAGCGCGCCGCCCCGTGCACACGCTGTCCGGTGGCGAGACGTTCCAGGCGTCGCTCGCGCTGGCCCTGGCGCTATCCAGGCAAGTAGTGGGACTCTCCGCCGGCCAGCGCGACCTGAACTCGATGTTCCTCGATGAAGGGTTCGGCACGCTGGATGAGAACACCCTCGAGACAGTGGCGGCGTCGCTGGAGCGCCTCGCCGCCGACTCCGACCGGATGGTCGGCATCGTGACCCACGTCGCCGCGCTGGCTGATCGGGTGCCGGTCCGTTTCGTGGTGGGCCGGGCCGGCGCCTCCGCGACGCTGCGCAAGGAGCGGGCATGACGACGGCGGCCCTTCCCGCCACGTTCACCGTGGACCCGTGGGATCCGGCCTACGGCCTCGCCTTCGGTGACGAGCTCGAGGGCGGCGCGCTGCAGGAATCCAGCGCCGAGCTCAACCTCGACACCGAGCTGCCCGCCGACCAGTGGCGGCCGCTCGACCCTGACCCCGGGCCGGCCGTTCCCGCGACGGTGCTCTTCCTGGACGGCGTCCGCCGGATCGATGCCCGGGTCTGGGTGCATGGCAACGGCCCGCAGCCAGCGCCCGGCATCGCCGCCTCCTATGCGGCCGGGCTGGTCTGCTGCGACGGCGCCGCGCGCATCACCGACGTCATCGTCGAGCGCGGCCTGTTCACTTCAGCCGCCCATGCCGCCGACATCGGCACTCGCCATGCCCGGTACCCGGCGCTCCTGGCTTCGGGACCCGGTATGGACAAGCTCTCACTCGCCCTGCAGCAGTGCCTGGGCGCCGCCGAGGTCCAGCTGGCGAACGCATTCCGGGCCGCCCACCGGTCCGGAGACGACCTGCTCGTGGTCGACGGACCGCTGCGCGGGCGCACTCACCTGGCCAGGACCGTGGGCTACATCAAGACCCATCACGCCTCGTACCTGCCGGCCGGCCCAGCCGCGGTGGTCGCGGCGCTCCGTCCCGGCCAGCGCAGCCCGGTATTCGCCATGGGCACCTCGTGGCGGCGCAACTCCTGGTATCTCCAGCTGCCCGGTGCCGCCGGAGCTCCGTGGGCGGGGGTGGTCCGCCTGGAATGCTCGGCTGACCTGCCGCCTGCCCAGGCGACAGCGCTCGCCGACCTGACCGCGCGGCTGCTCCCGCCGCTGGCCAGCACCGCGCATAAGGACCCCAGGGCCCCGCAGAACCTGGTTCCCATCGGCGGCCTGGAACGCGAGCTGCGCCGCCGCCTCGGCGATCAGCAGCTGCTCTACCGGGCGCTGCGGGCCGCCGCGTCCGGCTGAGCCGCCGCCGCGGGTCGGGTCAGAGAACTGCGGCCTGGCGCGATGGCCAGCTGCACAGTCGCCTTTCGCGGCCAGCGGGAGCCGTTCTGCCCCGCCGGTAAGGCGTTCCTCGGTTATTGAGCGAAGGCGCTCATGGCCCTCATCCGGCTGAAACCGGCCGGTTCATGGCCGGCCGGCCCGCCCGGCTTGCCAGACTGTAATCATGGCCAGCAGCCCGAACAGGCGCCTCGTTCTCCTTCGTCACGCGAAGTCAGCCTGGCCTGGGCCGCCCGCCCCGCCCGACCACGACCGGCCGCTCGCCGGACGCGGCCGCCGGGACGCCCCGGCGGTCGGCCGCTGGCTGCGCGAAGCCGGCTGCGTGCCAGACGAGGTCTGGTGCTCCACCGCGCAGCGGGCCGTCCAGACATGGCAGCTCGCCGCCGCCGAACTTGGCGTGGCCCCGCCGGTGGACTACCAGCGCGACCTCTACGGAGCCACCGGCCGCGAGCTCGCGGACCTGGTCAGGCACGCTCCGGCCACGACGACCACGCTGCTGCTTGTCGGCCACAATCCCGGCGTTCAGGAGCTGGCCCTGACGCTGGCAGCCCCCGGTCCCAGCGACGCGGCCGAACGCGAGTTCGAGCGGGCAGCCTCGAAGTTTCCCACCGCCGCCGTGGCGGTCCTGGAGTTCAGTAGCAGCTGGCCGGAGCTGTCCGCCGGAAGTGCCCGGCTTGCCAGCTTCGTGGTGCCCCGCGACCTGCGCGCCTGAGCGCGGCGGGCAGCGGCAGGGGCAGCCCGCGTGATGGCTAGGCTATGCGGGCAACCCCATCGGAAAGGATCAACATGAGTGACGTCACCGGGATCGAGCGGACGCTCGTCGTGCTCAAGCCCGATGCCGTGGCTCGCGGGCTCATCGGCCAGGTGCTATCCCGTTTTGAAGCAGCGCTGCTGAAGATTGTCGCCGCCAAGATGGTGCGGATGAATGCCGAGCTGGCCAGGAAGCACTACTTCGACCTGGAAGAGCGCTTTGGTCCCGCGGTCTACACCCCGGTGGCGGCCTTCATGCAGACCGGCCCGGTGATCGCGCTTGTCATCGAGGGCGTCGACGCGGTGGCGTGCGTCCGCAAGCTCGTCGGCGCGACCTACCCGGACCAGGCGGCCCCCGGCACGATCCGGGGCGATTTCGCCCATCAGAGCAAGGCATACGCCAACGCCAACGGGCTCGCGGTGGCCAACCTGGTGCACGCGTCCGCCAACTTGCAGGACGCCGAGCGTGAACTCGGCGTCTGGTTCTCCGCAAGCGAGCTGCAGGCCTACCAGATCGCCGCGCACGCGTACGTGTCTTAGCAGCCGTCCGTTGTCCTAACCTGCGCGATCTTTACGACCGCCTGCTGGCGGCCGGCGCGGCCGCCGGGATCCGTGACGTCGGTTACCGGGCGGTCAGCTCGCTGCGCCTGGATAGCAGTACCTGGCCTGGTCCAGCGACATCTCGAGCAACGACAACCCCTACGGCGCGGGCCTGCAGTTCGCCGTGCGCCCGGATAGGCCTGGCCTGCTAGCCGGAGCCGCGCTACGCAAGATCCGCGACGAAGGCCCGCGTGAGAAGCTGTGCTGGTTCACCGCCGACAGCGGGGCTGTCATGCACGGCGGCGAGCTGCTGGCCCATCCAGGCGGCGATGCGCCGGCCAGCGTGCGCAGCGCCGGCTACGGCTACACGGTCGGCCGTAACATCTTTTCCGCCTGGCTGCCCGCGCAGCTGGCCACCGAGACCGGCTTCATTGTCGAGGTAGCCGGGGAACAATATCCCGCTATGCGGCACGACCGCCCCCTTTATGATCCCGACGGCGCAAGGCTCCGCCGCTGAGCCCTCCACACAATCTGCACAGCATCGCCAGTCCGGCTGCACCCACGGCTGGTTCTGTATTGGCGTACGCGGAGGGGATCGCCCGCCTGACGCTATCTGCGCGAGGGCGAGCCGCGAACCGGCCACGACGTCGGCCGAGGGGGATGAGGGCCCTGGCGAATAGGGGGTTCGCCAGGGTCTCTCAACTGCCGCGACCAGCTCCGGGAACTGCCGCCCAGCGCTCCAGCCAGTCGAACTGCTCGGCGAGTACGTGCAGCACCGATTCGCGGGCGAGGTAGCCGTGGCTCTCATGCGGCAGCACCACAAGCCGGGCAGTGCCGCCGGTGCCCTGAACCGCCTGGAAGAGCCGTTCCGACTGGATCGGGTAGGTGCCGGAGTTGTTGTCCTGGCTGCCGTGGATGAGCAGGATCGGCGCGGTGATCTGGTCGGCAAACCGGAATGGTGACATCTGGTCGTAAATTGGCGCGGCCTCCCAGAAACTGCGCCGCTCGCTCTGGAAGCCGAACGGCGTCAGGGTGCGGTTGTACGCGCCACTGCGGGCGATGCCGGCCGTGAACAGATCGGTGTGCGCGAGCAGGTTGGCGGTCATGAAGCCGCCGTAACTGTGCCCGCCGACCGCCACCCGGGCCGGGTCGATCAGGCCCATCTCATCCAGCGCCCTGATGTGGGCACCCGCGGCCAGGCAGATCTGCTCGATGTAGGTGTCATTCTTCGTCTCCGGGTCACCGATGACCGGGATCGTGGCATTCGCCAGCACGGCGTAACCGCGCAGCACGAACCAGGTCGGCTCGAGCGCGCTCAGCCTGGTGAACCGCATGCTGCTGCCGTGCACCTGGCCCGCTGTCGCCGCGTCCCCGTAGTCCAGGGGATACGCCCAGATCACCAGCGGCAGCCGGCCGCCGGTTGCCGGATCATGTCCGGGCGGCAGGTGCAGCATCCCGGACAGCAGCACCCCGTCGCCGCGGTCATAGGTGATCAGCCGCTTGGTCAGGCCGGTCAGCTGCGGGTGCGGATCCGGCCAGCTGGTCAGCTGCCTGCGCCCGGAACCGTCCAGGGCGGCAGCGAACAGGTTCGGCGGGTCCGCCGGGCTCTGGTGCCACACCGCGACCTCCTCGCGGCGGCCGGCGATGAAGCCGAAAGCCTCGTCGAGGCAATCGGGCGGGCTCTGGAACAGCCGGGTCGTGCTGCGCGAGCCCAGGTCCAGGCTGTCGAGGAACGGGCGGTATCCCTCCGGGGTCGCTCCCTGACCGCGCAGGTAGATCACCTGGCCATCCTGCAGGGCGGTGCGGCTGCCATCCTGGTGGGTGGTCATGAGCGCCGTGCCCGGGTCGGCGTAGGCGTCGTCGGCCGACTGATCGAACAAGACCTGGTTTCGCTCAGGGGCGGCCAGGTCACAGCGCCAGGTCGTCAGCCACCGGCGATCCCGGTCGTGCTCGGTCAGCAGCAGCCCGTGGGGCTCGTCAAGGCCAGCCCAGTAAACGCACCGATGGCGGAGGTCGAAAGCCCGCTCAGGCTCGCCCGTAAACGGCGCGGCCAGCCGCCAGATCCGGTCGCGGTACTCGGCCGGAGCGACCGGATCGCCGCCGTCGAGGGCCTCGACCCAGAACAGGCTGGCTGGCGCCCGTTCCTCCCAGGAGATCTGGCGCGGGCCGGCCGGGACTCCCTGCCGCGGCACCTCGTCGCTGACGTCCTGATCGGCGACGACCCGCTCGAGTCCGCCCGCGGCTGCCCACACCTCGGCCGTGCGGGCAAAGTAGTGGAACGGCACGCGAGACGAGAACGGGCGCCGGAGCCGGTGAACCAGCAGATGAGCACCGTCGGGAGATTCGGCCAGGTGCCGGTAGAGCCCAGGCGGCCCCAGCTCGCGGCGGTCCCCTGTCCCGGGGTCGACGCGCAGCGGCACCGTTACCGCGAGCGCCTCGAACGCTGCCTCGTCCGCAGCGGTCCGCAGCAGATCCTGGTAGGTGGCCATCTGCGAGCGCTTACCGGCCGTCTCCTCGGTGTGCGGCTCGGTCGGTGCCTCCGGCAGCACCGGCGGCCCGCCCGCAGCGCCGAGGGCCAGCAGCGTGCCGCCGTCTCGTGACCACCAGGCAGCCGCGCCGGGGGTGAGCGGGTCGCCACCGAGCACATCGCGGACGATCAGGCCCGGCACCTGGCTGGCGGTACCCGTCTGCGCGTCAGCGACCCACACGCCGATCCCGTTGCCCTCATCGATGGTGAAGGCTAGGCGGCGCCCGTCCGGCGCCCAGGCCGGCGCGCTCACGCTGGCGCCATCCGGCAGCGGCAGCGGCCGCTGCACGCCGTCCGCCAGCCGCAGGACCGAAAGGCCAGTCAGCCGCCGCACCCGCTGCCGGCCGGCCAGCGCCGGATCAATCCTGATCCCGGCCAGCGCCAGGAACGGCCTGGCCAGCAGGCTGATCGCGGGGTGCGGCTCGTAGTGAACCAGGGCGGCAAAGCGGCCGCCAGGAGCCAGCATCGCGAGCGGGGTCGCCGGAGCGTCGACGATCGCGACGATGTCGCTGCCCGGGGTCAGGTACGGCACACCGCGATCATTTCACTCTCCCGTTGAGCGCGAGCCGAAGGGCTTCGCCAACGGCCGGGGGCATCTCCGGTAGCCTTCGAACCTCCGACCTTGGGGATGACGAAATGCCGGACCGCACACCGCTCACCGGCTGGGGCCGCACCGCGCCCACAGTCGCGGAACTGGCCGAGCCGGCCGAGCCGGCCGAGATACCAGGCCTGCTGCTGGCCGCCACGCAGCGCGGCGTGATCGCCCGGGGCCTGGGTCGCAGCTATAACAACGCCGCGCAGAACGGCGGCGGCCTGGTCATCAGGACCACCAGGATGAACCGGATCATCGAGATCGATACCGAGCGCGGCCTGGTGACGTGCGAGGCCGGGGTAAGTCTCGAACAGCTGATGACCGCCATGCTGCCGCACGGCTGGTTCGTGCCCGTCTCGCCGGGGACCCGGCAGGTGACGGTCGGCGGAGCCATCGCCGCTGACGTGCACGGCAAGAACCACCATGTGGCCGGGACCTTCGCCGCCCACGTGCCCTCGTTCGACCTGCTGACGGCCGACGGGCAGGTGCACCAGGTGACGCCCGGGTCGGACCCGGAGCTGTTCTGGGCGACCGCGGGCGGCATGGGGCTGACCGGCATCATCCTGCGGGCCACGGTGGCGATGAAGAAGGTCGAGACCTCGCGCCTGCGGGTGGACACGGTCCGGACCCGTGACATCGACGAGACCATGGCCTACCTGACGGATACCGACAGTGACTACGGCTACACGGTCGCCTGGTCGGACTGCCTCGCCCGTGGCGCCGCCCTGGGCCGCTCGGTCATCACCAGCGGCGACTTCGCCGCGCTTGATGACCTGCCGGCCAAGGCCCGGGCCGATGCGCTCGCATTCAACCCGGCTGCCCTGGCCAGCGCGCCGCCGGTGTTCCCCAGCGGCCTGCTGAACCGCCGCACCGTGGCGCTGATGAACGAGGTCTGGTACCGCAAGGCGCCCAGGCGCCGGACCGGCGAGCTCCAGACGATCGCCGCGTTCTTCCACCCGCTGGATGGGATCAGGAACTGGAACCGGGTGTACGGCCCGGCGGGTTTCCTGCAATACCAGTACGTCGTGCCGTTCGGCCAGGAAGACGCGGTGCGCAGGTCGTTCGAGCGGATCAGCCAGGAGCGGGCACCGTCGTTCGTGACGGTGCTGAAGCGGTTCGGCAAGGCCGATCCGGGGCTGCTCTCCTTCCCGATGCCTGGCTGGACGCTAGCGCTGGACTTCCCGGCCCGCACTCCGGGCCTGGCCGGCCTGCTCGACTGGCTGGACGACCTGGTCCAGGAGGCAGGCGGCCGCGTCTACCTGGCCAAGGACGCACGCGTCTCAGCCCGGATGCTGGAGCGGATGTATCCGCGGCTGGAGGAGTTCCGCAAGCTGCGCGCCCAGGTTGACCCGGGCGGGATGTTCATGTCCGACCTCGCCCGGAGACTGTCGCTGTGACCAAAGGGGCACGGGAGCGCCCGAAGTTTACCGGATCATGAAAACCGCCGCTCACCGCGCAGCCGGTGATCTTCACCGACGCCGGTCCCGGCTGGGCCCGCGGCCAGCTACCGCCAGGCGACCTGTCCGCGCGGATGTTGCCGCCGCCTGCGGGTAAGCGAAAACGCCCGACCTAAGTTGCCACCCCCCTGGGCGATGCCCGATAGCGTGGATTCCCGTGATCGACCAGCACACGCACCGGCTCCTGACCGCCCGCCTGGCCACGGAGCAGGCCGCCCAGCGGCTGCCGTCCGTGAGCGCGGGGCTCGTCCGCGGCGGCGGCCTCATCTGGTCGGCGGGCCGCGGCCGGATCCACGGGACAGCCGGCCCGGCGCCAGACGCAGGCGTGCAGTACCGCGCCGGGTCCATCAGCAAGACCTTCATCGCCGTCGCCGTGATGCGGCTGCGCGACGAGGGCAGGATTGACCTCGCGGACCCGATCGGGCGGCACATCGATGCGGCCGGCGCCGCCGGCCTGACGATCGGCCAGCTGCTCTCCCACACCTCAGGCCTGCGCGCCGAGACAGCGGGACCATGGTGGGAACGCACGACAGGGTCACCGCTGGCCGACCTCGCTGCCGGATCGCTTGGCTCCGACGCCACCAGGCTGCGGGCTGGCCACCGGTATCACTACTCCAATGTTGGCTACGCGCTGCTCGGCGAGCTCATCGCCCGGCTGGACGACGCGCCCTGGTACGACGTCATCGCCGAGCAGCTGCTGGCCCCGCTCGGGATGAACCGGACCACCCCGGGGCCGCAGGCCCCGCACGCCACGGGCTTCGCCGTGCACCCGCATGCCGACCTGCTGCTGCCTGAGCCAGAGCACGACGCGGGAGCGATGGCACCGGCCGGCCAGCTCTGGACGACGGTCGCCGATCTTGCCCGCTGGGCCCGGTTTCTCGCCGGTGACACCGGCGGCCTGCTGGACAGCGCCACCCTGGCGGAGATGCGCGAGCCGATCGGGCTGTCCGACATGCCTGGTGACCCGTGGACGACGGCGTACGGGCTCGGGCTGCAGGTGTGGAACGCCGGCGGTGTCCGGAGCTACGGCCACAACGGCTCGATGCCCGGATTTCTTTCCGTACTCAAGATCACCGCGGATGGCGGGGACGCGGCCATAGTCTTGTGCAGCTCGACGGCCGGGTTCACCGACTCGCTCCCGGCCGACCTGCTGCGGATCCTGGCTGACAACGAGCCGAGGATCGACCGGGAATGGGCGCCCGTCGCAGTGCTGGATGAGGTGCTCGGCATGCTCGGCACCTGGTACTGCGGGCCGGCCCAGTTCACGCTCGGGGTGGCCGGCGCCGGCCTCGAGCTCCGGATGGCCGGCCCGCGCAGCCGCTCGTTCCGGTTCCGCCGGTCCGGTGACGGCGGCTGGACGGGAGTCGACGGGTACTACGCCGGTGAGCCGCTGGTGCCGCTGCGCGGCCCTGATGGAATCGTCCGCGCCTTCGACGTGGCTTCGCTGATCTTCACGCGCACGCCATACGATCCAGAAGCGCCGGTGCCCGGCGGAGTCGACCCGGAAGGCTGGCGGGCGGAGTCCCGCAGCCCGCTCGGCTAACCCGCAGCCGCTCGGAGCGCGGTGTGCCCGGCCGAGGACATCCGGGTCC
>OCTA010000599.1_pt1 | contig 33033 bp, 25 predicted proteins | sample 1538991 | NCBI WGS metagenome assembly OCTA01 (sample SAMEA3539302, study PRJEB22396) | soil metagenome | biome: tundra; feature: field; material: soil | place: USA | collected 2010-05 | depth 0.15 m | reverse complement strand
ACTCCTGGTTATCCTGTTTTATATAGCCGGTACGGGTTGGATTGCTGCCCAGCAGATAGATAAAGCATCCTCAGGTAAGGTCAGCGGTAGGGTATTTGATAAACTTACTAACAACCCACTTCAGTTTGCTTCATTTGTCGTAATATCTCTAAAAGACTCAACCAAAATATATGGCACAGAATCCGATACATCAGGTAAATTCAGTATCACTAATATACCCTTCGGAGTTTATAGGGCAAAAGTTTCTCTAATCGGTTACCAGACCCGCACTCGTAAGAACATTATTCTAAGTCCTGTCAAAAATGAATTAAAAATTGATACTCTTATGCTGATGCCCTTAGGCATCACTAAGGAGGAAGTACAGATAATTGCCCAAAAGGAGAGAATAGTTTATGACAAAGACAATAATAATAAAATAACCATTAACCCTGATAAGGATTGGGGAGTTAACGCCCTCGAACTTCTTGAAAATACACCCATGGTACATGTCGATTTCGATGAGAAAAATATAAGCCTGATGGGACAAACCGGGACTACCATTTATGTAAATGGTATGCCCGGAAAATTTTCAGGTGTTGAAGATGTTGAAGACCTCAAACTTATGTCTGTAGATGAAATTGATAAATTTGAACTAGTCATTAACCCCATGGCAGAGTATGGGATTGCTGCCCCTGGAGGGATAATTAATATTATACCCAAAAAGAATAACAAAACAAGTTATACTGGAAGCACCGGTTTAGGAGGGAATTCCGATAATATGTATAACGGAAATATTAATGGGAGGTTTAATTCACCTACAGTATCTGCAGGAATAGCCTACATGAATAGTAATTCAAACCATCAGACAAGTTATTCAATGATGCGCCAGCTGACATTCGAAAATACTTCAGGTACTCTGAACCAGTCTGGAGAAACTGATCTCAAGGATATTGCTAATAGGTTTTCTTTAAGGTTGGGTCTAACTTTACCAAACGATTATTTAATCTATAATACCTACCAATACAACGATGGATTTAATACAAGCAGTAAGAATTATGAGAATGACTATTCCGGGAATAACTATAACAACAATACTTTTTCAAAGAACCTGCTGAAGTTATTTAGCACTACCGCTACAATTATGAAAAAATTTAATGGAAAAGGGAATATCACCGCTAGTTTTGCATTCTCAAATAACCGGATGAATATTGAAAATAATTATGACCAAAGAAATTTATTATCATATCAAACTCTTATCGATACAAGTATATCAGGCAATGACATTTCAGATAATACAAATAAATTTTATAACTTGGGCATCAGCTACAATAATATGTTCAGTCAATATTTCAAGTTTTCAGCTGGCTATTTTGGAAATTATAAGGTAATGATGATGAATAGTGATTATTTCAGTTATAACCCAATAATCAATGTTGATTCTGAACTGGATAATAAAAAAATCAGACAGCAGAATTACGATAATACTCATATGTTTAGTACAGGATTAACTGGTACAATGATGGATATTCAATATGCTTTTAGAGTGAATGCGAACCTTAAACATTCGCTTTTAAATAATAATGCCTTGAATAATTCATTTAATTATAACTTGATTAGTTTTGACCCAATGATTAATCTTTCTACTAATATTGCAGAAGGTCATAACATTGGAATTGGTTTTTCCAATTCCACAGTTTTTCCTCAGAATTACCAGTTAAACCCATTTACTGATTACTCAGATTCAACTAATATCATAACAGGAAATCCGGAACTGAAAGCTGGTACAAATAAAAATTATTCAATCAATTACTTCTATACAGGCAATAATACGGTTTTAAGTATTATGAGCAGTTATAGTATCGGCACGGATTTGATAAGTTCTGTTATTTCTTCCATCGCACCGGGTATAACAAAGACGACTTTTGCAAATGTTGCAAGTCAGGATAATTATTCCTTAAGAATTTCCGCGTCTAAGAATTTATTCAACTGTTTGGATTTGGAACCCAATGTCTCAGTAAATAAATCAAAATATGTCGGCATTGGAGTGCAAAACGAGGGAACAAGCTGGGGTTCATCTCTATATTCCATGCTTTCTTTTAGCAATCTGAGATTTGAAGCAAGTATAAATTATTCTTCCGCTTCTATTACTGCTCAGGAGAAAACAAAACCTGACTGGTCAATGGATGCAGGGGCAAAACTCCTTCTTCTCCATAAAACATTATCATTAACTCTCCGCGCTTCTGATATATTTAATACAAGGAACAGTAATAATAGCCAGTCTGGCACAGGTTTGCTTATAACAAACAATATTAAACAAACAACAAGGATTGTTAGCCTCAGTCTCTCATATTATTTCAAACTCGAGGCTCAGGAAATGATAGAACCGGAAATTCCTTATGATGTATTACCTACAGAATTTTAATTAATGCACAGTAGTTTCTAAAAGAAGAGATTATCATGAAACCATCAATTATTATCATATTCCTAATTTTATCATTAGCTGTTCAGGTTATTCCACAAAATAAACACCATGACTCAATAAAGATTGATAAGGATTTCTATTCCTTTTGGTTACTTGAAAAATATTATAATGGTTTGAAGGAAGGTAAAACCCCTACAATGTTTGAACTGGAAGGAGCATTGATAAAAGATCTTTGTCTGCCAAAGGACAGTTCAACTGTTTGGATCTCTTCTTTATGGGAAGCTGCCACCGTCAATTATGTCTCGGTTTCCAGTACTGAAATCTTAATTCCTGATGCAATTGGAATCACGGGGACAATGGCATTAAGGTTAATAGAGGACAAAGGGAATAAATATTTACAGTTAACCGATAGTGGTAAGACATATAAATTTATCTCTTTACAGCAAAAATATTGTTCTGTAGATGGGCTTGAGAAATATATGAGAGATAAGTTTTTTACAGGCGAATACTATATTAATAATTTGAAAGATAGTATAGTCACATTTCAGACTGACGGTAAAATGGATGGTATTCAGAAATTCAGCAAGTTCGATATTATGATAGCCGCTGCTGATGTTCCTCCTAAAATTAACATAGTGATGCTCAGAGAACTAGGACGACAGGGCTACTCTAAACCATTTCAATGGGTCAATGAAGGAAATAAACTCATTCTAAATGAAGTAATCGAAAAGGGGGAGTACCGGGAGTTCGACAAGATAGGGGATAGGTTTGTTACCTTAACAAAGATTAAGTAAAACATGTAACACAATTCAGCCATGGATGTAACCATGGCTGAATTAAAAAACTGATATAAATCTAATAATAACAACAGCCTATTTTAACAATACAAGTTTTTTCACTGAATTATAGTTTCCTGCTGTCAACTTGTAAAAATAAACTCCTGAACTTAATCCATGTGCATTAAAAACAATATTATATGAACCCACCGATTTATATTCATTCAGTAATGTCCTTACCTCCCGTCCAAGTATATCATATACTTTCATCGTAATCATACCTGCCTCAGGAACTGAATAAATAATAGTAGTCGACGGATTAAAAGGGTTTGGATAATTCTGCAAAAGTGAAAAATTATCTGGACTACTATTAACATTTACATTTGTAGGGTTAAATGTAAATCTATCTACACCAATTTGTATCGGGTTTGCATAATCTATTTCAACCTGGTCACCGACTGTGTAATTAGTACCGTAGAATACTAGCGCCCAGGTAGCCAATTTATTAAGTGTATCCGGTGTCCCGGGAATTGCATGAACATCATCATAAGGCGAATCAACAATGATAGCATACATCCTGCCATTAGGATTCCAGGTCCAGAATGGGTTATCTGTTTCATTTTGTACCCGGTCTATGAACATCAGATTAACCTGCCGGTTATCATCTTTGGACCAGACTTCAAAAGGGATTCTGAGTAAGAATGGAGCATTAGTCCCTGGGTTTGGATTAAGTGGATGAGCGGCAAGATTAACTGCTTTGAAAATAGTAGCAATGCTGCCTGTTCCAGCCATAGTAAAATGATATTTTTGTCCGGTACTGTTAATCAATGAATCCCAGATGCCTGTAAACTTAAGGGTATAATCTTTTTGAAGTTCATTTATATCATTGGTACCAAAACCAAAGTTATCAATTGCTTTGCTTGTAACTGTACCGCTGAATATCGAGTAATTTTGGATATCCAGTGTAGTAGTTGATGAAGTATGTGTTAATTGTGTATTGTCGGATCCCCCATAAAGAAGTGTTCTTGAATATTTTATTGGTGTATCATAAGTAACATTAACCCCGACCTGCATACCATCAACGATTGGGTTGGCATCTGTACCAACCTTGGTAATTAAATCATCTCTGCGTGGAAAAAGGTCAACACCGTTAACTACAGATTGATTCACAAGTTTAACCTGCTGAGTAGTGGAATCTTTCAGGTTCCAGTATTTGGCTAATCGTGTCGCTTTACCTGTCGTATCAGTACCAGCCGCTTCCCAATCGCCATTATCATTTCTTACTTCCTCACGCGAAGTAAAATAAACTTGGTAGGGATGGTTTATTATTCGTAATGGGTCTATGGCATTTACAGTTATGCTGCCTTCAGCTGTTCCGGTATGGATAGTATTATTTACAACACCGGCAGAGATTGATCCCGGTGGAATAAAATGTGGAGTTACCGAAAATGTTTGAATCGGGGATTCAAGATTATTTGGAGCGATAAGTGGTGTAGGATTATACGAATAGGATGTAACCGCAAAATAATAATTGTTCCCGTTAACTAAAGGCGCGTCATTGTTTAATGGGTCTGTTCTGATATCAATAGATCTCTTAATACCGGAATCATCGCCAAGCTGCCTTACTGTATATAAGACCACTCCAAGATTCGGATCAAAGTAGTAATCCCAGATTTTTCCAATGCCATCAATAATATCAAACGAGGCTATTCGTTTTCCCCGATCGATAGTCGCAGAAGCTGACGGCAATTGATAAACATTATATCCCTGAAATTTATAACCTTTATGGGAAAATTTCTCAATCGAATCTACTATAACCTGATCCTCACCCCAATCAAGAACTATTCGTTTATCTAATTCTATTTTGTCCACAACTGGGGCTGGGGGAATAGTAGGAAGATTAAAGAAATTATTATATGTCTCCCTTGCCTGATTTTCATAAAACTTACATAGCCCAATAGCAGAGATATGATCGACACCTGTAATAGCTCCTGCAACAATTTCAGCAAGAACAACTTCCTGGGTATCGCCTGGGGCAAATGTAAACGGACCGCAGGAACTCCCTTGACGGCGGTCCCCGGGTGGATATATCATACCGTCGATCCATCCCTTATTTGTTAAAAGTTCAGGGTTACCGTTCAGGGCAAATGTAGTAACCTTGCCGGTAGTGGGATCAATAACCGGAGCACCGGTTTCATCTTTTCCTTGGAAGAAATTATAGAATTCAATAGAGCCCCGGCGATCACCTTGTATTGGGTCGCCTAAAATTGGCATTCCACCAATAAAATAATAGGCCGCGGTCATAGGAAGATTTATTAAACCTGGACCAACTTTCTTACCGTTAAATATTCCATAGTCCAGTGCATCATTAACACCATTTTTATTTACATCATTTCCCGCATTACCATGAACAAGAGGTCCCTGTAAAATCGCAAACCCGGTACACGGTGGGGGTAATGGGGCATAAACTTGGTCAATAGTTTCAGCGTTGTAACAATATTGAAGATTTAGGACTGAATCTACACCGACAAAATCATCCTCGGCCTCCCCTAGATCAACATCCGCCCACATAGATATGTACATATTATTTACAGTATTATGTTGGAATCCCTTATTGATTATTCGGTATTTTCTAAAGTACATGTCCCCAAGAGCGCCTACCTGAGAATAAGCCCAATAGGTAACCTGCACTTCAATCCCAATTGGCGGCGCACCATAGAGGTTGGCTGTTGTACCCGAATCCATATCATTTGCGACAAACCAAACAGTCTGATCTGCACCGGAAACACCGGGTATATCAATGGTAGGTTCATAAACTCCGTCACCGTTAACATCAGTAAAAGGAGCGCCTAAGGAAGCTGGCCATTGTGCCCAGTCTAATTCATATTGTGCCCGCAAAGTATTGGGACTAGCTCCTTCATTATTAGCGTCAGAGGTAAGATCAACTGTAGGACCCCCTGGTTTAATATCCGGTCTTACACGGTAAATTCTGTATTTATCTAGTGAAGGATCATCAGCATGACCATTAGATAAAATAGCACCCGGCTGAATACCAGTCCTGTAAGCAGTCCCTCCCACATTTGGAGTATCATCACCGGCAACAATACCTCCCCAGAGTAATCCGGAGGTATAAACAGCATTTTTACCGCTTCCTTTAGGAAATATTAACCCGGAATTACCCGACGGATTGTTATCGCTAATTCCATTATTACAAAACCCTGTAGAAATATTATTTATATCGAGATAGGTCCTGGCAATCTGGTCCAAGCTCTTGGCTGCATAGTTATATTTATCTTTTGACCCTTCTTTGGCAATGACAACATTGCAAAGTATAGAAATGAAAAGAACAATTTTTAGTATGTTTGTTTTCATGCAGCCCACCGTGCTTGTTTATATTATGTTTGATTAGCACATATACTACACAGCTAACGATCAATGAACACAAAAGTATTTTAATTCCATATTAAAATTACCTATTTATTTTCTAATATCAACCCAAACTCTAAACCAATGATGCTTATCCTCATTTTTGCCATTTACTAAGATGATTTCTATGGTATCAAACCTCTATCCTCACTCAATCTTACTTTTCAGTAAATCCATATAGTTCCTTATATTTAAGATTGTATTTTATCTTTCATGGAACCAGTACAACGCACAGGATACCGCCCTAAGGAACGCTATAAATGCATATAACCAATAATCGGATTTGTAAAATCAACTATCAAATAGTTACTATTCTAGGCAAATATGAAAAAATATTATAGTGCCCTTTTCCTGTTGGCTCTCATTCTCATGGGATGTTCTTCTACCTACACCATAAAGAATTTCTCCTCTAAAGAAAAATTCTATCAGGATTTTAACAATTCCGTTAAAGAAAGGGATATTAAAGTAGTTTTAAGCAATGACAGTTCATTTACACTTATGCATGGAGCTGTATTGGAAAATGATACCTTGTTCGCATTCGGACAGTATAATGAAAAAAAATATATGAGTCTTGCTTTATCCGACCTGGAAAAAATAAATTATACAGGCAATGATTATAAATCTGCAACTGTTCTACGTAATAATGGTGAAGAGTTAAATTGTGAAAATATTATCATCAACCATGATTCGATCTATTTTGATAGGACAAAAACCGTATTAACAGAAGAAAATATAGCCTCGGTAAATAAAATAAAAACCATAAGCTATAAAAACAGGTTAATAAGAATGCCTCTTGGACTTTTAGCTGGAGCGCCCTTAGGGCTTCTATCAGGAATTATACTCGGGCACGCTTTCCATACAACAGACGAAAAAGGAAACCCGGACGTTACGAATATAACAATGGCAATGACTTGTGTCGGTGCCTTAGCAGGTATTATTGTTTCCTATATAATTGGTTATGATTACATTTATCAATTTAATCCTTAAAATAATAAGTTAATAATGGGAATCTCAAATAAATTCTTCGATGGAATATGATATAGAGCACATTAGCAAATAAACTACTTCATATATTAACATAAAATTTATTTATTTGTTCTTTCAAAATATTATGGCTTACATTGAAATAATTGTTGTAATTTTTCATCATTAAATATATGGAGGTTCTATGAGATACTTTTACTATTTATTAATACTTGCTATCCTGGTACCTGGATATACAAACATATGGTCACAGAACCATCCGGGAGCACCCCCGAATTCACCCCCTTACCTTGACAAATCCACTCACCATGGAATAAACAATTTCTTTGTTCCACAAAAGGTTACTGCTGATTCCTTTGCTACTTCTTTTTATACATTTAACAATATTACTGTATTTTCTTATTTCGATAATACTCAGGTAATTGTTTATGATCAGATAGGTACTGTAATTGGATCTGCTACTTTGAAAGCAGATACTCTATTTAATCTGACTCCCGGGAGTGGCATTTACAGAGTAGTTGGGAACACATCTTATACGGTTCTTATTGGGGATGCTATTACAAGTTATGTCAATGGATACTTTGCTGTTGATGAAGCTGGTAGGGGTGTCTCTACTAAACTAAATACTTGGATGATGGCAGGTTACTATGCGGATCAGGATGAATTTGCCGTCTTTGCTTATGAGGATAATACCACATTTACAGTCAAGAATCTTGTCACGGGGGATATTATCAGGGCAGGTGTTTTGAATGCAGGACAGCATTATTCTTTTAGAGAAAACGGAGGTATTCCATACTCAACGCCTCTTCAGGTTATTGGTTCTAAAGGTGTCGCTGCTCTTTCCTATACAGATCAGGATTACTATGTGCCATCTTCAACAGGAAGATTTACAGGGACACTTTTCTATGGATACTCTGCCTATGAAGGGTCCTGGGAGAACAGCGTAACTATAACTTCTTATGCTGACAATAATTCTGTTAAGATCACCGATGCTACTACCGGTGATTCTCTTGGTTATTTCACTATGGGAAGAGGACAGGTACAAACAATTGGAATTTATGCCCCCACATTCTGGAAAGTCACCTCTACAGGTCTGGTTTCTACAGCTAATATTCCTTATGCTGGATGGACAGGAAATTATTATTACCTCGCCCGAGCCATTGATGAAACAGGTGTTGGTGCAGGAAAATTTTTCTTTGTGCCAACTATTTCAAGTAGAATTGATCTTTTCTCATTTGATGATGCTAATTCAATAAAAATAACTCAACTTGGTACAAATGATCAGTACCCTTATACAAGCCCGACTGTAATTTATACAGGCACGTTGAATGCTAACCAGAACTATAATTTCATTTCATTATCCGGAGATTATGTCTATCAAATTGAAGGAACAGGTAACCTCTCTGTTCTTCAAAGCAACGGTGGAGCCGGAGCAGATTTTATGCCTCTGAGTTATGCTCTTTCGCTCCCTGACCTTGCCATATCTAATTCGGATATATTATTTAGCGTTCCCGATAGCGTTTATGTCGCTGGCGACCAGATTACTGTAACTGTTAAAGTGCATAACCAGGGTACTGTCGGAGTAACCAATGTGCAGATTGCTGCTTATGATGGTGACCCGGATCTTGGTGTTGCCCCGTTGCTTGCTACTGGTACAATCAATAGCATAAACCTGGCAGATAGTGCAAGTTTTTTATTTAATTATATAGTCCCAAGAAACCCTCAATACAGAGCAATCGTAATTAAAGTTGATCCAAATAATCTTATTGTAGAAGCTAATAAATCAAACAATAAGGCTTTAAGATTTTTAAGACCTAATATAGATTTGCAGCCACCTCTTGCAGTGAATGTTAGTGCTCCTTCAGGACTTGCGCTGGTGAGTGGTCTCCCATCCCCCAATCCTTTTACTATTAAATATGATGTTTTCAACACAGGAACCGTAACAGCAACAAACGCTAAGCTTGTCTTAAGTGTAAAGAATGGATTGAAGCTTCTTTCAGGAATTAGTGATACTACTGTTAACTTTGGAAATATTTTAACCAATCAGTCAGCAAGCTATACTGTGTTTGTGAATGTAAATAAAGATTCATCCGGTTTTAATCTGTATGCAGCAAACGTAAGTGCTGATAATTCTCCTCTTAAAACAGTCAGCAGAGCTATTAATGTTCCGGATGGTACTCCCCCTGCAGCTCCTAAAATGCTTACTGGTGTTTCAAAAAGTGCTAATAACGCTACAGTAACATGGACTAATAATACTGAATCTGATCTCGGCGGATATATGGTTTATTATACTACCGATAGCACAAATTACTCGCAAAATCCCCCGGTAGTTGTTGTTTCGCTTACAACATTGACTCAAGGTGGTTTGATGGGAACTAATACTGGAGTCCTTTATTTCTTCAAAGTAAAAGCATTTGATACTTCAAATAACTTAAGTGGTTTCTCAAATCAGATATCAGTTCTTGTTCAGGGCATTACGGCTGTAAATGACCTCCCGTCGGGGAAACCTGAGAGTTATTCTCTCTCACAGAACTATCCAAACCCGTTTAACCCTTCTACTAGGATTGTGTATTCTATTCCTTTTGAAAGCAATGTTAAACTTGTAGTTTATAATTCATTAGGTCAGATGATTAGAGAATTATACTCTGGAAAACAATCAGCTGGATATTACGAAGTATATTTCAATGCTGCATCATTATCTTCTGGTGTTTATTTCTGCAGGATGGAAGCCAGTTCATTATCAACTAGTAATATCTATTCAGATATTAAGAAAATGATATATATTAAATAACGGCAATCGACCTTTGAATAGATCAAATTGAATTGGGCGGAGCTAATCTCCGCCCTCTTTTATCTATACTGCCACCAATACAATTAAATTCACCTTACAATAGCTATCTTTTTATCTAATTCCACTTTATTTCATGAGAACCATCTTCTTGACAGTACTAAAATTATTCTTTCCGTCAGTCGAAACAGCTTTTATTGAATAGAAATATACTCCGCTTGGAAAGTTTTTGGCATTAAACTGCACTTCATAATTTCCCGCAGAAATATTTTCATTTACTAGTGTACTTACTTCATTCCCTATTACATTATAGATCTTTATAATCACTTTCGAATCAAAAGGTAACTCATATCGAATCATACTGGTAGGATTAAATGGATTTGGATAATTTTGAGCCATATCATAAACTGCTGGTGAGTTATTTAAGTTAATTTCTATGTCGGATGACAACATCTCATTCCCGTTGAAGTCAATCTGTTTTAACCTGTATTGATATTTCCCGGTTTTGCCCGGATTATCTGAATAAGAATAATTTGAAATCTTAGTACTCGTCCCTTTGCCAGGTATAAAAGCTAGCATAACCCAGCCGGCTCCATTATTTCTTTCAATGTCAAAACCCCGGTTATTTGTTTCGGTTGCTGTTTGCCATTTCAAAGAAACAATTCCATTATGTAATTCACCATTAAATGATGTTAACTCTACTGGAGTCGATAAGTCTCCGCCGATGTTAGTGTTGTTTAATGAAACCGAGTCCGTCCTTGCCAATAATCTACCGTTTATTGATGCACCATTATTTGTAATAATGGATGATAACGCTATGAGGTTCCCACTGAATGTAGAGCTTGATCCAAGGGTTGCCGAGGAGCCGACCTGCCAAAAAACGTTATACCACTGAGCGCCGTTAATGAGTTTAACATAACTGCCCGATGTCGTGGTAAGTGCACCGGTCATTGTGAATATCCAAACAGCACTTGCATCGCCTTCGCCATTGAGAGTAAGAGTGTCTGTTAACCCAAACGTACCGGAGTTAGATTTGTAAACTCCAGGAGTGTGCGTGGTTCCACCAAGTTGAGTAGTAATAGTAGAGTCAACTATTCGTGCAGAGATGCTGTCGTACGCCGCTTTTAAATCGAGTTGCGCAGCGGCAGATGCTGCATCCCCTGGATATCGCACACCTGTCAATGTTCCCGGCGGAAATCCATTTATTATAGCGCCTGGGCTTACTCCAATATCTCCGGCAACTGCAGTAGGACCGGTATTGCTTATTTTGGAACCGGCTAGAATCTTAAAATTGGCAGCCGACCCTAAAAACACTACTGCATCAATTGGGGAGCTCGCTGTTCCGCCAATGGCATTCGATTCCAATGTAACCGATTCAGTCAGAGCTAATGCTCTGCCTTCCAAAGATGCGCCTGTAGCAAACGTAATCTTTGTATAAGCCATAATGGTTCCCTTCATAACACAATTTGTTCCAAAAGTTGCCGCACTGCCCACCTGCCAATAAATGTTGGAAGCCTTCGCTCCCTTGGTCAGAAATATCTGGCGACCAGTGGTCATATTGAAACCGGAAGCTATTTGAAAAATCCAAACAGCATTCCCATCGTCTTGCGCATCGAGAGTAAGGTCGCCTGATGTTATTTCTAGCGCCCCAATTGATTTATAGAGACCAGGGTATAAAGTTTGTCCGCCTATATTTCCGGACACAGCGATAGGATTTATTGTTCGTCCTTTTGCATCATTAAATGCAGTTGTTAAATCAAGCATTGCCTGGGTTAACATAGCTGGGAACGCCACCGAACCTGTTGGGCCCGTAGCGTCAACTGCGTAGATTGTTCCGACAATGTTTGGCATCCCAAATCCTGTCATGGAAGAACCGGTTAGAGGACTGACTCCTACATTTCCGGTAATAATCGTAGGACCAGTATTGGTTATTCCAGCATACGACAGAATAGCAAATCCACCGGTCAAACCAAGATTTACCGGCGAAGGAGATGTTGCAGTAGTTGACTGATTCGTCACCAGGAGGTCAGCCGATTTTAACACTAGAACTTGCTCAGAAAAAGCGATGGCATTCGCAATTAAAACTACGCTCAATGCTATTCCGAGAGTGCTTATAAATCTGGATAAAATACCTTCTATATTTGTAGTATAAGTTTTCATATAAATCTCCATTTAGTTAGTGAAAAACAAGTATTCGGATATTGTTTTTGGTTTATTACTTGTAATAATATTACATATATGTATTGGTAGTGTAAATCAGGCAAAAGGATGAAAAAGGGACTACATCTTTCGGGTGAGTATATCATCAAACTCACAGACTCTACAAAAATTTTTATGTATCAGAGTCCTGATAACCAACCCCTTAATGTTACTTTTCAGTAAATCCATATAGTTCCTTATATTTAAGATTGAATTTTATTTTTTATTGGAGGATCTTTTGGAACAACAGCAGGATGATATAAATGTGCTTATTAAAAGACGATTTGAAGAACTTGATGAATTAAAGAAAAAAGGGATTGAACCTTTTGCTTACTCCTTTGATGTTGATTCCGATTCACAGACAATAAAAGAAAAATATAAAGATGGGGATGAATTTAATGTTAAGATCGCCGGAAGAATAATAGCTATCCGGAGGATGGGGAAAGCTTCATTCACCCACATCCAGGATCATTTTGGAAAAATTCAGATATATCTTAAAAAAGACGATATCAATGAAATGTACGATGCTTTTAAGCTTATGGATATCGGGGATATAATCGGAGTGCAAGGTTTTGTGTTCAGAACAAAGACTGGGGAGATTTCCGTTCATGTTAAGAATCTCCAAATTCTCTCCAAATGTTTGCGCCCTCTGCCTACTCCAAAAGAGACTATTGATGAGCAGGGTAATAAGGTTATTCATGATCAGTTCTCCGATATTGAACTCCGTTACCGCCAGCGCTATGTCGATTTAATAGTCAATCCACAGATCAAGGATACTTTCATCAAGAGAAGTAAAATTATTTCCTCTATGAGAAGATTTCTTGATACAAGTGGCTATCTTGAAGTTGAAACTCCTGTCCTTCAGCCCTTATATGGCGGCGCTGCCGCAAGACCCTTTGTTACTCACCATAATACCCTCGATACAGATCTTTACCTAAGAATAGCTGATGAGCTGTATTTGAAAAGACTTATTGTCGGTGGCTTCAATGGTGTTTATGAAATATCCAAAGATTTCAGAAATGAAGGCATGGATAGGACTCACAATCCTGAATTTACTATGATGGAACTTTACGTTCCATATAAAGATTATGAATGGATGATGAAATTTGTCGAACAGATGGTCTTTAGTATTTGTAATGAAGTTTTCAGTAGTCCTGATTTTGAATTCGAAGGGAATAAAATAAACTTTAATCCGCCTTGGAAAAGAGTTTCTATGGTCGGAGCAATTAAAGAAAAAACCGGTATCGATGTAATCACTGCTTCTGATGATGAAATACTGGCAGCGGCTAAAAAGTTTGGTGTTGATATTAAAAATGCTATGGGAAGAGCCAAACTTATTGATGAACTTTTTTCAGCCACTGTGGAGCCTGGTCTGATTCAGCCCACATTTATTATGGATTATCCGTTAGAACTGTCCCCCTTGGCAAAGAAACATAGGTCTAAAGAAGGGGTAGTAGAAAGATTTGAAGGATATGTAGCGGGACGGGAAATATGTAATGCATTTTCTGAGCTTAATGATCCTTTGGAACAGAAACAGAGATTCCTTGGACAGTTTCGTTTGATCGAGGAAGGGGATGAGGAAGCTCATCAGATCGATGAGGATTTTATTCGCGCTCTTGAATATGGAATGCCACCTACCGCAGGTTTGGGCATTGGTATTGACAGATTAACTATGCTTTTCACCGGTCAGTCTTCTATCAGAGATGTTATCTTCTTCCCCCAAATGAAAATTGAGGTTAAAGGTTAATATCTCCTTTTATATAATTTGCCATTAGGATCGTAATTTGAAATACAGCATAATTATTCCTGTTCTTAACGAAGAAATATTATTACCCGGTATATTGGGCCAGTTGAATGATCCATTATTAAAAAAGAAATATGATTATGAAATAATCATTTCAGATGGTGGAAGTAAGGATAATACTATTGAGATTGCTTTCAAAGTAGCTGATGTTGTCAAGATTCATAATAAGGATTATAAACAAAATATTGCTCAGGGAAGAAATGAAGGTGCGAAATTGGCGCACGGAGAAATACTTGTTTTTCTGAATGGAGATATACACCTTTCTTCTGTTGTTGACTTTTTTAATTTTATAGATACTATGTTTTCTAATAGTAATTATTTGGCTATGACATGTGTTGTTAAAGTTTTCCCGGAAGAGGAAATCCTTAGTGACCGCCTTTTTCACTGGGGATATAATACCTATTTCAAATCGTTAAATAAGTTTGGTATTGGAATGGGTAGAGGTGAATGCCAGATAGTAAGAAAATCCATTTTCAATAAAGTAAATGGAAATAACGAAAAACTTGCTGCTGGAGAAGATTTTGATCTTTTCCGGAGGATAAAAAAACATGGGAATATCCTATTTACTGATAAGATTTCAGTCTATGAATCGCCGCGAAGGTATAGGAAATTGGGATATGTCGGGGTTTCATGGTCATGGGCAAAAAATGGATTATCCGTATTATTCAAAAACAAGTCTATTTCAAAAGAATGGGAACAAGTAAGGTAGTTATGAAAAAATATCTTATAGTCTTATTGTTTAGTTCGGTTCTGTTTGCACAGGTTGAATATGTGCCAGTTAACAATAATATTTATTCTTTTCTGGAAAGAATGGACGCTCTGGGTTTTATCTCCGGTTACAATTCTTTCGAGTTACCAAAGACAAGACATGAGGTTGCATCGTTCATAAAAGAAGTAGATATTCATAAGGCTAAACTTGATGCAGTTGATCATTCCATCCTTGAAGATTTAAAAACGGAATTCGAATACGATCTATATGGCACTTTGAATAATTCGATGTCCCTGTTCGGAAAAGGGGATTATAATCCTTTCTCGCAAAAAGAAAAATATATTTATACCCAAAGGGATTCAGGATTAGGGACTCTTTTTATAAATCTTACCGGTGAAGCGGATGGAATAATTAAGAGCGATAGAATCAACGAGAGGACAACCTCGGCAAAACTTGGAATTATTGGTGGTGAGATCAGGGGAACAGTATTAAATAATTTCAGTTTTTATATCAGTGGTAGCAATGGCTTACTGCTGGGTGATAAGGAGACTTCCTTCTTGCTGAATGAGCTGAAGTATAATTACAAGTTAAATGAAACGGCAATATCAAAATATTTTGATGAAACTGCGGGATATATGACAGCTGATTTTGATCTTATAAGATTTAAGATCGGAAGGGATAGGCTAAAAATAGGATATGGTTATATCGGTGCACTGATTGATGATAACTCCCCTCCTTTTGATTATATCGGTATGGATATAAATTATGGCATTCTATCTTTTTCTTACTTTCATGCCAAAATAACTGGCTATCCTGGCAATCAACCAGATAGTGTAACTCAGGGTGTAAACCTCGTCGGGGAAAAATATATTGGTTATCACCGGCTGGGAATAAATGCTTCTAAGTATACAGAATTTGGGGTCGGGGAATTTATAATATACGCAAACCGCCCGCTTGAGTTTGCTTATGTTAACCCGTTTAATTTCTATAAATCGGCTGAGCATGCTGGACAGGACCGGGATAATTCGATGTTGTTTTTTGATATCTCAAATAGATCAATTTGTGGTCTGAAATTATACAGCTATCTTTTACTTGATGATATTGACTTCGGGAAATTATTCACTGGCTGGTATGGAAATCAGAATATTTGGAATTTTGGATTAACCTCTTCAAATCTCTACAAATATATCCCCCTAGATATCAAAGCTGAATACCAGAGGATTGAACCTTACGTTTTTACTCATCGTTTGCAGTATAATAATTTTACAAATCTCGGCTACCCGCTTGGAGCATTTACATCTCCAAATAGTGAATTGTTTTTTACAGAATTAACTTATAGGTTTAATTATAGATGCAACGGTTCCTTAGGGTTTATTTACGGAATTCATGGCGCCAATCCTGTTAACAAGGATGGATCTGTCATTAACGTTGGCGGTGATATTGCTTTAGGACATCGGTCTTTTGACAACAATATTATTCATTTCTTAAATGGTGATTTGGAATATCAACGGATTGTTAGCGCCTCTATAAATTATGAACCTTATAAAGAAATAAATATTATTCTTAAGATAAATTATTTGAACCAGTCCTTGCAGAATTCAGTTCATCAGAAAGAGATTCAATCATTTTTTACTTTGGAAGCTAAATTATAAACGGAGATTATATGAAACCTGGCAGAATTAAATTTCCATTTACCATCATAATACTTGTTTTGGGAATTGTACTGGGGTTTCAGATTCAGAAAACATTTTCAAATGATCATCTCAGTGATAGCATATCAAAATTCAGTGATGTTCTTACTTATACCGAAAAATATTATATGGAAGATGTGGATGCCCCTAAGCTTGTAGAGGCTGCTATAAATGGTATGCTCCTTAAGCTCGATCCTCATTCTGTCTATATACCAGCCAAACAGCTTGAATCTGTTGAAGAATCATTCAGGGGGGATTTTGAAGGCATCGGAATTGAATATCAGGTCGTAAATGATACCCTGACTGTTGTTTCTCCAATAACAGGTGGGCCTAGTGAAGCTTTGGGTATTATGAGTGGTGATAGAATTGTTAAAATTGACGGGATAAGTATTATTGGAATTACTAATGAAAATGTTCAGAAAAAATTACGCGGTAAAGCTGGTACTAAAGTAACGGTTTCTATTTTAAGATCTGGAATTATAAAGTTACAGGATTATGTGATTACAAGGGATAAAATACCTATCTATTCTGTGGATACACATTTTATGATTGATAATCGGACAGGATACATCAGCGTGTCAAGGTTTTCTGAAACTACTTATGATGAAGTCCTGAGTGCTTTGAATGATCTTAATTCAAAAGGCATGAAACAGCTTATCTTTGACCTTAGAGGAAATCCCGGCGGTTATTTGAATCAGGCGGTTAAAATATCCGATCTGTTCTTAGACGGCAAGAAAAAAATTGTCTATACAAAAGGCAGAAGAGAGGAGTTTAATGAAGAATATTTTTCCGGTGAATCATCTTCATTCGAAAAACTCCCCTTAATAATTCTGGTCAATAAAGGAAGTGCTTCGGCAAGCGAAATTGTTTCGGGCGCTGTTCAGGATTGGGATAGGGGACTAATCGTTGGGGAAACTACTTTCGGAAAAGGATTGGTTCAAAGACAATTCACACTTCCTGATAACTCTGCACTAAGACTTACTATTTCTCAATACTTCACCCCATCAGGTAGATTGATTCAGAGAGATTACAAGAATAAAAAAGACAAGGATGAGTATTATTCCCAGGCTGGAAATTCAAAAGAGGAAGAAGGTGATAATCTTAATCATAAAGCAGAAGGTGATTCTTCATTAAAGGTATATAAAACAAATGGAGGTAGGATTGTTTACGGTGGTGGTGGAATAACCCCGGATTATATTGTTAAAACCGAGGATATCACAGATTATACAACGGAACTGCTTAAGAACAATATATTTTATCAGTTCGTTCTGAAATATCTTGATAATCATGCCTCGGAGATAAAAACTAAATATCATAATGATCTTAATTTCTTTCTGAATGACTTTAAGATATCATCAGGAGCAGTAAAAGATTTTACTGATTTTGCTTCTTCCAAAAACGTTAAAATGAATGAGGAAGGATTTAAAAAAGATAATGCATATATAACCGCACGCCTAAAAGCGCAGATTGCAAGAAATTTCTGGAAAAATGAAGGTTGGTATCAGGTGCTTCTTAAAACTGATAACCAGATTGAAAAAGCGGAAACATTATTTCAAGAGGCAAAAGATCTCGCTAAATTAAAATGAACAGACTAATTCTTGTACTTATTCTGATCCCGGTATCTCTTTTCCTTTCGGGGAATACCTCAGAGAATAAAATAAAGAAATATGAATTCGGATTCTTTACAGATAAAAAAATGCAGGTAGGGGAGGAGCTGACCTATGTCGTTAGCTATTCTTTCATAAAACTGGGAGAGATTAAATTAATCGTTAAGGATAAAAAAGAGGTAAAAGGAAAAGTTTATTATAACACCGTAGCTTACATTAATTCTTATAGCGGCATACCATTTGTTAGTCTTCACCAGGTATATGAAAGCAGGATTAACCAGAATTATGCTTCCGATTTTTTCAGGGGTATAGTTAAACATGACGAATATTTAACTTTTACTGAATATGCTTTCGATTATAATAACTACAAAACAAAAATTAAAAAAGGTAAGGTTAATCCGTATCAGCTATGGACCGATTCTACTGCAGGTTTAAACCAACAGACGCAGGACGGACTTTCAATATTTTATTATGCACGAATGAATCTCGGTACCAAGAAATCAGTAAATGTCCCTTGTTTTGTAAATGAAAAGTACGAAACCACTAAAATTAATTTTTATACGGATGTAAAGACAGCAGAAATTGATGCTGTTGATTATGATGTCTCCTGCCTGAGATTTGATGGGAAAATGAACTTTATTAGTATCTATGGCCTTACGGGGTATTTTGAAGGGTGGTTTTCAAACGATGAAGCATCTATTCCCATAATCGCTAAAATGCAGCTCTTTCTTGGAAATGTAAAACTTGAATTAAAACAATGGAAAAGGGAAGGATGGACTCCTCCAAAATATCTGAAATAAAGCTTTTTCCATATCTCGATTATTTCCCTGAAATTCACTCCTCTGTGTTCATTGCGTCAGGCGTCAAAATTATCGGAAATGTTAAAATTGGCGAAAATTCAAGTGTTTGGTATAACACAGTCATTCGGGGAGATGTTCATTATATTAAGATAGGATGTTTTTCGAATGTTCAGGATTGTTCAATGTTACATGTGACCAATGGAAAGTATCCCCTTAATATCGGTGATAAAGTTACAATAGGGCATTCAGTCATACTCCATGGATGTACATTGCAAAATCTTTGTTTGATTGGAATGGGGGCTGTTGTTCTTGATGGAGCTATAATAGAGGAAAAAGCAATGGTTGCTGCTGGTACGGTAATCACTCCCAATTTTGTAGTTCCTTCGGGTAAGCTTGTAGCCGGAGTCCCTGGTAAAATTATAAGGAATCTTACTGAAATCGAATTGGATGAGTTTGAAAAATCCGCTTTGCGGTATAAAAAATATACAGAAATTACAATTAAATCATTAAAAGATCATAATTATATCTAAATGTTGATTAAGTTTTGGGGAACGCGTGGTTCGATACCTGTTCCTGGAAATAGCACGTTGAAATATGGAGGCAATACTCCATGTGTTGAGATCCGTTCTTCAGAGAATAAGCTTCTTATTCTGGATGGAGGTTCTGGTATCCGGGAATTGGGCAAACATATTGTCAATAGCAGGGATGAGGAGGATATAAACATCTTTATTTCCCATTATCATTGGGATCATATTCAAGGTATTCCTTTCTTTATACCACTCTTTAATCCGAAGAACAAAGTTACATTTTATGGTATTTCCAGCAATGGACTGAATGTTGAAAAAGAAATGAAACAGCAGATGCTTCCTAATAATTTTCCGCTCAGTCTTGAAGAATTTAAGGCAGAACTCCATTTTAAAGAAATAGATCAAAATATTACTTATAATATTAATGGATTAAAAGTCGAAACCTTTATTCTTAATCATCCATCTCCTACTCTTACATTTAAAATAACCGAAGCAAATTCTTCTTTAATCTATATGACCGATAATGAACTGATTATTGATAATGAACTGGAAAGACAGAATGATTCATTTTTGAAATCCATGAATAAAGATTTGATTGCCTTCTGTAAAGGCTGCGATTACCTTGTTCATGACGCTATGTTCGATGAAGATTCTATGCTTGATAAAAAAGGATGGGGACATTCAAGCAATGTTTCTCTTGCTCAGTTTAGTATTATGTCAAATATTAAAAATCTTGTACTTTTTCATTTCAATCCGGATTATGATGATTTCAAAATTGATTTCATTCTTAAGGAAACACAAATGTTTTTAGAAAAACAGAATTCTAAAATAAAATGTATTGCGTCTAAAGAAGGACTTGAAATTAAGATTTAATTCTTTATTTTTAGCCACGTGGTTAAAAACTTACAAATAAATTATTCGGAAAAAACTGATTTTAATAAAAGAACTATTCACAGTATTGTGAATTATCTTAAGAATGAACTTAATTTCTGTATAAATGCGGTTACAGTAAATTTCATTTCATCCAGGGAAATTACCTATTTGAATATAAAATATTTGAACCATCATAATTCTACAGATATAATTACATTTAATTATTCAGGCAATCATTCTGAACTTGATGGCGAGATTTTTATTTCTGTGGATGATTGCAGGAACAATGCCGGGAAGTTTGGAGTTAAATTAAATGAGGAATTGGTAAGACTTATAATTCATGGTTTTTTGCATTTATTAGGCCACAATGATAAAATCAAGTCAGAAAAAAAGAAGATGTTCGAATTACAAGAAAATCTATTAAATAATTGTAAATTTGCATTATAAATAATTAATTAAATATGGTATCTGAGATAGTTGAAGTTATTGTAAAGGTTTTTGAGGGGATTAAAAAGGAAAATTCTCTACAAGATGTTGAAAAATTGCTTCCAACCGGAAGCACTTACCAAAAAAACATAATCCCTGCTGCATATAGTTGGATTTATGACAAATCCGTCAGGGATAATTTACAGGATAAGCAAATCAGCGTTGCCGCAGAAAGTGGCTTCAGAATTTTATCAAATGAGGAAAAATCCATGTTTGGGGAAGACATAGAAAAATATTTAATGCATCTTTACAGTATCGGTCTATTGAAAAGTAATGATATAGATAAGATTTTTGAACAGGTGCAGTTGTTTCCCGAAAATGCTAAAAATCTGGATAATATAAATCTGTTGATATTATCTTTGTTCTTTGATACCGATAAAATATCCTTACCGGGAAGTAGGTATATTTTATATTCATCCGATACAGTAAATTAAAAAAAGAGTTTTATGAGTAAAAATCTTGTCTTGGTGGAATCACCAGCAAAGGCCAAGACTATAAATAAGTATCTCGGCAAAGATTATGTTGTCGAGGCAACTATTGGTCACATAAGAAACCTTCCTAAAACTAAATTAGGAGTCGATGTTGATGATAATTTCAAGGCTCCTTACCTGAATATCAGGGGTAAGGGGGATGTTATCAAAAAGATTAAATCATTAGCATCTAAAAGCAAAAATATTTTTATAGCAACTGACCCTGACAGAGAAGGAGAAGCTATCGCTCAGGATATAGCTGATGTTATTGTTGGTATTAATGGCTTGAATATTCATAGAGTTCTGTTTAATGAAATAACCAAAGGTGGCGTTCTGAAAGCCATGCAACATCCAAGCCATATTGACGATGCCCTTGTTTCTTCTCAGCGTGCCCGTAGAGTGATGGATAGAATTATTGGATATAAGATTAGTCCCTTCCTTTGGAAAGCTGTAATTGAACAATCTGGTGGCACCTCGCTGTCTGCAGGACGTGTGCAGTCAGTCGCACTTAAATTGATCTGTGATAGAGAAACAGAAATAGAAAAATTCCATCAGGTTGAATATTGGTCAATTTGGGGAACTTTTGAAACTGATAGAGGAGAAACATTTAAAGCAAAACTCTTCAGCATCGGCAATAAAGATATTAAGACTTTGCATAAAGCCAATATGTCTGATGAGGAAATGAATGAATTCTTGCTGTATAATATCCCGCTTAGTGACGATGCTACTGCTTCTTATCATTTTAATAGACTGAAAGGAAAAGATAATTTTTATATTTCCAACATCCTGAAAAGAAATATAAAGAGGAATCCACCAGCTCCATTTATTACAAGTAACCTGCAAGCCGAAGCTTCCAGAAGATTAAGAATGCGTCCTAAGCAAACTATGGTTCTTGCCCAGAAACTTTATGAAGGGGTCGATCTCGGTAAAGAAGGTACTTTAGGTTTAATTACCTATATGAGAACAGATTCTACTAGGATTAGCGAAGATTTTGCTGCTGAAACAAAAGATTTTATAATCAATAGTTTTGGCAAAGAATTCCTGCCTGCTGGATATAATGTATTTAATAAAAAAAACGGGATAATTGTTCAGGACGCACATGAAGCTATCCGACCTACTTCATTAAAGTACACTCCTGATTTTGTAAAACATTTTCTCGATAAAAGATCATTCCAGCTCTATGAACTTATCTGGAAAAGATATATCGCTTCTCAAATGAATCCTGCACTTATGGAAACTACACTAATTGAAATTGCAGCGGATGAATTTCTATTTAAAGCTTTCGGAACTGCTGTAAAATTTAATGGCTTCATGCAGATTTATGAAGAAGTTACTGAACTGCAAGATGATGCTGAAGAGAAAGGGGAGTATAGGAACGAAAAAATTCCGCTCGGCTTGGTTAAAGATGAAAAACTCAATCTTGATGACCTGCATAAAAATCAACACTTTACAAAGCCCCCAGCCAGGTTTACGGAAAGTACTATTATTAAACACCTTGAAAGCAAAGGAATAGGAAGACCCAGTACTTTTTCTTTGATAGTCAGTACTATTCAAGATAGAAAATATGTTGAAATGACTGAGAGAAAACTTATTCCGACTAAACTTGGAATATCTGTTAATACAATTCTGGTTAAAAATTTCCCTGAGATTATAAATGAATCATTTACTGCTTCAATGGAAAGCGAGTTGGATCAGATTGCACGAGGCGAAAATGACTATGTAAAAGTACTTAATGATTTCTACGGTCCTTTTGCCCATGCCCTGAAGCATGTCGAGAATAACATTGAAAAAATGATATGTGATAAATGTGGTTCTGAAATGGAAATAAAGGTAGGCAGGTTTGGTAAATACCTTGCCTGTTCAAAATACCCCGAATGCAAGAATATTAAATCATTTAAAGATTATTTCTTACAGAATCAGGAGCCTGAATTTACAGGTGAGTTATGTGAGAAGTGTGGAAGCAGGGCAGTGTTTAGGGAAGGTAAATTCGGCAGATTTATAGGGTGCGAGAAATATCCTGATTGTGACTTTCTAAAAAATATTTCACTTGGTCTTAATTGTCCTAGGTGTACTGAAGGCTCAGTAGTTGAACGAAAGACAAAAAAGAATAGGTTGTTTTATGGATGTTCCAGATATCCGGATTGCGATTTTATAAGCTGGTATAAGCCGGTGCCTGAACCTTGTCCGCATAATGACAGTCTATATATGGAACAAAGATTTTCACAGAAGAAAGGGAAGTTTCTGAAATGTCCTGAATGCGGTATTGAAGTTATTCCGGAAGAAGTAGAAGAACTCGAAGGATAATGTTGATAAAGGAAGTTTATTCCGAATATATAAAAGAGATTAGGAATATTAAAAGGTATTCTCCCCATACTGTTATTTCTTATTCCGAGGATCTTAAATCATTTCTGAATTATTGCGTCGAATATTCGAAAACCGATATAAAAAGTATATCTGAAAAATTCATTAAATCTTATCTTATGGTGCTTAGTGAATCTGGACTTGAAAAAATTTCTGTGGCAAGAAAGTTGGCTTCAATAAGAGGTTTCTTCAAATATGCTTATAAATTGAATTATATTGAAGTTAATCCTGCCTGCTTTATTTCAAATCCAAAATTCAGCAGGAAATTACCCGAAGTTGTTCCACAGGAAATAATATTAAATGCCTACAAAGAAATTGACAAAGATCAAAAAAATGCTAAATTATATAAGGTAATAATCGAATTATTATACGGCTGCGCCCTTCGGGTATCTGAACTTTGCAACCTTAATTTCGGAGATATAAATATTCGTTCTAAAACAGTTCGTATTTTAGGAAAAGGAAATAAAGTAAGGATCGTTCCAATAGGGGACAAGTCCATTTTCGTATTAAATGAATATTTGTCCGATAAAAACTTGGGCGCTAAAGACCCTCTTCTAATTGATAAAAATGATAAAAGAATTTATCCAAGGATAGTATGTACAATTGTAAGTAGCTGTTTGGCAAAGGTATGTGATCTGGAGAAAAAAAGCCCGCATGTCTTGAGACATAGTGCTGCTACTCATATGTTGGATAACGGCGCTGACCTTCGGGCTGTAAAAGAAATATTAGGACACGAAAATCTTTCGACTACACAAATCTACACACACGTCAGCATCGAAAGATTAAAAACTGCATATAAAAAAGCTCATCCAAAATCATAATTAAGGAGGATTTATGAACATATCAATAACGGCACGGAAGTTTAAAGCTCATGATACACTGAAAGAATTTATTAATGGTGAGGTAAATTCCCTTGAAAAATATATAGATAATATTCTTAATGTCGATGTCATTTTAAGTTATTTGAATTCTAAAGAAAATGTGAAAACTGCAGAAATTATTCTCCAGGTACCAGGTCAAACTTTAACTGCAGAAGAAAAGTCAGATGATTTTAAAAAATCAGTTGCGGCTTCAGTTGAAAAATTATCCCGGCAGCTTCAGAAACTTAAATCTAAAAAGATTAATCATAAACCGGTAGATATTGAAAATTTAACTCCTATTGACATGAGCACAGATATCAATGATTAAGATTGATCAAAAAGCCATTTCAAGAAAAGAATTCATTTCTGTTGAATTACTCTTTACTAATTCGAAGGATAAATTCAAGTTGAGATTATTATCTAATGAATCTGGCTTTTCAAAAAAGATATTTGAACAAAATTTACACAGACCCGGCTTAGCCCTTGCCGGGTTTGTTGATTTATTCTCCTTCTCTAGAGTACAAATTTTTGGCAATACGGAAATGAGGTATTTACGTCAGCTCTCCGATGATAAAAAGGAAGAAACTCTTCGTAGAATATTTAAATTTAATATTCCCTGTATAATTCTTACTGATAATAATGTCCCTTTCCCCAAATTAATAGAACTTTCAAATGAGTATCATATTGCCCTCTTTTCTTCTCCATTTTCAACTACTAAACTCACATTTCTCTTGAGTGATTTTTTAGATGATCAGTTTGCCCCCAGGATTTCCATTCATGGTTCCTTTGTTGATGTATATGGCTGCGGATTATTATTTGTTGGCAACTCAGGAATTGGCAAAAGCGAAGTTACTCTCGATCTGGTAGAGAGAGGACATAGACTGGTTGCAGATGATATTATTATTTTGACAAAGAAAGGGGAGGGAATTCTTATGGGTTCTGGAACCAATCTTGCAAAACATTTTATGGAAATTAGAGGTTTGGGGATTATTGATGTCGAGAGGATGTTTGGGATTAGGGCGATCAGGTACCAAAAAAGACTGGAAATCATTGTGGAGCTGGAGATTTGGGATGATAAAGCTGAATATACCAGAACAGGACTTGATGAAAATTTCGTTTCTATTCTGGACGTTGACATTCCATATGTGAAATTACCAATTTTACCCGGCAAGAATATTACTGTTATTTCCGAAGTAATTAGTCTTAACTATTTGCTCAAGCATTATGGTCATGATTCTTCCAGGATCTTCGAGAAAAAGCTGAATGATAAGCTAAAAGAAAAGAAAACAGACGATATCAGAGGAGTTGACTATTTTGAGCATGATTTTGAGTAAAATAATTATATGATTTCACTTGACTAATTTTCCTTTATTTTTTACATTCCGCAACCATTTATGAAAAAATTATTTTACTTCTCAAAAAGCAGCCTTCAATATGTAGAAATTGGAAAATTAAAGTCTAAATTGGCTATTTTCTTTTGTTTCTTATTTCTGGTGGTAACTACTTCTGGCGTTGGCGGGTTTTTTATCCTTTCCTATGTTTTCAGTCCCGTTAAATCATTTAATCAAATGGGTAATGAAAATACTATCCTAAAAGAAAAATTGGATGGGATAGTCCATAATTATTTTAAGATAAACAATGAATTAGACAGCTTAGTGCAGGTTAATCATGATTTAAGGATTGCTGCTGATCTGCCCCCAGTTTCCGATGAAGAAAAAAGAGTTGGTGTTGGTGGTGGCTATTTTGATAATAATATTGATTTTTCAAAAAATATAAATTCCAGATTGAAAACTGCACTGATTTATATTGAAGAAATTTCTAGAAAGGTAGAATTTGAGAAAACAAAATATGCTGAAATTTCGAATAAAATGATTGAAAATAAAAAATTATTCGAATCTATACCTGCTGTTAAACCATGTGAAGGTACTTTGTCAGAACATGGTTTTGGTATGAGGATACATCCAGTACTGAACATTCTCAGGATGCATGAGGGGATTGATATTATAACTGAAGTTGGTACTTCAGTGTTGGCTACCGGAAAAGGTATCGTTGATTTTATTGGTATTAAAGGGGGATATGGTTTGTGTGTGGAAATTAACCATGGCTTCGGATATACTACATTATATGGTCATTTGTCATCTGCTAATGTACAATTGGGACAAAAAGTTTTAAGAGGAACTGTTATTGCAAAGACTGGCAATTCTGGACTCTCCTCAGGACCTCACTTACATTATGAAGTTACTCATGATGGGATCAAACTCGATCCTGTTGGATTCTTTTTTGATGACTTAAACATTTTTGCATTAAACCATAAAAATTGAATTGGGAGAATAGTTTATGATTTGGACTGTGGAGCTTGCATCATATTTAGACGATGCACCTTGGCCAGCAACAAAAGAAGAACTTATAGACTATGCTGAAAGGATAGGAGCTCCTTATGAAGTAGTTGAAAATTTGCTTGAACTTGAAGACTCTGAAGAACCGTATGAATCGATAGAAGATATTTGGCCCGATTATCCTTCTGATGAGGATTTCTTTTATAATGAAGATGATTTTTAATTTCCAGGCGCTTCTAAAGCGCCTTTTAATTTATGAATAATAAATGGAAGGGAATTTATGGTCAACAGTCTGTCCTGGATATACTCGACAGGTTGATTCTCTCCTCTAACATACCGCACGCTTTTTTATTTACTGGAATCGATGGTGTTGGAAAGGAATTTACTGCAATAAAATTTACTGCAGTCGTGAACAGTATTGATACCTCCAATTCTGAGCATTTGGATCAAATTATTTCTGCTTATTCTGAACCTTATGTAAAATTCGTTTATCCTTTGCCAAGAGGGAAGAATGAAACCGATGAAAGTGGCCCTTTTGAAAAACTTAATTCCGACGATCTGGATTTGATAAAAGAGGAACTACATAAGAAAAAAGAAAATCCCTACTACAAATTATCAATTCCAAAGGCTGCAAAAATAAAAGTAAATAGTATAAGAGATATAAAGAAATTCCTCTCATTTAATTATAGTGATATTAAATACAGAACAATATTGATTTCCGATGCTCATCTTATGAATGAAGAAGCGCAGAATGCTTTACTTAAAAATCTTGAGGAACCTCCTGAAGGAGTAATATTTATCCTGATAACTCCCTACCCAGGATTGTTACGGGAGACTATAAGATCCAGATGTTGGGATCTTAATTTCAGCCCTCTTAATAATTATGATCTTAAGGAAATTCTAGTATCTCATTTTAATATAGGACCTGATCTGGCTGAATCAATTGCCCCTTTTTCAAATGGTTCGATTACAAATGCATTGAATCTTCTAGATACTGATTTCTATTTTCTCCTTGAAAAAGTAATATCTATATTAAGGTTTTCATTTGCTAAAAAATATCATTCAGCATTGAATGAGATTTCATATTTTCTTAAAGAAAATTCTGCGAACCGTATGAAAATTCTTGTTCAGATGATTATAATTTGGCTAAATGATATTCAACAGCATAGAATTGGAAACAATAACTATTTCTTTGATAAGTATACTGAAACATTGGAAAAGTTTAATTTAAGATTTCCTTTAATTAATCTAAATGATTCGGTTGTTAGGATTGATTATTTCGGTTCAGTTATTCCAAATAATATTAACCTAAATTTGATTGCAGTAAATATTATATATGAGCTTTCAGCATTAGTCGATAATAAAGTCAGATTTTAATTATGTTAGATTATTGAGAGGATTCAAATGAAAGTAGTCATAACATCTGCTAAACGAACTCCAATTGGGACATTAAATAGCAGTTTATCCTCATTAAGTGCTCCTAAACTTGGGAGCATAGCAATAAAGGGTGTTCTGGATGAGTCCAAGATAGATCCATCCATAGTTGGTGAAGTGATTATGGGGAATGTATTGACTGCAGGACTGGGGCAGGCTCCTGGGCGTCAGGCAGCACTATATGCAGGTCTTCCGAATAATACTGAGTGTCTTACTATCAATAAAATGTGCGGCAGCGGTCTGAAAGCAGTTATGCTTGCTCAACAGGCTATTTTATGCGGTGATGCTGATGTAATTATAGCAGGCGGGCAGGAAAGTATGAGTAATGCTCCGTATATACTTTCCAAGGCGAGAAATGGGTATAAACTAGGTAATGGTGAATTAATTGATTCTATGATAACCGATGGATTATGGGATGTTTATAATAATATTCATATGGGGAAATGTGCAGAAAGTTGTGCCATGGATTTTAAGTTCAAAAGGGAAGAGCTTGATGATTATGCTATAAATTCATTTAAGAAAGCTCAGCAAGCACAATATAATAATTTATTTAAAGATGAGATAATTAAAGTAATTATTAGTAGCAAATCAGGTGAATCCGTTGTTGAGATTGATGAAGGTCCTTCTAAAGTTATTTATGAAAAAATACCTTTACTGAAACCAATATTTGATAAATCTGGTGTTGTTACAGCAGCAAATTCATCTAGTATAAATGATGGAGCGGCAGCATTATTGATCATGACCGAAGATAAAGCAAATGACTTGGGTTTAGTTCCTTTGGTCGAAATAGTAGCACAGGCTTCAACAGCTAAAGTTCCTATTCAATTTACCACAGCACCGGCTGATGCCATCAATAAAGTCCTTGCTAAAGCAGGTTTAACCATTGAGAATATTGATCTTTATGAGATCAATGAAGCATTTGCTGTTGTATCTCTTGCAGTAAATAAATTATTGAATATTGATAATTCTAAAGTAAATGTAAATGGTGGTGCTATTGCTTTAGGGCATCCTATAGGAGCAAGCGGAGCACGAATACTGGTAACTTTAATTCATGAAATGAAAAGAAGAAATTCTGTTCTCGGCCTTGCTTCTTTATGCATTGGAGGTGGGGAAGCATCGGCTGTAATTATAAAAAATTATACAAAATAATGGTGAAGTATGGAAATCAAGAATATTTCAGTAATTGGTGGCGGAACTATGGGAAATGGGATAGCCCATGTTTTTGCTATGAAAGGATTTAATGTGAATTTGGTTGAGACATCGGAGCAGCTTTATTCCCGCGCTTTTATTACAATTTCACAGAATTTGGATCGCCAGGTTAAAAAAACTTCTATTACAGAAAGTGAGAAAAACGCTATATTAAAAAGAATAAATAAAGTTATATCAATAGAGAATATTCCTATTAATTCTGATCTGGTGGTTGAGGCAATATTTGAAAATAAGGAGGCTAAACTATCTATATTTAGTAGATTAGATAAATTGCTTAAACCTGATTCAATTATTGCGTCAAATACATCATCAATTTCGATTACAGAACTTGCTGCTTCTTGCCGCCCTGATAAGTTTATTGGTATGCATTTCATGAACCCTGTACCAGTTATGAGGCTAATAGAGATAATCCGTGGATATTCTACAAGTGAAGCGACATATATTACAATCAAAGAGCTATCTCAAAAATTGGATAAGATTCCCGTGGAGGTATTTGATTATCCGGGATTTATATCCAACAGGATACTTATACCAATGATCAATGAAGCGATTTTTGCTTTAATGGAAGGTGTTGCGTCCAAGGAAGATGTTGATAAAGTGATGAAACTAGGTATGAATCATCCTATGGGACCATTAGAACTTGCAGATTTTATTGGACTTGATATTTGTTTAGCGATCATGGAAGTTCTTTATAATGGATATAATGACTCGAAATATAGACCTTGTCCATTATTAAAAAAGATGGTTGCGGCAAATAAATTGGGACGTAAAACAGGGGAAGGATTTTATAGATATTGATGAATACTTAACTTGTTTAATTGAGTAATAGATTATATAAAAAGCCTATAATGTATATTATGTAAACTAATATTATTTCTATTTTTTCTTAACAAGCAATATTCTCATAACTATATAGATATTGATTACATCTACCCTAATTATTCACGTTCAATACTAGAATATATCTAAGTGCATTATATATCAAAAATTGCTTTTACAAACTGTTCTGGGATAAATGTTTGGAGGTCATCAATATCCTCGCCAATTCCTATATATTTTATAGGTATTTTCTGCGTCGAGCTTATTTTAAAGACAAATCCGCCTTTAGCTGTTCCATCCAGCTTAGTAATGATTAAACCAGTAATATTAGTTACCTTGGAAAATTCCTCTACTTGAATAATAGCGTTTTGTCCAGTATTACCATCAAGTACAAGAAATGTATCGTTAGGAGCATTTGGGAGCACCTTGTTGATTACTCTTTCAATTTTTCCAAGCTCATCCATTAAATGCATTTTATTATGTAAACGGCCGGCTGTGTCAATTAAGACAACATCATATTTTTCTTTAATAGCTTTTAATACAGTGTCATAGGCTACAGCTGAGGGATCGGATCCTTCTTTATTTAACACTATTTCTACATCAGCACGTTTTGCCCAGATCTCAAGTTGCTCATTAGCAGCTGCCCTGAATGTATCTGCTGCTCCCACTATCACTTTCAATCCTGCTCTTTTAAAATTATAAGCTAGTTTTCCAATCGTAGTAGTCTTCCCTACTCCATTGATACCCACAATTAAGATTATATAAGGTTTATATTTATGTATCTTTTCTTCTTCACCATCAAGATTCTGAAAATCAAAAATTGAAATCAATTCTTTCTTAACAAAATCCAAAATATTTAATTCAGAACGATCATTTTCAGATTTAAGATTCTTCCTTGTATTTTCAATTATTCTGGCAGCAGCATCATATCCAATATCTGCAGTAATTAATGTTTCCTCAATTTCCTCTAAAGTCTTATCATCTATCACTGCTTTACCGCTAATAGTCTCAGCGATAGTATCGACTATTTTATCCCTGGTTTTGGTAAGTCCTTTTTTAAGTTTAGAGAAATTGAAATTATCAAACATGCCCATTATAATTAGCCTTGTTTTTCTGAATTATTATCTGCTACTGCAACAATATCGAATTACGGTTTAACTTTCAAGAATTCGATTCCCCTTATAACATAACCCACAAAAGATACAAGGATCAACAATATACTTATGTAATAAAATGATATGAAATAGACGGAACTTTTATCTGCCTGCAATAGTATTAAAATAATGACGATTCCAATTATAAGTACGGTAATCTTACCCAACATATTTGATGGCAATACTCTTCCCAATTTCCTTGTTAAATATATTCCGCCAAGGAATATTAAAATGTCTCTGCCAATTATCATAAAAAAGTAATATCCTGGGATCTGATGTATCAGATAAAGTTTCGTAATTATTATTCCTATGCAGATTTTATCTGCCAATGGATCGATTATTTTCCCGAACTCAGTAACCTGGTTCATTTTTCTCGCTAGATATCCATCCATAATATCAGTCAAGGAGGCAAATAAAGTTAGCGAAAATAGCATATATCTATTGGATGTAAAATCATCAAGCATTATCCAAAAAGGAATTGCCAATAAGAGCCTTAACAAGCTCAAATAGTTAGATAGAGTATTTATTTCTTTTATTTTTATCATTTAATATTATAAAGAGATTAAAAATAGCCAAGAAAACTATTTATAAAAAATAAATGTGGCATAGTCATAAAGAAAAGCACTGTTGTCCAAATTAATATTAAACATTATTAAAATTCATAAAATTTTGCTTAATTGGGATGGATTCAATTCAAAAGCGGGGTTGATTGTCTCTTTTAATCTGGTAACAAAATAAATATCTCGTTCTATCCATTGCCGGAACATCCCTCTCTGTGCAATTATAGAATTTCGTGTAAGCATGATCCCGTTTGCAATCGAAGTATATATTCCTCGAGATGCAGCAAAAATGAACGGGGACATATTTAAGCAATAAACAGAAATAGCTTCAGGAATTATTAATGTATTTGGAGCTGATGAGAAGCTGGTTGTCTTTGAAGTAACAGATACCTATTGCGATCTGCCTTTAATTATGCAGTGATGCAATCATAGAAGATACAATTATGTATCAAGGCTCAAGACAAACAGAAGAGCGAGGATAATTAAACTTACCTCTTCGATAGAAACAAAGAAATATAAAGTCCAATTAGAAAAAGTGATATTAAAATCAGGAGGAGTAGTAAAAATAGTTCGAATATAAATGCTTATTAAAAGAGATGTTCCATTGGGGTATTCTTTAAGATGAGTAAACAGTATTTATGTCTAAGGGCACATTATAGTATAAACTTACCGTCAATTGAATCTGCCGTATAATTATCATTGTGTAATGCTTCAAGGGAAAAGATACTTTTCTGAAAGATTTTATTGTTAATTAAATTT
>OCTA010000598.1_pt1 | contig 33062 bp, 25 predicted proteins | sample 1538991 | NCBI WGS metagenome assembly OCTA01 (sample SAMEA3539302, study PRJEB22396) | soil metagenome | biome: tundra; feature: field; material: soil | place: USA | collected 2010-05 | depth 0.15 m | reverse complement strand
ACAGCAAGGCAGTGCATCGCGCTTACGCACGAAAAGCCAAAGTGATTGTGCCGGCGCTGGAGACCTATGAAAGCCAGAATCCCGGGCAGCCCGAGATCCCGCTGGCGGTGGCGGTCCAAAGCACCGGCGAAACACCGTCATCGCACCCTCACTAGAAATTATGCCAGCCGGCTGCCTCGCTCTATTTTGATTATATGCCAAACCCGAAAAAAGTTGACCAATCACCCGGAGTGATTGCTTTCCGGTTGGACCCGGAAAATGAAACGATCCTGGCGGAGCGTGCCGCCGCGCTGGGGGCGATGCGATTCATCTTCGAGACATAAAACAGGTTTTTGAAATAATGGGCTTCATCCACAAACAGCCGGTCCACCCCCAGTTCTTCAAACGTCAGGCAGTCATCCTTCTTTTCGTTCGCCGCCAGTTCCTTGAGTTTGGATTCGAGCTGTTTCTTTGCGCGCTCCAGCGCCTTCACGATGCGCGAATCACCCTCCTTGCGCTGCTGCTCGATGGCCAGCGCCAGTTCGCGCAATTGCTCCTTGAAGAATGCTTCCTGCGTCTCGCGCGCCACGGGAATCTTCTCGAACCCCGCGTGCGTCACAATCACGGCATCCCAGTTGCCGGTGGCAATCCGGGCCATCAACGTCTGGCGCTTCTCCTTCTCGAAATCTTCCTTGGTTGCGACCAGGATGTTCGCGCCGGGATAGAGGGCGAGCAGTTCAGACGAAAACTGGCCGAGCATGTGATTGGGCACGGCGAACAGCGGCTTGCGGCACAGCCCCAGACGCCGCAGCTCCATGGCGGCGGCAGCCATCGCGAACGTCTTCCCGGCACCGACGACATGAGCGAGCAGGCAGTTTGGCGTTTGCAGGATGCGCCACACCGCCGCCTTCTGGTGTGGTCGCAAGACAATGACCGGACTCGCACCAGGCAGGGTCAGGTGATCACCATTAAAAGTGCGCAGCCGCGTGTGATTAAACTCGTCATTGTATTTGCGGACCAGGCGTTCGCGCCGCTCATCGTCCTGCCAGATCCATTGCTTGAACCGCTCTTTCAACTTCTCCTGTTTGTCGCGCGCCGCTTCGGTGGCCGGGCCGTTGATGACGTCACGATCCTTGTCCGCGTCGTGGTCATAGACGGTGGGCACGCGCAGATTCAAGGCATCTTCAATCAGTTCCAGCGCGCTGCGGCGGTCGGTGCCGCATTCGGTGGTGTTGGCAACGCTGAACCGGACGCTGTAACCGCCGCGCACCACCCACAGTCCAAGTTGCGGCGCATGACTGACCGTGATGCCTTCCTCGTTGAGCACCTGCGCGGCAAACAACTGGATGTCCTCCGCCGGAATCCACGTGCTGCCCAGCCGCGCGTCAATTTCCGTGGCCGACAAGTCCGCCGGTTGAACGGCCTTCAAGGCGGTCACGTTGCCGGCAAACTGTTCATCCACGAGCGCCGCCGCCTCGGCGGCCAGGAGTTTCGCCCGGACATTGCCGGACAAATAATCGTCCTCGGTTTCCCAGAGGTTGGTTTGCGGGTTGAGAAAAATCGCGCCTTTGAGTTCGGGCAAAAACTCCGAAGGGCGGCGATGCAACAGTTGCGCTAGATAATCCAAATCCACGCAGCCGCGTTCGTTCAGCGTCACCAACAACGCCTCCGGCGGCGTATCAACCTGCGCGATGGGCCGCTTTTTCTGGATCGTGCGTTCGCGAAAAATCGCCGCCTTGGTCGCGCGGCCGGTTTCCGGGTCATAAAGTTCCAGCGAAAGGAGCAACGGCAAATCCGGGTCGCCACGAAACGCCGAAGTATTGCCGCGTTCAGACAGCGGTCCGAACCGGGCCACGAAACTGTCGTAGGTCTGGTTGAGTTGTTGCCGGGCGGTCACGACGTCCTCGTCCGGCGTGCCGTTGAGTTGCGAACACAGGCAGCGCCGCACCGCGTCGCGGACTCGGACCATTCCCCGAATCCGCCGCACCACTTGGGATGGCATTCCCGTCAGGACATGGAGCGTGTCACCGTCGCGCATCGCCAATTGCTCGTTCACAATGGCGTAGGCGTTGGGCTTGATGTGTTCGGGAGCGGGGAACGACTGTTCGATCGTCGGACGCGCCACCCGGTGGGCCTCCGGCTTAAAGATGTCTCTCGGCAGCAGGGCGATGACTTCGGGCAGTTGCTCGGCCAGAGTGCGTTCGTTGGGAACCAGCGTCGGCTCGCTGCGCGCATACATCTTTCCCTCCAGTCGCATCTCACCCAGCATCATCTCCGGGTGCGCGGCGAAGTATTCGTTGACCGGAATCGTCTCGCCCGTTGAATTGGAAATCTCAACCAGTTCCTTCCACGCGGGGCCGTTGGGAAGTTCGCCGGGCAGCCGTTTGCGGAGCATCACGATGTCGGTGGTGACCTCCGTGTTCGCGTTCTTCTTGAAGGCGTCGTTGGGCAGGCGGATCGCGCCGAGCAAATCCGCCTGATTGGAAATATATTCACGCAGCGCGCCGTCCACCTTGTCCAGCGTGCCGTGCGAGGTGATGAACAGGACCAACCCGCCGGGCCGCACCTTGTCCAGCGCCTTGGCAAAGAAATAATCGTGAATGACAAAGTTCCAGGATTTGAATTTGGGATCGAATGGTTTGTAATCGCCGAAGGGGATGTTGGAAATCGCCACGTCGTAAAATCCGTCGGCGAGTTTGGTTTCCTCAAAAGGCTGATGGCGGAGGTCGACATCGGGATAAAGTTTTCGCGCCAGCCGCACGGTGATGGAATCAATCTCGACCCCGGTGATGCGGGAACCCGCTTTCATTTCGTCCGGCATGAGTCCGATGAAATGGCCGAGTCCCGCTGCGGGTTCGAGCACGCGCCCCTGCTTGAAACCGAAGCGGTGTAGCGCGGCATACATCGCCCGGATGACCACGGGCGCGGTGTAATGCGCGTTGAGGGTGGTCGCCCGCGCGGATTCAAGTTCGTCGGTCGTCAGCAGCGATTCCAACTGCGTGCGTTCTTTTGCCCACGATTCGTTCAGCGCGTCAAACACCTGCGGCAATCCACCCCAGCCGACGTAACGAACCAGCATGCGTTTTTCTTCCTCCGTGGCGGGCTGATTGTCCGCTTCGAGTTTTTTCAGCAACGCGATGGCGGCGAGATTGTCGCGGCACTTTTGTTTCAGCGTGCCGAGGCCAATCCGGTCCTCATAGGTGATGCGGAAGTTGTTTTGGTTGCGCGGCGGTTCCGGCTCGGCGGTCGGAACATCTACGCCCGCGTCGGCTTCGGCGTCTTTATGGTGGCCGTCCGCAAGGACTCGGGCGGGAGGAAGATGTATCTCTCCCGCACCATTTCCCAGGCCTGGTCGTGCGCCGATTGCGGCGTTGCACCCTGCTGGATCAACTGCCGGCGAAGCTGGTCCAGTTCCATTTCGGTCTGTTCCTCCGCCGTCAGCAGCATCGCGTGGAGCTGGTTCGACGCTTCCAGCTCCGCGACCATTCGCGGGCGGAATTCCCGCCAGTGTTTCTCGGCCATCAGGCCGTATTGGGTGAGTGGTTTCATAGTTCAGCCGTTGCAAACCGAACAAATCCAGTTGCAGATTTGAATCCCCCCGCTGTTGCCGTCCACGCGTGCGACAGCCCACCGCCATCTCCGGCATATTCCCCTCCCTCTGTCTTCGAGGTTCTATTCCAAAAAACAGCGTTAGTCAACGGAAGCCGGCAACTCTGCGAGACCATTGGGGATCGAACCATGTTCCCTGCCTCACAACAAAATCCTCGCGCGAATTATCTTCACGCGAGGGCTCAGTTTACTGCCAGCGGCAAAGGCATCTGGCTGCCATGCTTCAATGGCTGTGACCGTAATCCTTGCTTTGGGATTTCGACTTCTTCTGCATCGCTGATGCCTGCTGGCTGGATTTGGCGGCGTGCCGTTTGATCTTGTTCTGTTTCGCGGCCCACTGCTCGCGCACGGCGGCCCGGACTCTTTCCAGATGTTTCTCCTTCACCGGGTGTAGCCGGTCAGCGGCACGATTCAGCCGCGAGGCCAGCAGTTTTAGGCAGGCTTCGGCGGCTTTAAATTTTTCGGCTTCGCTCATGCGTCAGCAGTGTTTATTCCACCAGGCTAATCGCCAATTCAAGACAGCGTTTCACATCAATTCTGGCCGTATCGTATTTTACCCCATATTCGGCGGCAATTTCTTTGTAGTCCATACCGCGGACATAATAGCTCCACAAATATCCGCGACAAGGGCGCTTCACCTTATAAAGCAAATTCAAAGAGTAAGCCAGGTCCAGACGGTGGGCGGCGGAAAGCGGCTGGCTTTTCTCCGTTTCCTCAACCATTTTCCACATGGTTTCCATGTCGAACGGATCAAGATGTTCCCCGATTCTGTTGGTGCGGAAATGGTTCCGCAGTTCGTTCCTCGCAATCGCGTAGCACCAAGCCAAGGCTTTGGCGGTGGTGCCACCCCGAAAAGATCGCAGTTTCTTGAAAATCTTGAGGAGGGTTTCTTGGAGGACGTCATCCGCGATGTCGGGACTGCACGCCCGTAAAAGATACAATTCAACCTTTGGGCTTACCCACGTGATGATTGCATCCATAATTCGAAGCTCGTCCTCCAGCGTCGTTGCGCGGCGGTATTCTTCAATCAGATGAATCAAGTCGTCCATACCCGCATTCGAAACTAAATGAGCACCTTCCAGGAGGCAATTGTTTTCATGGGATTCTCCTTTCCCGTGACAGGCCTGAATGTCCGCGCCGCCATGCCCGCACAAACTTCTAAAAATATTTTGTTCGGTTTTGACTCGTTTTCACGTCCCCCTCTTTGAAACGGTGAAACAGGCCGCGCGGTGCGGCCCAAACGACGACGCAACCTTATGTGTGAAGAACAACGCTTCTTTTTATCGCTGTGCCGGCAGGTTCCGGCCCGGCTTACGGTCGAACAGGCTGCATGGCTGCTCAATTGCACCCCGGACAATATCAGTTTCCTGATGCGGGCCGGACTGCTAAAACCACTCGGTGATCCACCGCAGAGTGCGCAGAAGCTTTTTGCCGCCGATGAAATGCTGGAACTCATCAAGAACCGGAACTGGCTTGCCCGGGTCACCAACGCCATTCACAAGGGACATCGAATGAAAAATGGGACGCGTAAGTCGGCCAACTACAATGGCGTCCTGCCACGAATTCAGTCACCGGCGGCATAAAAGAGATCACCACGGCAGGGCGCAGCGCGTCCTATCAAGCGGAGTTTTCAACGAGGCCCGCTTGTTTCAGCATGAGAAAATCACACGGAAGCTGCCATTAACATTTATGTCAACAATCCCCGAAGGGGTTCAACGTGAACAACATAATTGGGCGCAATTTTGGGCTGTATTTCGGGATTATGTCGTTGAGGGAAGTTTGTGGTGGCACCGTGGTTCTGGCAACTTGCTTATCCCGTAACAACAGATTATTTCCTTGGGTTTTCCAACCGAACACGCGAAACCAGAAGCCGGTCATATCCATTTCAGCCTCCACTGCCGTCAACAGCATAATCCCACTGTATTCTGCTTGCATATTGCGACCGGTTAAAAATACGATCGGGCGATCATACAGTTGTCGAGGTAATTTCACTATTGCAAATTTGGTGGCAAACTTGATGAAATGGATTGAACTATTAGTAGTTGGATTGGTCGGGCTGGCGACGAGTCTCGCTCTTATTCCAATTATTCTGCGAGCAAGTCATCGCTATGGGCTTGGCAATCGGGCCCGCGAAGGGCATCACACCCATCAAATTCCCGTGTCCAGACTGGGTGGACTGGCTTTCACGGGAGCACTGGCGGCCGTGGTTGCAGTCTCCATCTTTTTGGAGCCGAACTTTCTAGGAGAAAACCAACGCTGGCTGATCATAGCCAGTTCGCTGACCATGTTTGGGCTGGGGCTGTGGGACGATCTCTGCGCGCTGGGGGCCGGGCGCAAATTTCTCGGTCAAATCGTCATTGCCAGCGCCACCTATTTTTGCGGTATTGGCATTGCCCATTTCCGGGGTCCGTTCACGGATCAAATTGAACTGGGTTTGTGGGGCTGGCCGATCACGGTGTTTTGGCTGGTGGCCCTGACCAACCTGATCAATTTGATTGACGGCGTGGATGGGCTGGCGGGCGGCATTTGCGTGATGCCGTTGTTACTTTTGAGTTATGTCTCCTGGCAGGGTGGCTTCGTGCCCCTGATCACCGTCGGCATGGTCGGTGCCCTGTTGGGCTTTTTACGCTTCAACTTTCCCCCCGCCCGGATTTACATGGGCGATGGCGGGGCCTATTTCCTCGGTTTCCTCATCGGCTGCCTGACGATTGTCACCTCTCAAAAGGGCACCATTATTGCCGCGCTGACCGCCCCGTTGTTGGTGCTGGCACTGCCCATCATTGATACGGCGCTGGCCATTTTGCGGCGGGGTCTGCGCGGCCTGCCCTTGTTCCGGCCGGATCGCAGTCATCTGCATCATCGCCTGTTAGAGTCTGTTTGAGAATTCATTCTGGCTAAGACAAAAAGATGAAAAACAGGGTTATTGGAAGTTCCCTTTATAAACATTGCCGCACCGCCCAGCAACGATTCATGATTGCCGTCCTGTTCGATACCGGTGCCCGCGCCGAGGAATTTCACAACATCCGGTTCGAGGATATTTATCTTCCCGAAGGGAAAGACAACTTCGTAAAGATTGCTCTCAAGCAGGAATACTCCAAAACGCTGGGACGCACGATTGCGCTCTATTGGAAATTCTCGTTGGAGGCTGTCAAAGAATATCTGGCGGAGCGGATTGCAGAGGGCATCAAACCGACCGATCCAATATTTCGGGCTAATTACTCGGCCACCCGAAAATTTCTTCGACGCTTTGGCATGACCGTCCTCAAACGGCCGGTGCACTACCATTTGTTTCGTCATAGTTCGAGCACGTTTTACGCGACCAAATTAAATCGGCAGGAACTCTGTTACCGCTACGGTTGGATGTTCAGCAGTAATATGCCTGATGTCTACATCTCCCGCGCCGGCATGGAGTCTCGGCAGCTTGATGAGAAATTCACCCAAACCGAACTGGGCACATTAAAAGACGACTTGGCCAAACTTGATCAGGCTGCCCAGATTAAATCCGACCGGATAAAACAGTTGGAACAAGTAATGCCAGCAATGCAGACAAATCTTGAGGCGATCGCCCGGGTCCTGCAAAAGAATCCTGCGGTTGAAGAAATCGAGGCCGCGATAAAAAAGAAAAAACGGCCGGTTGATCTGAACGTTTCCGTAGCACAGCCCGCTGAAACTCGACCTCCGGCAAAGTGTCTCCATACGGCAAGACGATAAACGAAATGATGCGGCAAACGGCGCGAATGTTTGAATCGGCGGGCGTGGCGCGAACGGAACGAGGTATTATTAACTGGTGCCAACCGAACCGCCAGGGATTGCGCGGTTGGATAGTTATTATGATCCGAACGAGCGCAAATACTAAATCACGCCCCAGAGTGTGGAGACGGTGATTCAGGAGGAAATCCAACGGGCGAATAAATCAACCAACGTGCCGGATTCGGAAGCCTTCGGAAATCATGTGGAACCCGTGAAACATTCGCCGTCCTCCATCACGGGAAAAGTCTTGGATGAACGGACGGTTGAGGAACTGGAGCGGGAGATCATGGACTTGAAAATTACAAATCGAGGCAAGAATATGTTTATCCTACAACTCAACAATGAAGGGTCCGGCCTTTTGAAAGGCTGCTGTCAGCCAACCGCACGGTGGGCCAATTGGAAACAAATTGCACCAGTTGGATGCGCCTAAATTGTGACATATATCCCGCAGTGTTGCAACCGGTGCTTGCCGTCATTTAGCATCTCTCCACACAACTAACCCGGCAACTGCCGACGCACCATCCGCTTGCCCTCCAACTTGCTCATAATCGTCAGCCTTTTTAATTTGACGCCCAATCTCTTGAAACAATATATTGCGAAAATGAATTCCAGCCAAAAGCTATTCTTCCTTACCGCGCCAGCGTCAAAAAGCAAATTCTTATCAGTTCAGTTGATGAATCGAAAGATGCTGGCGATGGGCTTGCTGGGCCTTATTTGCTGTGGCATCCTTCAAGCGGCAAGTGAACTTGTTCCAACACAACTGCGCTGCGAGTATTTAACAAATCCCCTCGGGATAGACGAATCGAAACCTCGGCTGAACTGGCAATGCACGGCCATAGATCCGACATCTCGCGGTTTAACACAGGACTCCTACCAGATTGTGGTGGCGTCCTCACCCGAGATGTTAGCCAAAGATCAAGGTGATCTTTGGGACAGCGGCAAGGTCTTGTCCGGACAGAGCATTCATGTGCCCTATGCGGGCAAACCGCTGGTTTCACTACAGCGGTGCTTCTGGAAGGTTCGCATGTGGACTCTCAAGGGTGAAGCTTGGAGTGAACCGTCCGTCTGGACGATGGGCTTCTTGAAAGAAGAGGAGTGGAACGTCAAATGGATTGGTGCCACCAGCCGGAGCACGGCATTCTTGGAAGGCGCGGAATGGATTTGGACTCCGGAAAAGGAAGCGGGTATCTTCTATCCTCCCGGAGAGCGCTATTTCCGCTGGAACGTAACGCTTCCGGTGGCTGCAAAGATTGACAAGGCCATGGTCTTCATGACAGCCGACAACAGCTTTGTATTATACGTCAACGGCAAACGGGCCGGCGGCGGCGATAACTATGGCATTGTGCAATTGATTGATGTCACCTCTTACCTTTCTTCGGGCCGTAATGTATTGGCCATCAAGGCGACCAATGGCGGCACAGTCACCAATGCAGCGGGCCTGATAGGGAAACTTGAAATACGTCTTGCCGATGGGAAGTCGATCACATCCACACTGAACGCAGGCGTCCTGACCGCAACCGAGAAGCAGAACGGCTGGGAGAGCGTCGCCTTTGATGACTCCTCGTGGAAACCAGCCCGGATATTGGGAGCGTTCGGTATGGCCCCTTGGGGAAAACCAGCCGTCCTCGGCGCTCCGCTCCCGCTGTTAAGGCGTGAGTTTACCGTCTCCAAATCTGTGAAGCACGCCACCGCGTATATTTCCGGACTCGGTTTTCATGAACTACGGATTAATGGCGCCAAAGTCGGAAACCACGAACTGGAACCAGGCTGGACTAACTATCGCAAAGCCTGCGAATACACGGCATACGATGTCACGCCTTTGCTCAAGGAAGGCTCCAACGCCCTGGGTGTGATGCTTGGCAATGGCATGTATAATGTCACCGGTGGACGTTATGCAAAATTCAAGGGCTCTTTTGGAGACCTTAAATTCATCCTTCATTTGCGCGTCGAATATGCCGACGGCACGACCGATTCCGTAGCCAGCGACGAATCCTGGCGTTCCACTCCCGGGCCGGTTGTATTCTCCTGCATCTATGGCGGTGAAGACTACGATGCCCGGAAGGAAATCCCGGGCTGGGACAAGCCGGGACTTAAGGATTCAAATTGGACTCCTGTAGTTGTTCTCGCCAGTCCCGGCGGCAAGCTGACAACCCGCTCCGCTCCTCCCATCACCATCAAAGAAGAGTTCCGCCCGGTTAAAATCATCCAACCTCGCCCTGGCGTCTTTGTCTATGATCTCGGACAAAACTTCTCTGGCTGGCCTGCTTTGAGCGTCTCGGGCCCAGCGGGAACTTCAGTTAAAATGATCACCGGAGAGGCGATAGATACTAACGGGCTTGTCTCCCAACGCAGTTCCGGTTCTCCGGTGTGGTTTTCCTACACGCTTAAAGGAACGGGAACAGAGGTCTGGCATCCGCGATTCTCCTACTCCGGCTTCCGCTATGTGCAGATGGAGGGTGCGATTCCCGAGAGCGAAACGACGGCGGCTCCTGATAAGCCCCGGGTCCAACAACTGGTCGGACAGTTTCTGTATCCCGATACGGCAATGGAAGGCGAGTTCGCCTGTTCCAACCCGCAAGTGAACGACATCCATGCCTTGATCCTGGCCGCCATCAAAAGCAACTTCAAAAGTGTCATGACCGACTGCCCGCACCGTGAAAAACTCGGCTGGCTTGAGTGCTCCCATCTTCTGGCTGGATGCTTTATGTATAACTATGATTGCGCCCGCTTCTACGAGAAGATCGCCGGCGATATGCGCGATGCCCAGCTTGATAACGGCATGGTTCCCGATATCGCGCCGGAGTATCCGGTTTTCCCCGGTGGTTTCCGCGATTCACCAGAGTGGGGCAGCGCCTGCGTCATCGCCCCTTGGCGCGCGTATCGCATGTATGGCGACGCGCGGATTCTCCAAGACAATTACGATGCCATGAAACGCTACGTCGCTTATCTGGGCAGCACAGCGAAGAATAACATCGTTTCCCATGGATTGGGCGATTGGTGCGATGTCGGCCCAAAAGGCCCCGGTGTCTCGCAGCTCACATCCTTGGGCTTGACCGCCACCGGCGTTTATTACCAAGACATTGACATACTGCGTCAAATCGCCGGACTGCTGGGAAAAGGGGAGGATGCAATCGCATACAACAAGCTGGCGGAAGAGGTGAAAGCATCCTTCACAGCCGCCTTTTTCCATTCCGAAACGAACCAGTATGATCGCAACAGCCAGACAGGCAATGCCATGCCGCTCTTCCTCGGCCTTGTCGCTCCCGACCGGCGGGTCGCCGTCCTCGATAACCTCGCGCGCGATGTTCGGGCCAGTGGCAATCGCATCACCGCTGGTGATGTCGGGTTCTATTATGTCGTTCAAGCATTCCTAAACGGTGGTCGCAGCGATGTGTTATACGACATGCTCCTCCAGACCAATGGCCCCGGTTACCTCTATCAAATAAAGCAAGGCGCCACCAGCCTGCCCGAAACCTGGGACGCCAATCCCGGTTCTTCCCTCAATCACTGCATGCTGGGACATATTGAAGAGTGGTTTTACAGTGGTTTGCTCGGGATAAGCATGGATGCTCCAGGATTCAGGCGGATCATCATCAAACCCCAACCGGTCGGCGACCTGGCCTGGGCGAAAGGTCATTACGACTCCATGTATGGCCGCATCAAGAGTTCATGGCGACACGCTGGCGGCAAACTAACCATGGAAATCGCCATCCCACCCAATACGACCGCGATTGTCTATGTTCCAGCGCGCGATGCCACCAAGGTCACCGAGTCCGGCAAGCCCGCCTCAGAGGTTTCAGGCATAAAATTGCTCCGGTATGAAAACGGCGCAGCCATATTTGAAATCGGTTCAGGTGCCTACAGGTTTGAATCCGCCGACATGGGTTTCTCGAAGAACTAGTCGGCAACTATGGAATGGATTAAACGAAAACTTCTGCCCTCTTACACTGGCTTCATACATCAAGCCGCCTCACCACCGGCACGCGATGAGCGGTAGCGATACGCAACACCGCTGCAACTTGGTCTGGAGTTTTTGGAAACACCACACAGCGCGGGTGCTGTCGTAAAGCGGCGGTGCCGTCAAAGGAGTAAGGAATCAAATCCTCCGGCGCAGTCAGCACTCGCTCCGCTCCCAGCAATGTGATGAGTTCATTTATAAGCGGTAGATTGAAAATCTCCCGGCAGGCGGAGTCCCGACGAGTTGTTCACGTGAAAGTCTTCGCCGGCATCAGCCCAACCGGAAGGAATCATAAGCCAGTCGCTGTGCCGAATTCATGTTTTCGAAGTCCGGCAGACCATTGGCCAGCTTGGGCCAATCTTTGGCGGTAGAATTTTTTTGCGCTAACGAATTTGCCGATTCGGTATTCCGTTTGGCCAGCGGGTTATTCCGGATCTCCGCCGCCGCCCGGCGTCCGGCGCTACCGTCGTAGCTCATCGCCTGATCGGTGATTTTCAAGTCCGCCTCCAGCGAACGGTGCGGCTTGATGCCCTTTCCTTGCAAGACGCCGTGATACGCCCGCACCGCTTCCTCCGGCGCAATTTTTCCGTCCGTGATGAGCCGCAGCATTTCGATGAACGCCAGTTGATGTTCCGCATTGTTGATTTTGCGTCCGTAAAGAGCGACCCGCGCGCCGTATTTTTGCGCGTCATGGATTAACTTGAAGGCATCACAAGTCGTGCCCGCGCTGCCGCCGAGAATGCCGACGACCAGATTTGGGTCATACTGCGCGAGTTCTTCCATCGCCTTCGGCCCGTGATAAACAATTTTTAGAAAATCGGGGCGGCCCGATTCCGGCACGGCGGCCAGCGTTCGGATGATGTTGTCATTGATGAACTCGCCTATCTTCTCCGGCGCTATGCCGCTGTCCACGTTCGGATCAAACACTTCCAAGAAATGCCGGAAACCCTTGCGCTCGGCCTCTTCGCGGAAGGCTTTATACCAAAGGAGGGCTTCGCGATCCTGTTCCAGTTTGTTGACGAACGTCACCGAATATAAGCCGAGGTTTGCACCGGGGGTTTCGTTGCTTCGGTCGCATTCAATCTCGCCACACTGAATGTGGTCAATGGAAGCCGAGCGGAATGGTTGTGACGGTTCACGGGTGTAGCAGCCATGCCGCACGGCCCAGACATCGGTGGTGTCGTTGGCGCGGCAGGCCGGCGTAACATGCGAATTCTTGAACAAGGCTTCTTTGATGGTGAGTTGTTCGTTGACGTAAGCGGACATGAGTATGATGTCCACCAGACCCTGGTGCGTCACCTCGCGGATGATATCGAGGAACTCCGGCAAGTTGCGGTAGCCGTATTCGTCACGCGTCCAGATTTCTGGCGAGAACTGCGCCGGTCGGGCACCGTGTTTGGCCAGATAGCTGCGCGGGCCGGGACCGCGCACGCCAAACGCCATGTCAGCGTCCTTCGCGTCGGCAAGGATGAATTCATGGGTGGAACGCGGGTTCGCGCGGATGGCTGCGAGCTTTTGGTCAAGGGAACGAATCATATTGCAATTCAGGAAACAGGTTTCGGCTTCAAATTCTTTATGCCCAAAAAATTTATGTTCAGGGTCGCAACCGTGCTTCGACCACTGCAAGCGGTCAATTCAACCGACTGCCCGTCCTTCGCCGGGGTGATTGTGGCGACGCGGTCGAAGCCTTTGGGAATGGGCGCAACGGCCATAATGTAATTGATGACGGTCGGCGCTTTTGGACTGAACTGCAGGCATGTCGGAATTCCTTTCGCCACGAGCGGATTGCTCTTGGCCGATTCCGCCAGTCCCAAGTGAAAATAGGAGGTGACGTCCTCCAAGCCCATGACGTTGACATGCCGGCTGCTCCACGGCGCGTAATGCCGGCCACCGTTGGAAATCCAAAAAACCGTCTGCCGCAGCATACGCGGGTCTTTTAGCGCGAACCAGACGTATCGCTGTTTGGGAAATGTCACTGCCGTCCATGCGAACGGCAACGCGCTGTCGTTGACTATCATGGCCAGATCGTCGAATCCACGGCGCGCAGGGTAGCGGCTCAAGTCCGTCAACTCACCCGTGGCCATGGCAACCTTCTTCAGCGAGGTGAATTCCGCGCCCGGCTTGAGCGCCGAGTAACCTCCCTGTTCCGGGTTCTCAAATGGAACCGGCAACACCTGGCCGTAAACGAAGCGGCTGGTCGAAATGATTCCGCTGCCGGGTTCATCAGGAAATTTCAGCATGGCATGGTGTCCAAAACTCATCGGATCGCTCATCTGTGAAATGACGTGCTGCTGATACACCGCGTTATGGCCGGGGCGCAGGAAGACGTGCTTGTCCACGCGACCGGGCCGGATTTGCGACCGCAAACTAACGTGCAAACCATGATCGGTCAGGGATTCCAATTTCCATTTGGCATTGGCCGTTTCACCATGCACCGGATGCCACTCGCCTTTGAAGGGTGTCGCGTTGCCGCCAAACGGCAGGCAGAAAAAATCGCCGCGCAGCGCTTTCAGCAGCGGCAGCATGGTCGAATCAAGCTTCTCTTCAGCCCACGGAGCGACGGAGAAAGGCTGGATTTTTCCAAAGCGCACCGGGCCGAGATGGCCGCCAAGTTCGGTGACGCAGGCTTCCACATCGCCAGCAGCGATGCGCCAGGAAGGTTGGCCGGAAACGATGTGAGTTTTCATTCGGAAATTCGGCGCAACGCCGGATAAAGTGCGCGGTAGCGGGCAAAATGCTCGTCGTAACAACGGGCAGTGTTGGGCATCACCGTAGCCAGCGGTTTGACCCAGCGACGGGCAAGGTCGGCCAATGCCTGACCAGTGGTCGCGGCACAGGCGAGCATCGCTACACCAAGGCAACCGGCTTCCGTCACTTTCAAAGTAGTGATTGGTCGGCCAATTACGTCAGCCTTCAACTGCGTCCAGACCGCCGAATGCGCGCCGCCACCGATGGCGCGCAGTTCGCGAATCTCGCACCCGGACTCGCGTAGGATCTCAAGGTTCAATCGCATCTCCAGCGCCACGCCTTCGAGCAACGCGCGCAGAATTTCGCCGCGCGTGGAGGAAAGCCGCAAGCCGAGGATCGCTCCCGGCGTGTGCAGATCGAAATACGGTGTGCCCGACGGCGTCCAGTAGGGCAACACCAGCAAGTTGGTCGGTTCCGTCGCGGCGGTCTTCAAAATTTCCGAGTAATCCTGGCCGGGCGCGAATTGATCCCGATACCACTTCAAGATGTTTCCGCCGGTCAGGCTGTAGGCAACCGTGGTAAACATGCCGGGTGCGGCGTGGTCGTAAGTGCAAAGATTGTTGTGCTGCAAGTCCGGTGCAAAGATGGGACGCGCAAAGGCCGGCGTGATGCATTCAACCGAACCGGTCGCATACATCGCCATGCCCGGCTCGGTCGCACCCGCACCCAGCGCGCCGCACGGTTGATCGTGGCCGCCCGTCACCACGACGGCGTTCTTGGCCAGACCGAGATCAATGGCAATCGTGCCGGCAATTGTGCCGGACGGTAGCGGTCGCGCCAGTTTCTCCGGCGACAATCCAATCCGGTCGAGAATCTCGCTGCTCCATTCATGCCGCCGCACGTCAAATAACATCGTGCGCCCGGCCAACGACCAGCCCATGGCCGGTGCCAGCCCAAGACGCATTTGCAATAAGTCTTCGAAACACAAAAATTTCGCAGTGCCCTGCCACACGTCAGGCCGATGTTCTTTCAGCCAGAGTAATTTGAACAGCGTGAACAGCGGATGCGCCGTGTGTCCGGTGATCTGGTAGAGGCGGTCAGCACCGAATTCCAGAGGCCAGTGCTGCGCGTAATCTGTTGCGCGCACATCGGACGAAACCATTGCGCGTCCAAGTGGCTGGCCATGCTGGTCAACCGGCGTGAAGGCTTCGCCTTGGCTGGAAATCCCGATGGCTTTAACCGAGCCTCGGCCCGCCTGTTGCGCTGCCTCGGCGATGACGGTGAGACAGTGGTTCAGCACGTCCGTCGAATCCAGTTCCGCACCGCCGTCGCTTGTTAGATGAAGCGAGTATTCGCGTTGGGCGCTGGCGACCTGACGGCCATCTGCGTCAAACACCACGGCCTTGCAGCCGCCTGTGCCAATGTCAACGCCGAGGAAATTCATCACAGCCTTACCAAGCCTGCAAGTCGTATTTCAAATAACGGGTGAATGCCTCGCGCACCGCACGTTCGACGCGACCAGGCGTCATGCTGACGTGATGCCGGTAGCCGCCGTGGCCGATGGTGTGCAGCTTGTTCTGCAAATGAGGAATCTGGGCAACGCCGGCGCAGCCAAAAAAATCGTCGGCAATCTTATCGTTCGTGATCTCTCCTTCGCCAAGATAGAAAGTCAGTTTGCCGTTCTCGGTCTTGCAGCTTGCGTAGGTCATTGGCATCGGCGCGATGCGACCAACGTTCGGTCCCCATCCGCAACCGCCACCCAGCGCCTTGGCGAACATCGGATGGTCAATCACCTCGCCCTTGGCGGTCATCAAGGATTGCGGGACCGGACCGCAATGGAACAGGATACACTTGTCGGGATCTTCGCCGTAATTATTGTTCCAGTCCAGGCAGGTGGCCGGCCGGCCCGACGCTAGGCGCAGCGCGTGCATCGCCACCGCGTTGCAGACATCCACCTCGCAGGCGCAGGGGATAAGGCGGTCGTTGAGTTCGCTGACCAGCAGGCAAGGCGCGACTTTCAGTTCCATTTCCAGTTCGAGCCAGCAACGGATCGCCAGCGCGTCCAGTTTCAAAGTCTCAACCAAGTCGTCCAACACCACGCCGAGCTTGGACATGGTGAGCATGGCGGCGGGCGGCACGGAACTGCAATTGGAATAGTCGTTCAGCCGGGCAGACTTATTCGCGACGCGCTCGTCGTCGTCCTTCAGGCGGCGCACGGCGCTGATGACACTGGATAAATCCAGCGTCTCGCAGGTGATGCCGTGGCGTTGAAGCGTCAACTCATCGAATCGCACCGTCTTGAAGGCCGTGGTGCGGGCACCGACCGCGGCAACGGTGAAGTTCTTCATGCCCTTGACCACCCGGCAGACACAGGCAAACTCATGCACCTGGTTGGCGAAGACGTCGGTCTGCGGATGAACGGTGTGCGGCGGAAATGTCGTGAACGGCACGCCGTATTGGCAGAACACGTCCATGACGGAAAACTTCCCGCAAAAGGCGTCGCGACGTTTTCGGAAACCCATCTGGTCGAGTTCGTCCGGATAGGCGTGGATGAGAATCGGCACGCCGGCATCCTTCAACGCGGCCACGGCCCCCGTTTCGTCGCCGAAGTTCGGCAGGCACAAGATCACGCCCGCGAACTGGCCGCGTTTCGTCGCCAGCCACGCCGCATATTTTTCGCCTTCGGCAGCCGACTCGACCGCGCCATGCGGCGTGGCCTCAACTGGCATCATCAACGAGTCGTAGCCCAGTTGTTTGAGACGCGCTTCCAGTTCCTGGCGGGCGCCGGCAATGAGTGTTTCAGGGAAGAATCCCCGGTTGCCAAAAAATAAAGCGAACGTTGTTTTTTTCATAAGTTCAATGCGATTTGTTATTCATTTGTTATTCATTACCTCAACACGAGGGCCGTGCCCTCGACTTCCAAATCTTCGCGGATTACTTTCACGGCGGCATCATAAACTGCCTGCTGGGCTTTGGAGACAGATTCTTTCATGAAGTGTTCGTAACGCTGCCGGGTCGCGGTGCCAATGTTGATCTTCGCAATACCATGGCGAATGGCCTGCATGACATATTCCTTGCGGATGCCGGTGCCGCCGTGCAATACCAACGGCACGCCGGTGGCTTGACGCAGTTTTTCCAGGTGCCCAATGTTCAGCCGCGCCTCGACTTTCTTCTGGCTCCGGGCCGCGCATGAAATCGCGCCGTGGACGCTGCCCACTGCCACCGACAACCAATCCACGCCGGTCTCCTGCACGAAGCGGGCGGCTTCCTGCGGATCAGTAAATCCTTTGCCGGAGGCGAACAATTCCTCGTAGGGAGGAAGCGGCCCGGACTCATGCCCCATCACCGCGCCCAATTCGCCCTCGACCATCACGCCATGCGTGTGCGCCAAGTCCACAATCTGTTTCGTTGCCGCGATGTTTTCCGCCAACGACAGCCGCGAGCCGTCCACCATCACCGATTCGTATCCCGCTGCCAAAGCGCGACTGATGTCGCCGACGAAGTCCACTTGTAGATTGTCCTCGTCAATCACTGGCACATGATCAAGGTGCAACCTCGTGTGTCGCGGATCGCCGACCCGCCGGTATTCCTCCGCGATGGCTTCAATGCTGCGCGCCTCGAATTTCACCCACTCCAGCCGCGCCACCATGATGAGGCCGAAGCTGTTCGTGTCCCGCAACGCTTGCACAGTGGGAGCCATCATCGGCAAATAAGGGATGTTGAAACCGGGCACCACAGTTCCGATCTCTCTTGCTTTCGTGAGTGTTTCAGTCAATGTCACAATAATGTTCTCCGTTTAGAAACCGTGGGCTGCATCGCCCGGCTGCTCGTGCGCCGCTTCCATCTCGTCCAACATTTTGCCCAGATCCACATCCTGCCAGCCGTGTCCCTTGCCGAGGCCAAAAGTGATTCTCCCTTTGTAGGGCGGATTCGCTTGGGAAAGAAAATCGTCGAGCAGATGAACGGCGTTGTTCAAATAATAATTGTCCGCATCGCCAACCGCGATATGCAGCTTGCCCTGGAGTTTGAGGCCGATGATTTTCCAGTTCTGCTGCATCACCAGACGCAAGTCATGGTTTTTCCACCCCTCCGCCACCTGATGGTCTATCACGCCGGTTTTCGGATTCCATGGAACAGCGGGATGCCCATCGGCGGCACGCGGTCCGAATAAGGCGTTCCACGCACACCAATCGCAGCCCGACATGGTCCAGCAGTCACCGCAGCCGAGAACATTTTCAATCTGCAGCTCGCTGCGCAGGGTGAGACGCACTTCACCCTCAACAGTCCGCTCGCTGGGACGTTCAAAGCCGTATTGATTCACATAGGCGTTGTCATCGCTGTAAAGATTCACCAGTTCAAAAGCCCGGAAATCCACCGGGTCGGGACAAAAGCTCCAAACCCCGTTGAAGAAATCCGGATAATAAACCTGCAAGGCCAGCGCAGCCCACCCGCCCGTGGAACCCCCCGAGAGGACGCGTGCCGATGGCCGGCCAAAGGCTCGAAATTGCGACTCAACATAGGGAATCAGCTCTTGCGTAACGGCGTCCCCAAATGGTCCATTGTTGGCCGAATTGATTTGAAACGGATCGCCGTAAGGCCCCTCACCATCCAACTGCAACACAATCATTCGTGGCGTCTCATCGGCCAGCCAGACTTTTCGGAAGCTGGATTGTTCGGCCATCAAAGAATTGACTATGGAATATCTGGTGCCATAACCGCCAATGCGCACCAAGATGGGATATTTGCGCTCCGATTCCCGGTCGTAATCGCGGGGCAGAATGATGCCCGCGCGCAAATAAACGGGTCGCCCATGAAACTGGCTTAACAGGCGTGATTGAATTTTAACGAATTTTACCAGTGCCGTATCTGGCGGCAGCAATTCGTCGGGAATCCGATGGGCGAGCCACAATTGAATCGTGCCGCCTTGCGATGGATCCAGGTGAAATTTCTGAACATCACTGTAAAAATTGCCCGGACTGTTGGGCACGCATGAGCCGTTGTTGGAATCTAACAAGGCCTGGACGCTGTAATCACCGCCGGACAGTTCTGCGAGATTGTTTACCGGACAAATGATGGCGTGTTGATCCAACACAGTAGCGACACCCGGCGTGAGTTTGTCAACGTCACAGGCCAACACGCACGGCGCATTCCGACCGGTGCTGGTGACTATGAGTCTTGGTTCCGGTTTATCGTTTCGACTTAAGACAACGATCATCCGGCCGGTTTGGGCCTCATCAACCAAGCCGCTGACCATGCGGATTTCGAACCGCAAACTATTTGTTCCATTGGCCAAACCGCTTGAAACCAGAAAGAGCAGCCACAGGGTGAAACACCTCTTGAACAGCGAATGGTTTGAGTTCGGCATCACAAAAATTGCACGCGGTTTCAATAACATGATTCGAACGAGGGATGCGATGGCTTTAGTCAGAAAACCTTCGTGAAGATCCGCCTCCCGCAGGAGGCAAATCTTGTCTTCCGTCCTACACCGTTTACCTTTCATTCGTCTGATTCTTTCTTAAGTCCAAGACTTCCACGTCTGAGATTTTTTTGCAGCACGTCGCCCCGGCTTTTCGCCGTGATACGACGCCAACCGGCAAAAGCCGCGTGGGCAGCTTCAACCGCTTGGGCGACGTGGCTGCGATCCACCCCGGCCATGCGGGCGAAGACCTTGCCGGTCGCCGGATTGACCACCGGCGAACTTTGGCCGGTGAACACGAATTTGCCGTTCGGATAAACCGGAACTGTTTCCAGCCGGCCCATCCGCAAAACCGGCTTTTTTCCAAGCGGAGTTCGTGTGATGTTCGATTTTTTCATGGGTGAAAAGAGTTGAAGGTTGAAGTCATGGCAAGGCGGATTTAAAAAAACGCAGCCAGTTCGCGTGGAAGATGCCGTCAACGTCGGCGGCGCGATAACCGCGCCGCACGAGAATGTCCTCCAGCTTGTGGAGATCGGTGTAGGTATCCAGATCCCCCGGCGTTTGCTCGGTGCCAAAACCGCCGTCGAGATCGGAGCCGAGGGCGCAATGCTGCGCATCGCCCGCAAGCTGGCAGATGTGGTCAATATGATCCGCAACGACTTCGATGCGGACGAGCGCCGGATTGGTTTCACCACGCTTCCAATTAGGGTGCAGCATCCAGTTGTCGAAAGCTGTTCCGATGACCGCACCGCGTTCGATCAGCATGCGGATTTGTTCATCCGTGAGTTGACGATCTCCCGGCACGAGCGCGCGACAATTGTGATGACTGGCGAGCAGCGGCCCGGAATACACGTCCAGCGCCTGGAAGAGGGACTGGTCTGACAGATGCGTCACATCGAGGATCATGCCGACGCGCTGAAATTCCTTCAGCAGCTTCACGCCCGTTTCGCTCATCGGGCCATCGGTAGAAGTGCCATGCGCGTATTGGCTGCGCCCATAATGCACCGGGCCGACGGCACGCAGGCCGTCGTTCCACCATGATTCCACCTGACCCGGATTTAGAATCGGGTCCCCACCTTCCATGCTGAGAATAATTCCCAGCGGCGTGGTGGCGGAAGCTTTGATCCATTCATCCCAATGGGCGGCCAATTGCGAACGCGTCGTGATGAAACGGAGATGCCCCTGCACTTCGAGCAGACGGTAGTAGGCCAGTTGCCCTTTCGCGTGCGCATAGGCAATCGCCTGGCTTTCGTAATCCAGATCAACACGTTTGACTCCATTGCGCTTCGGCTGGTCCGGCCCGCTTCGGGCCATCAACGTCGCCAGGCACACCGCTACATTTGCGCGGCGCAGTTCGGGAAACGTCAGCGTGTTTCGTCCGCGCGACAGTTCGTCCGTGAGGTCGCGTTCCGTCGCGCGCACCTGGGCGACGCTCGCAAGCAGATCGCGGTTGAAATAAAGCGCGTTCCACGCCAGGTCCAGATGAGCGTCAATGATTGGTCGCATGGGAGGAAATTTCGTTCGCATCAGACCTGCACACATTCCGAACGCTGGCTGCCGAGACCGTCAATACTCAATGTCACAATGTCGCCAGCCCGCAGGTAATGTGGCGGTTTTTGGCCGAGCCCCACACCCGGCGGCGTGCCCGTGGTGATCACATCGCCGGCTTCGAGCGTCATGAATTGTGAGAGATAGTGAACGAGAAAGAAAACGTCGAAGACCATCTTCGAGGTGTTGCCGGTTTGCTTCCGCTGTCCGTTGACTTCGAGGGTGAGATTGAGATTGCGCGGGTCGGCAACCTCGTCCGCCGTGACGAGCCAAGGCCCGAGCGGATTGAAATTGTCGGCGGATTTGCCTTTGGTCCATTGGCCGCCGCGTTCGAGTTGAAAGCTCCGCTCCGAAACGTCATGCGAGACACAATAACCAGCAATAAAATCCTTCGCTTCCGCCGCCGAGGCCAGATACCGGGCGTCGCGGCCTATGACCACGCCCAACTCGACCTCCCAGTCCGTTTTCCGACTTCCGCGCGGAATCAGCACGGGATCGTTCGGCCCGCAGACGGTATTCGTGCCTTTGAGGAACACAATCGGCTCGGCGGGTATTGGCATTCCCGACTCGGCGGCGTGATCGGAATAATTCAGCCCGATGCCGATTACTTTGCCTGGCCGGACAATCGGTGCGCCCCATCGCGCCGCCGCTGGCACCTCCGGCAGTTCGTCTAACTTCGCGTTCAACGCGCGCAATCGTTCCAGCCCGCCACTTTGGAAGAAATCGTGATTCCAATCCGCGAACAGTGCGGAACAATCCTTGCGGTGGCCATTGGTCGTGAGAACACCGGGCTTCTCCGCGCCGCGTTCTCCAAAGCGAATGAGTTTCATAATTAGTTGGCGGTCACGATGGTTTTCTTGCCGGCGGTGAGTTCGCGCAAGGCGTCATCCGTGGCGTTCAGGGTTTGATCAATGTCCGCTTCGCTGTGCGCGAAGCTGATGCTGCCTTGCTTCACGATTACCGGAAAATGGTAGATGCCCCGCTCAATCAATGCGCGACGATAGCGCACATCGAAGGCGGCATCGTGGTGTTCCAGGATATCCCACCAGTCGGCGGGCTCCCGGTCAGTGAAATAAACGCAGCTGGCGCTGCCGACGCGTGAAATGACCACGGGGATTTTGTGCGCGGCGAAGAGTTCACGTTGCCCAGCTTCGAGTTTTTGCGCAAGCCGCTCGAGGTGGCCGTGAACGTCAAGCTTGGGGTCCATCAACTTTTTCAAACAAACGATCGCGGCAGCAACCGGAACTGGGTGGCAATTATAAGTGCCCGCCACGAGCACGCGTTTCTTCGCGTCCGTGGTCGCAGCGAGATCCATGTAAGCGGTTTTTCCGGCCATTGCAGCGAGAGGAAAACCGTTCGCCATCGCCTTGCCGTAGGTGGAAAGATCAGCGGCGACACCCGCGAGCATCTGATAGCCGCCCAGACTCGCGCGAAAACCAGTCTTTACTTCGTCGAGGATCAGCAGGAAGCCGTAACGATCGGCCAAATCGCGCAGCCCCTTCAAGTAACCTGGCTTCGGTTTCACGACGCCGATGTTTTGCAGCACCGGTTCGGTGATCAGCGCCGCGATGGGAAATTTCTTCGCGATGTTTTCGACGGCAGCCAGGTCGTTGAAGGGGATGGCGTGGGTGAGCGCGGCTTCCTCTGGTGGAATCCCTGCGGTGATTGGAACAAGAGGATATTCGTCGCCGTGAACCGGTTTGCCGCCAAGCTGTTCGCGGATGCTCATCAAATTTGTCGCGACAGCGTTGTGATGACCGTTGTAACCGCCCTGCATCTTGATCAAGTGCGAGCGGCCAGTCCACGCGCGGGCGACGCGGATGGCCTGAGAAGTCGCCTCCGAACCGGTGTTGAAGAACTGAACCTTGTCCGCGTGCGGGTTGGCCTGCAGGAACAGCCGCGCCAGTTCGCCTTCTTCGCGCGTGGGACCGCTTCCGTAATTGGACAGATTGTCCTGCATCGCTTTGATTACGGCGGCGGTTTGGTCGTCGTCGCCATGCCCGAGAATGTAGGGAGCAAATCCGGCGTGATAATCAATGTATTCATTGCCATCAACGTCCCAGAGACGCGAGCCCTTGGCCCGGGCGAAGGCGATGACTGGATCGGCTTTGCGATTGAGAGAAGCGAGACCGCCGGGAATGAGTTTTGAATTTTCGGCGAGGAGGAGTTGTGATTTTGGCCAGTTCATTGGGAGGTTTTAATTTAGTTGTTGGGAGAAACGACCGGGCATTTCGCCTTCGGCTCTGCGGATGGTTTTACGAAATACAAGATCACCGCGCTGCCAATGAGGCTGGCGGCAGAAAATTGGAAAATCCGGCTGACGTCAACATGCGCATCGCGCAACGAACCGCCCACATAGATCGTGATGCCTCCAATCACGCAGGAGAACATATTCAATATTCCATAACCAGTGGCGCGGTAGCATGGGTCGCTCACTAGGCAAAGAATGGGCATCATGTTTACGTCCGCAAAAGAACGCATCAGGCCATAAAGCATCAAGCCGCCAATGGCAGCGACGAGGAGGCTGGTGTTCGCGGCCAATAAAATTCCGGGGGCCGCCAGGCAAAGGCCAATGACGGTGATTGTAATTCTGCGTCGTTCACCCCCACGGCTCCAAAAGTCTGTGAGTGCTCCACCAACAATGACTCCAACCAGAACCGCAGCTTGAAGATAACCGGTGGCTGAAAGCCCGGCTGCACCTTGACCGAGATTAAATTGTTCCTTGAAATAAGTCGGCATCCAGCCCACCACACCCCAGCCGACCACGCCCAGAAGCCCCCAATAAATCAGCGCGAGAAAAAATGAGCTGCTGCTGAACAGGCTTTTCACAGCCGGACCGAAAGTTGTTTTAGTTGCCGGAACTGACGATTCCAACGCCGGAGAATGCTCTCGCGGCCCATCGCGCAAAAGAAAAATGAGCACCAAGGAATACACAATTCCAATCATGCCAAAAAGTTTAAAGGCGTAGCTCCAACCATGTCGTTCTGCAAGCCATCCGCCCAATCCACCTAGGCCGGAGCCGACGAATACGCCGCTTATATGGATGCCGTTGGCGAGCGAACGAGTCGGGCCGCGATGATAATCCATGATGAGCGCCATTCCGGCCGGGATGTAAAAGGCTTCGCTGATGCCCATGATTCCCCGGGCAAAAAGGAGTTGATCAAAGGTCTTTGCATGACCGGTCAACCAGGTAATGGCGGACCACGCAAATAAGCTTACAATAATCACACGGCTGCGACTGAAACGATCTGCGAGAAATCCCGCAAACGGACTTAGCAACCCATAAACCCAAAGGAACATTGAAGTGAGCAGGCCAAATTGTGCATCGGTCATCGGAATCGCGTCTGTCACCGAAGTGCGCATCGTCGTCAACATGATGCGGTCGAGATAATTCAGGCACGCCACAAACCACAGCAAGGCCACACACAGCCACGCTTGCGTCATCAATGTGGAGGGGCGCGTCATTTTAGAAGACGCAACATGCCGTTCGCCGCGCCGATCCGCGCGTCTGGTTCAGGGCTGTTCAGCAAAGGGTTGAGCAGCACCAGTCCCTCCTTCTTGCCGCGCATGCCAGTGACGATTCCTGCTTCAAGCTGTCCGTTCGACTTGCTGTTCAAGTAGGGAATCAACTGCTGCTCCAAGTCGGCGATGGTTGCCGCGTCCTTCACATGGAGCAGCAAAGCCGTGATGAGGCAAATTCGCGCGATGGAATCGGCCGGCTCCACTTTCAGTTGCGCGCGCAATTTGGCGACCGAGTTGGTCGAAAGATCTTTCAATCTACCAAGCGCAAATGCGGCCCGCAAACGAGCGATGGGATCGTTGGAGCTTACCAATTTTGCCAGGGCGGCCTCGTCCTTGTCGCGTTCGGATGGATTGCTCGACAACACCAGGAGCCAGCGCGGAAAAGGCGCGGTTGCGTCATCAGCCGTGGTCAGCCAATCCGAAATGAGATCACGGTCTGCGCGGCTCACGGCATTGATTTTACCGAGGCTCTCAGCGGCAGAAATGCGGTCAGTTGCCTGCGGATCGCGCAGCACCGCCCGGATTCGTGCGACGTAGCGATTGCTCTCGTCGCCGCTCGTTGCGCGGGCCAAAACGCGCCAGACGCCAATGCGATACGGCGCGGCAGCCGTGTCAGCTTCCGGGAGGAATATCACCACAATTTTCCTCGACTCCCCGTTATCAAGCAAACCTTCGGCGGCATGGACACGCTGCCATTGCGTGTTGGTGACCATCTCGTGTTCGAGCGCGGAAATCAGTTGCGAGCGTTGTTTTTTCATTTCACTTTGTGTGACGCAGCCAGCAGTCAGCAACCAACCCATGGTGCTGACTGCAAAAAATAAGCGGGCTGAAGATCTCTCCATATCAAACGCGCACCTTTTGCTTTATGGAAACCGGGCCAAGCGTTTCGCCGCTGGCCCAACTTAGCGGCATGATGATTTCAGTCGTATCGGTCAACGGCTTTTCGTGGCGGCGCATCTCATCAAGCAATTGGACGGCATTGCGTCCCAATTCCTCCTCATCAACCGTCACGGCAGCCAGGCGTCGGGCAAGCGCCCCGTCCCGCCAGGTTCCGCCGAAACTAATGAGCGAAATGTCTTCCGGCACTTTGACCCCCATCTGGCTCAAGACCAGGTAAACCATTTCCGCTTCGGAATCAAAAGGGCAGAAGATTGCGGTGGGCCGGTCCTTCCTGCGAAACACTTCCTCCAAATTTGTCTTAAGAAACTGTTCATGTTCAGCCGTCAGCTTCGGAGAATCATCATAGCAAACGAACTCTTCAGGCAGTTTTCCGCCGCCTTCAATTAAAGCTTCGCGGAGGCCACGCTCATATTGACTGCTTAAACCCGCGCGTTGGATGGCAAAGAAAGACGCTCGCCGATGGCCCATTTCCAACATCTTGTGCCCGGCCATCTTTCCTACTTCCAAGGCGGAAAAGGCGACGAGCGGCGCTTGAATTTTTTCGATGCGGCGGTGGCAGAAGACAATGGGAATGCCTCGTTCGTGGAGGGGGCGGATTTGATGGGCGGGAGTGAGCGGGCTCGTGGTGGGGACAATCGCAATACCCGCAATCTTTTTGTCCATTAACTGCAACAGCGCGTCTGCCTGGCGAAACAGATCGTTGGCCGTGTCGCAAACAATGACTTGATTGTGTCGCCCGGACGAAGCTTCGTGAAAGCCGCGTTGAAGCGAAGGATAAAAACCGCCGCGCGAATCGGGAATAACGAGGGCGAAGATATCCAATCCCGATTTGAGTCGTTCCGTAGCGGATTCATGCACGAAAGTTCCACAGCCGCGCACCCGCCGAATCAGACCGCTTCGCGCCAGCTCCGCCAATGCGTGCCGGACCGTATTACGCGAAACGTCAGCCGATATGGCCAGGGCATGTTCCGTTGGCAAAGCGTCACCGGGTTTCAGCCGGCCTGCGCTCAACTCCGTCAAAAGATAGGCGCGCAGCTTTTCGTGTTTGGGCATTCCTCCCAGCGGAGCATTAGCGCTTTGTGGAGCTTTAAGTTTCATTGGTATGAACTATATGGAACATAGTTATGACGGCTAAAATCCGATTTGTCACGTTTTATATTGCATATTGAGCAACATTCCATTTTAATACATTTATAGTTGTTGGAACATATCAGGACCAAATCCAATTAGATAAATCAAAGTGTGTCGAACGAGATTGCTCCCATTTCATTGTCGCACGAGGTTAATCCGCGCGTTCCTGGGCTTTCCCTCAAGAATTTTGGAGGCTTCCAAACAGAAGCGGCTCAGGTCGTGGCTGGATTCATGCCTGCCCTGACATTTCGTTCGCCTCGCCGCGTTCCAGACCTCCGGCAGCGGGGCTATGAACTGGGCGTGTCATTTGACGAAATGCACTTCAGCGCGAATGTCGCAGGCCGCGCCGCTTTAAAACGAAAGGCTGCACATTAGCTTTTTGTCGTTTTTCGTTCGGTTTTGATTTATTGTCAAACGGAACAAAGGCCAACTACATCATTTTAACAGAGACATTCCATGAACCGCTTGCCGCGAAAAATTCCGCTTTCAGTCCAAACCTCGATTGCGATTATGGAAGAAATCGCGATCGGCCGGTGGGATCAATGGCTTCCCGGCGAACATGAATTGTCGTCGCTGTTGCACGTCAGCCGCCGGACTGTGCGGGCTGCATTGGAGCAATTGCGCCGGGATGGCGTGGTGGAATGTCGTCCCGGCACGCGGCGGGAAATTATCCGGCGCAAACCTGAGGCCCTCAAACCGGCAAGCAGCCGCGCGATTTTGTTAACGCCGGTGCCGCTGCATTTGATGAACCCATTCAGCATTTTTCTCATTGACCGGCTGCGCGAACATCTGGGGGCGGAGGGCTATAGTTTGGAAATTCACGCCGGTCGCGAACCCTACCGGACGCGGCGGCCTCAACAACTGAAAAAGCTGGAGGAAACATTGCGCCCGGCGGCGTGGGTTCTCACCCAATCCACCGCGTCAATGCAACATTGGTTTGCGCGCTGCGGTCTTCCCTGTGTCGTGGTCGGTTCATCTTATCCCGGTGTGGCGCTGCCTTCAGTTGATTTCGATTACGCTGCCGTTTGCCGTCATGCGGTCGGCCAGTTTTTGGCGCGCGGGCATCGGCGCATCGTCCTGCTCAATCCGCGTTCCCGAGCGGCGGGCGATATGAAAGGGGAGGAGGGATTTCTGCAAGCGGTGAAGAACACCAGCACGTCCAATGTGGAGGCAACGATTGACTACCATGATGGCACGGTGGCGAATGTCCGCAGCCGTTTGGAGGCATTAATGCGGCTGAAGGAGCGCCCCACGGCCCTGCTGGTTTCGCGGGCGCATCACTTCGTCGCTGTTCTGGGGCATTTGCTGGTGAACCAATTCCGCGTGCCGGACGACGTTGCGGTGATTTCCCGCGATGACGATTCGTATTTGGAAAATATTGTGCCGCTGCCAGCACGTTACTCCGGCAATCCCGAATTGTTTGCGTCCACGTTGTCGCGAGTGGTTTTGGAAGCCATTTCCGGGCGGAAGCCGGCAACGGAGCACCGACTCATGCCGAAGTTTTTTCCGGGACAAACCCTCGGCAATCATTGAGTGGTCGCCCGTCCCGTTTCTTTGTTGACCGTTGCGTTTGGATTCATCTTGTCCCCAAAAGGAACAGGCAAACGGAGGTTGTAATAAATCCCGGGCGGATTTATCTAATAGTCAGAATGACTCTTACTGCCAGAACTGTGTTTGCACACCGCCAGAAGTGCGGCGAAAGAAACCAAAGTGCTGCATTCACCTTGATTGAACTTTTGGTGGTCATTGCCATCATCGCGATTTTGGCGGCGATGTTGCTCCCGGCTTTGGCCAAAGCCAAAGCGAAAGCGCAACAATCCGGCTGCCTGAATAATCTCAAGCAAATCGGGCTGGCTTCCATGATGTATTGCGGAGATTACGCGGATCGATTTCCTGCTTTCCTTATGCTCGCCAGTGATGGGAATTCTTATATCACACAGTATGGCTGGGTCGGGCGGGCTGGCCAGAGCGGGGGATACGCGCTCCTCACGTCGCAGAACCGCCCTTTGAACACCTATTTAGGCAAGTTTGGGCCGACCAATGATGTTGACGTGGCCAGGTGTCCGAGTGAGTTGAACACCAAGAGTGGGCCTTATTATACTGCGGGAACTTCCTATCCGCACAATGCGATTCCCGAAGGAACCTATAAGACACTCTGGATATCCGATGCTCAAAGCTGCAAAACGACCGAGATCAAAAGCCCCTCACGAATGATCACCATCGGCGAGGAAGGCTGCTATTATCCTTCAACCAATCCCGACCCAGCGGTCTTTTCCCCAGTGTTTTTTCGACACACCAAGTATCCCGATTGTCGATTCAACGTCGCCTTTGCGGATGGGCACGCGGGCTTTACCAAGTTCATTTACCAGCCCGGCATCAATAATATGACCGGCCCAGATTACACTTTCTTGCGGGACAATTAATCTCCTTCGCCTATATCCAAACAACCAACCCGGAACAAATAGAACTCAACCTTAACCCTTATGAAAACCAAAATCCTTCCGCCCCGTAACATCATGAAAACCAGAATCCATCCAATCTATGGCTTCCTAAGCTGTTGGGCTTTGGGAGCAATGCTTGCGTTAAGCACGCAAACGAGTGTCAGTGCGGCTGGGCCGCTGGTAAACTCGGTCACGCCGATCTTGACCTTGGAACACGTCCGGGTCGCGTTTTCCGTATCCGTTGATCCCGCCTCAGCCACCAATCTGGCAAACTATTCTTTTACCGCCGGTTCAGTCGCTATAAATAGCGCCACGCTCATCACAAATAACGTCGTTGAATTATTCACCAGCGATCAAACTCCCGGTTCCACGAACACCTTGCAGATTGGCGGCGTGCTTGACTTGAGCAGTGTCAGCATGACTACGACGCAGCTTAATTTCACCACCCCGGCCCTGACTGTTTCTCCGCTTCGTTATGATGCGGGCACCACCACGACCCAGCCTTCCGGCCCTTCAAGTCCGGCTTCCGCACAGGGCGGTTACTGGGTAGAGGCTCCCCCCATCGGTGCCGGTCAGACTGTTAGACCGGTAACTAACGATAATTCCACTGGCTTCAACGCGTGGAATATTGGTGACAATAACACTACCACCGGGAATCCCAACTACACCATGAACATTGATCCGAACTCCAACGCTGGCGCAACCAATGGCTGGCGCATCGTCCAGTGCAGTCGCGTGGTGACCAATTATGCCAATAACCTTACCGACTATTGGATCCTTTATGATCAAAAAAGTGTCCGCTTTGGCATTGCTTGGGGGGTGAATGCCGCCACTAATTTGTTTATGACCGTTCAAGGCGGGAGCACCTACACACTGACCACCAACTGGTCCGTCTATCATACCAACATGATGGTCTATAATCCTGCCACGCAGAAGGCCTCGATCTATTTTGACGGCCAGTTGATTGTTGACAACTATGCCGGCCAGGCGGTGGCTGGCAATTACCTCATCTTTGGCAATGGTCAAGCCACAGCCGCAGGTTCGATGAACTACAACCTGGTGCAGCTCGACGTGGTCGGCGCGACCCAGCCGGTCGTTCTCCTGAATCCGGCAAGCACCAACCTTGCAGCAGGTAAGCCGGCGACTTTCACCGCCGCCTTTACGCCCTTTGTGAATTCGTATCAGTGGCTCTCCAATGGCGTGGTCATTGCCGGCGCGACGGCGACCAATTATACCACGGGTCTCCTTACTGGCGGCGCCAGCGGTGCGCTATATAGCTTGCGGGCATTGAGCGCTTTGGGCAATGTCCAAACCACCCCGGCCACCGTGACGGTCACCGATACTACGCCGCTGGTGACCTCGGTCACGCCGATCTTGACCTTGGAACACGTCCGGGTCGCGTTTTCCTCCTTCGCGGTTGATCCCGCCTCCGCCACCAATCTGGCAAACTATTCTTTTACCGCCGGTTCAGTCACTCTGAATCGTGCCACGCTCATGTCAAATAACGTCGTTGAACTATTCACCAGCGATCAAACTCCCGGTTCGGCGCACACCTTGCAGATCAGCGGTATTTTCGCCAATGGTGGCGCTACCATGATGACGACGACGCAGCTTAATTTCACCACCCCAAACCTGACTGTTTCTCTGGTTCGTTATGATGCGGGCAACACCACGACCCAGCCTGCCGGTCCGGTTGATCCGACTAACACAGCGGCCGGTTACTGGGTGGAGCAACTTCCCAACATTGTCGGTCTGACGGTTGGACCGGTAGCTAACGATAATTCCACGGGCTTGAACGCATGGAATATTAATGACACGACCACTGCCAGCGGGACACCCAACTACACCATGAATCTTGAACCGCGCTCCGTTAATTTTGGCGCAACCAATGGCTGGCGCATCGTCCAGTGCAGTCGTCTGGTGACCAATTATGCCAATACCCTTACCGACTACTATCTCCTTTATGATCAAGCCGGTGTCCGTTACGCCCTTTCTTGGGGTGTGAATGGTGTGAATTCCACTAATTTATATATGACCGTTCTAGGCGGGAGCACCTACAACCTGACCACCAACTGGTCCGTCTATCATACGAACATGATGGTCTATAATCCTGCCACGCAGAAGGCCTCGATCTATTTTGACGGCCAGTGGATTGTTGACAACTATGCCGGCCAGGCGACGGCTGGCAATTACCTCATCTTTGGCAGCGCTCAATCTGCGGCCGAAGGTTCAATGAACTACAACCGGGTGCAGCTCGACGTGGTCAACGCGACCCAGCCGGTCGTTCTCCTGAATCCGGCAAGCACCAACATTGCACCAGGTCAGGTGGCGACTTTCACCGCCGCCTTTACGCCCTTTGTGAATTCGTATCAGTGGCTCTCCAATGGGGTGATCGTTGCCGCCGGCGTGACGACGACCAATTATACCACGGGTGTCCTTAGTCACAGCGCCAACGGTGCGCAATTTATATGTCAGGCGTTGAGCGCCTTGGGCAATGTCCAAACCACCCCGGCCATACTGACGGTTCCCGATGTTGCGCCGCTGGTGACCTCGGTCACGCCGATCTTTACCCTGGAACACGTCCGGGTCGCGTTTTCCGAGCCGGTAGATTCCACCTCAGCCACCAATCTGGCGAACTATTCTTTTACCGCCGGTTCAGTCACTATGAATACTGCCACGCTCATCTCATCTACCGTCGTTGAACTATACACCAGCGATCAAACTCCCGGTTCGGCGCACACCTTGCAGATCAGCGGTATTATCGCCAGTGGCGGCACTGCCATGATGACTACGACGCAGCTTAATTTTACCACCCCAAACCTGACCATTTCTCCGCTGCGTTATGATGCGGGCAACACCACGACCCAGCCTTCCGGTCCGGTTGATCCGGCTGGTTCAGCGGGCGGTTACTGGGTAGAGACTCTCCCCGCGCTTGCCGGATTGAGTGTTGGACCGGTATTGGACGATAATGGCACTGGCCTCAACGCCTGGAATATTACCGATCAGAGCATTTTAAGCGGGATGGTCAACTACGCGATGCCGGTTAGTCAGGCGGCCTCCATGAATTTGGCGGCGTCCAACGGATGGCGTATCGTCGTCATTAATCGCTTGGTGGATAATGTTGGCAGCACCGCTACCGACCAGTATCTCCTTTATTATAACCCAGGTGTCCGCTACGGCATTGCTTGGGGGGTGAATGCCGCCACTAATTTGTTTATGACCGTTCAAGGCGGGAGCACCTACACCCTGACCAATGCCAACTGGTCCAGCTATCATACCAACATGATGGTCTATAATCCTGCCACGCAGAAGGTCTCGATCTATTTTGATGGCCATGTGATTGTTGATAACTATGCCGGCCAAGTGTTGGCTGGTAGTGGCCTTACATTTGGGAATGCCAGCTCCGCGGCAAAAGGTGTGATGAACTACAACCTGGTGCAACTTGACGTGGTGGGCGCGACGCAGCCGGTGCTCACGTTGAATCCGATAAGCAGCACTCATGCCGTGGGTCAAACCGTGACTTTTACCGCCGGTTTCACCCCCTTTGTCAACGAGTTCCAGTGGTTCTCCAACAGCGTGATTATCGCCGGCGCAACCGCCACTTCCTACACCACGCCCATCCTTGGGCTGGGCGATAACGGTTCGCAATACTTCTGCCGGGCCTTGAGTTCTTTGGGCAACGCGGACACCACTGTGGCAACGCTGACGGTCACCGACCAGACCAATCCGCCCGTCATTTTGTCGGCCAAAGGTTCCTTGTTGCGCGACCGGATCACCCTTGTTTTCTCGCAGCCGGTTTCGCCAACTGACGTGACGAACATCGCCGATTACGTGTGGGTCAATGCCGGGGTGACCAATCTTTCCGCGCAACTGTTGGACGCGCAGACCGTGGAACTGCGCGCCGGGCCGTTCTTGGCGGGCAGCAACTACACTGTTCTCGTGAGCAATATTCACAACCTGTCGAGCGTGAACCTCACGAACAACTCACCGGCCAGCGTGATCTTCCCATCCTTGAGCCCGCTCGCCCGCTACGACGCCGGCGACACCAACACAGCTCCGTCTGGTCCGCCGGATCCTACGACGCCGGCCGGGGGCAACTGGTCCGTCACGTCGTGGAGCG
>OCTA010000597.1_pt1 | contig 33083 bp, 26 predicted proteins | sample 1538991 | NCBI WGS metagenome assembly OCTA01 (sample SAMEA3539302, study PRJEB22396) | soil metagenome | biome: tundra; feature: field; material: soil | place: USA | collected 2010-05 | depth 0.15 m | reverse complement strand
CGAAAGCGCGTACTACGCCGTACGAATCGCACTCGCCCGAGCCGTGAGCGAGGCTACCGAGTATCTTGCAGGGAAGGTCGCCGTAGAGGAAGGTGCACCTGCGCTTGTCCGCCTCATTGCCACCGTCGCTCAGCGCTTTGGCGTGGTTGTGGCCGAAAAGGCTGCGGCAGGGTTTGTGCCGATCTTGGGCGCGGCTGGTGGCGCGGCCATCAACGTGGCGTTCATGGACCATTTCCAGGACATGGCCGAAGGACACTTCACTGTCCGGAGCCTTGAGCGCAAGTATGGCGCCGAGGTGGTGCGAGCTGCCTACGAAAAGCTATCCGCCAGAACGGAATGAGGCTGATTTCCACGGGAGCGCTTGTCCCGCATTCGCTTACCCAAGACAGCACCTGGAGTTTCGGCTCAGTAACAGAACTCGCTCGGAGAGGTCATTGTTCGACCTTTGCGCGCGAACCCCTCGGCCACGCGTGCACTCAGATTCGAACATCCCTTCCATGGCAGCGGTGGCTCGAACCCGGCCGGCTCGCAGCGCTGGCCATGCTCCTCGGGGAAACAGACCTCGAAGGGCTCAATGGTCGGGTGGCCGCAAGCGACCCTCAAGCCTACGATCTTGCCGTTGAGTCGACGGTACTCTTCGTAGAAGTCCGTTCTCGAACCGTCGCCGCCGTACGACGTGCCGATTGCGGGACCCAGGGGCGTTCCATCTGGCTGTCGACAACTGACCCAGGAACCTGAGTAGCTGGCGCTCGATGTGCGGCTGCTCCACCACGGGCAGACGAGGACAGTGCCATAGCGATACACCTGGTAGATCAGCAATCCCAGGTTCCCAGCAATGGCGAGAGCGAATAGTCCAATGGCCAACCGCTTCGCGAAGCGGTGGCGGGTGCCGACGTAGGCAACGGCTGCGATCAGCAACGACACGACAATCCACCCCGTGCCGAAGTGGCCAAAGCAAGCCGTCCGGGCAGAGTACGCCAGGAACACCGCCAGCCCCAGGCGGACGGCAGGATGCGCGGTTCGTAGGGAACCTCAGAAGTGCTTACTATCCATCATCGCCCCGGCGCGGGAGAATCTGGAGGTTGGCCGATAACGCCTCCTACGTCAACTAGTGCGCAAGCTGCCTGCGACTGTCGAACGGTTCGCCGTTCACCTGCGAGCCTGCCGCACGAACGGTTCGTTGATGTTACACCAATGTCCCTGCGGCGGGATCGTCCGCTGCAACGCTGTACGCCGGTGAGGCAGAGCTGCTGCCCGAAAGAAGCCAGGACAGCAAGTGGGCTGCATGGGCGAGCGCCATCCACGACGCCTGCGATAAGCTGCCAGCGTTCAATCGGCTCGCCGATGAGACGCGTGGGGATGCCGACGCTGCTGCCCTGGGCGTCGAGGAGTTGCTCACCGGCCACGTCAACGAAGGAATGACCGCCCGCTACTCTACCGTTGGGCTGGACGAGAAAAGGGCCGCCGTGGCCGGGGTCGTTGGGTTGGTTTCCCTCCCCAAAACTGGGGATCGGACTGGGGACGGGGCTAGAAACCAAATACGGCCAGCTGGAGGTGCATCTACACGTGATCGTTTTTTCTGATTTATTTCGGAGCGGGCGAAGGGACTTGAACCCTCGACGTTCACCTTGGCAAGGGGTTGAGCGCCCTAATCACCGTCGAGAAACCGAGTAGAGACGCGGGCTTACCGTCACAAGGAGTCTCGGGCCGTCCAGCCCCGTCTCGCTCAAGTGGTTAGGTTGGTGGTTATGCAAATCCATCGAAGTGCAATCGCAGCGCCGATGAATGCGCGCCGGTTCTGACTTGTGAAAACAAGAAGGCCGGCAAGGCTCGTTGCCGTGCTTGTTTGGCGAGAGAGGAACACGCGGCGATAGACGGTGAAACCCTATTGGCATTCGAGGTCGGCTTTGGACTCTGGGATCGGCCGAAGCTACGAAAGACACAGGATCCGCAGGGGGTGTACAGTGAAGTGCTATGCGATCTCAAAGTAAGAACACCCCCGCCGACGACAGCAGTTCTAACAGTGGCCCCGGCGAACCCGGTCGGGAGAACGTCCGCGCGGCAATCAAGAGTTCGCAGGACGCCCTGGGCGGGTCAAGACCCGCCCAGGCCCTATCCGCCGCCGAGAACGCGGAGGTGGCAGCTCGTGTGCTCGATGCCCGCGATCTGTTGTCAGAGGCGCTCAACGCGAAGGGCAACGCCCTGCAAAAGCTCTATAGGTACGACGAAGCCATGGTCGCTCACGAGGCGGCGCTGGGGTTCGCCAAAGAGGTGGGCGACCGCCTAACCCAGGCCAACGCGCTAGACTCGAAGGGCAATGCCCTGCGAATGCTCGATAGGTACGACGAAGCCATGGTCGCTCACGAGGCGGCGCTGGCGCTCGCCAAAGAGGTGGGCGATCGCCTGCTGCAGGCCAGCGCGCTCGGCTCCAAGGGCGACACCCTTCGAATGCTCACTCGGTACGATGAGGCCCTCGCCGCCGCCGACGCGGCACTGGCGCTCGCCAAAGAGGTGGGCGACCGCCTGCTGCAGGCCAGCGCGCTCAGCTCCAAGGGAGACCTCCTTCGAATGCTCACTCGGTACGATGAGGCCCTCGCTGCCTCCGACGCCGCGGTTGTGCTAGCCAGGGAAGTTGGCAACCGCCTGACCCAAGCCAACGCGCTCCACTCGAAGGGCGACACGCTAGTGGCGCTCACTCGGTACGACGAGGCCATTGTCGCCCAAGACGCCTCACTGGCGCTCGCCAAGGAGATTGGCGCCCGTCTAACCCAGGCCAACGCGCTCAACTCGAAAGGCAACGCCCTACGAATGCTCGACCGGGCGATTCGAGAGCAGGAGACAAGTAACCTACCCGCAACACGGATTTCACGGTTGCGGCGACACCAGCACCTGCGTGATCAGATCATCGACCGCGCGCCAGAGCCCCGAGATCGGTCAGGGCGGTGGGCGGCCACAGTCGTCGGGATCGCCACGCAGCTTCGCCAACCCGTGCGGCAGAGCGGGCAGGATGCTGCGTAGGTTCTCCATGGCCGCGCTCTTGGCGCCGGGCACAGACAGGATCAGCGTCTGGCCGCGAATGCCCGAGCATGCCCGCGACAGCATGGCCAGACTGGTGCTGGCGAGCGAGGCGTGGCGCATGGCCTCGTCAAAACCGGGCGTCAGGCGCTCGACGACGTCGCGCACGGCCTCGGGGGTTTCGTCGCGCGGCGACGGGCCGGTGCCGCCCGCGGCGATCACGAGATCGATGCTGTGGCCGTCGGCATAGTGACGCAGTCGCTCGGCCAGTCCGGCGCGCCCGTCGGGCAGGATCTCGGTCGTGTAGACATGCGCGGGCAGGGCCTCGCGGAGCAGCGCTGCCACCGCGGGACCGGTGGTGTCCTCAGCCAGCCCAGCCGCGCAGCGGTCACTTAACGTCAACACCACGATCTGAAACACCGAGCGCGCCACGACTCGCTCGATCTCGGCTGTATTCCCGACGGCCACGGCGCCGCCAGCCAGCACGCGCGCGAACAAGCCCGCGCGCGGCATGATGCAATCGCCTGTCTGCTCGTAGATCGAGCAGCGGTGGTGGCATTGCTTGCCGATCTGGCTAATGGAGAGAACCGCGCCCGAGCCGACACGCACCCGGCTGCCGAGCCCGAGCTTGGCGAGATCCAGCCCGGCGATGACCAAGTTCTCGGCGAACGCACCAGCCTGCAGGTCGAGGCCGCCGGATCTCTTGAAGGTCTCGATGTCCGCCAGGCCGAGGATGCTCACCTGACGATGGCCGGGCCCGGCGTGCGCGTCGCCCTCGATGCCGTGATCCTGCCGTAGCTGGGCCGCGGCCACCGCCGTTTTCGGGGTGCCCCTGCGCTGGCTCGTGCAGATCGCTTCAACCCTTCCGGCCATGCTTCGCCTCCTTGCGCAGATAGTGTCCGGTTCGGCCGCCGCTCTTTTCCAATAGCTGGATGGGGCCGATGACGATGTCCTTGCTCGCGCCTTTGCACATGTCGTAGACGGTCAGGGCCGCCACGGCCGCCGCGGTCAGGGCTTCCATCTCGACGCCGGTGGCTGCGCGCGCGCGCGCCAGGGTCTCGATGGCGACGCAGTCACCGACGACGGCTGCCCGCACCTCCACGACATCGAGGGCCAGCGGGTGACACAGGGGGATGAGCTGGGAGGTCTGTTTCGCGGCCAGGATGCCGGCGAGACGCGCGGTTTCGAGCACATTGCCCTTGGCCACCACGCCCGTTCGCCTGAGCTGGGCCGCGAGTTTGCGCCCCAGCCATACGCTGGCCTCGGCGCGCGCCATGCGCGCCGTCGTCGATTTGTCGGTCACGTCCACCATGCGAGCCCGGCCCGCTTCGTCCAGATGAGAGAGTTTTGTGCGTTTCATGTCACACGTCCTATCCCCCCACCGACGACATGGGCATGGCTACGGCAAACGGGCCAGCGCCGCGCTTGCACCCGAGGGCGACGTACAGGGCCGAGGCGATGCGCTCGTCGACGCCCGCACCGGTCTCGCGCAGCAGACCCATGAGCCCGATGTGGTCGCGCCGGCCCAGGCAGCCGAGCAACTGTCCGTCGGAGGTCAGGCGCAGACGCCGGCAGTCCGAACAGAAGGGATGGCTATTCGGCGAGATGAAACCGACGAAACCTTGCTTGCCACCGGCGCCCGTCACGTGGAAGCGGCGGCTCGACGAACCCGGCTCGTGCTTCTCGGGCTGAAGGTCGAAGCTTGTGGCTAGCCGGTCGCGCAGTTCACTCGACCGCAAGAACCACTTGGCGTAGTCCTCGGGCGCAAGGCCCGACGGCATCAGCTCGATGAAGCGCAGCTCGTGGCCGCGCGCGAGCGCGTAGGAAAGCATGGCCTCGGCCTCGTGGTCATTGATCCCGCGCAAAACGACGGTATTGATCTTCACGGGAGCGAGCCCCGCGCGGGCCGCGGCCTCGACGCCCGCGAGCGTTCGCGCCAGCTCGCCCCCGCGGGCAAGGCGCGAGAACGTGCTTGGGTCGAGCGAATCGAGGCTGACGTTGATGCGGGCCAGGCCGGCTTCGTGCAGCGGGCGCGCGAGGGCCGCCAAGCACTGGCCGTTGGTGGTCAAGGCCAAGTCGGGGATACCGAGCGGGGCGAGCGCGGCCACCAGGTCGACGATGTCGCCGCGGGCGAGCGGCTCGCCTCCAGTGAGGCGGACCTTGGCCACCCCCAGCGCGGCCTGTGCCACGCGCACCAAGCGGACGATGTCCGACGCCTGCAGCACGACGGGTGTGGAACATGGCTCGACCAGCGTTTGCGGTCGGCAGTACAGACAGCGCAGGGGACAGCGATCCGTGACGGAGACTCGCAGGGCTATGCCCGCAGCATCGGGGAGCATCGTCACGGCCACACCCGCCACGGACGAAAGTCAACCAGCGCGCCTCGGTCGAGGCCAGCCGCGTCCCCGGGCACGACGATGGCGCCGTCGGCGCGCGCACCGGTCACGAGATCGGCGGAGCTCCGGCTGGGGACGGGAGTCACCTCGGCGCCCGAGGACGTCCACGCCAGCTTGGCCAGCACGTAATGTTGCCAGCCGGCCTTGCTCGCCACCGCCTCGCGCAGCCGCGCGCGCACAAGGGGGCGGCAGTCCGCCTCGGGCCAGCCTGACATTCGCCGTAAGGCGGGCAGGGCGAATTCGTGAAGACAGGTGGCGGCGCTTAGCGGATTGCCAGGCAGACCGAAGATCGTCCGACCTTCGGGAGCGAGCGCGAAGAGAAACGGCTTCCCCGGCTTCATGGCCACGCCGTGAACCGGCGTGCGCGCGCCGACCGCAGTCACCGCCGCGGGAACGAAGTCGTACGCCCCCGCGGAGACACCGCCGCTCAGCACGACCGCGTCCGCAGTCGTGAGCGAATGGCGCAAAGTCCGGGTGATTGCATCGAGATCGTCGGACACGTGGCGGGCGTCTACGATGGGGAATCCCGCAGCCGTGAGCGCGGCGGCCAGCATGGGGCCGTTGCAGTCGCGCTCCTGGTGCGAGCCCGCCGGCATTCCTGGGTCGAGCAGCTCGCGCCCGGTGGTGACCAGCGAGACGCGCGGCTTGCGGAACGCGCGCAGGGTAGTACGCCCTGCGGAGGCGGCCAACCCAATGTGAATTGCGCCCAGCACGCAGCCCGCGGGGACCAGCTCGCTGCCCTGCCGCGCGTTCTCCCCACGCCGCAGAATGTGCGCACCCACGCTCTCGCCGACGGTGAAGGTGACCCGGCCGGGGCCAGCTTCGCGCGTGCCCTCGATCATCGCCACCGTGTCGGCGCCCGGCGGAAGGTTGGCGCCGGTGAAGATGCGCGCACAGGCTCCCTCGGCCACCGGCGGCTGGGCGGGCGATCCGGCGGCGACCTCGCCGGTGACGGGCAGGGTGATGGGCGCGTTCCTCAGATCCGCCGCGCGCACGGCAAAGCCGTCTTTGGCCGCGCGGTCAGCGGGGGGCAGGTCGCGATCCGCGAGGATGGGTTCGGCCAGCACACAGCCGAGCGCCTCGGCTATGGCTACCTCGCTCGCGGGCAAGCACGGGGTGTGCGCCATCACGGACGACCAGGTTTGTTGCAGAGTGAGCATGTTGGATTACCCCTCCGACGAGAAAGTAATCAATGACTAGCTGCTAATATGAACCGCGCTTTTCACAGACGCATCTAATGATCCGTGAAGCCACGCCAGCCGCCCGTCATTGCGCAAACCATGATCGAGCGCCGAACGGTGCTGCGATGGCTCGGCAACTCAACTGTCCTGGCCCTCGGCGGCGATGTGCTCTCGGCGTGCCTGGGTACAAGCATCGCGGATAGTCAGCGGCCCAATGCCGGGGCCGGGAACGCGGATGGGGCGGCCGAGGCAGCGGGCGCATCTGGTTTCGACTTCCAACCCGGCGCTGGCACCGACCCCATTTTCGACAACTGGTACGAGAACACGGTGGATGCGCAAAACCTGGTCGACATCCTGGCGGGCTGGACGCTTACCGTCGACGGCATGGTCAGCAACCCACTCTCGCTTCGTTTCGTCGATCTCATTGCCCTCGACCGGCAGGACCAAGTCACCGACTTTCATTGTGTCGAAGGCTGGTCGGTCTTGGACGTGCCCTGGAACGGGGTGCCGCTTGCGAGCGCGCTGGACTTAGCCGGGGCTGCTACGTCCGCCACATATGTCAGCTTCTACAGCGTGGGTGGGGAGTACAGCGAATCGCTTCCCATCAGCGTCGCGCGCGAGCCGCGCACCTTGCTCGGCTACGGCGTCGGCGGATCCACGCTGCCGCTCGCGCACGGTTTTCCGGTGCGCTTGGTGGTGCCTCGTTTGTACGGGTACAAGAACGCCAAGTATCTCTCGCGTATCGAGGTCACCGATCACGCGCTCACTGGCTACTGGGAAGCGTACGGGTATTCGTACGCTGGCGAGGTTCCAGCCTCGCTCTTGCGTCCGGGCAAATACTGAAGCCAGGCTGGCCGGGCGCGGAAATGATCTTTCGTCAGATCGACGCCGAGCTTTGGAGTCCAGATGGCCGAGCCGAATCGGCCGTCACGCCTATCACCCGAGGCAGCGACGTGAGCTACTGGGTCCGCCTATCCAGCACCTTCGCCCGACGATGACGAGAATGAGCCGGCGGCTGACTCCTCCACTCGTGACATCGCCCGGATGGAACCGGTATTTCCCGCCGTTACGGCTGAAAATACCGTTGGCGACCCCAACGGGATTCGAAAGTGCGTCAAAGGCCGCGAAAGATCACGAGGATTCCGAGTCACCGACGGTGAGTTTGCTACAGCCAATCGCCAAGCAACGCTTCACGAAGCGAGATGGTAGCAAAGTAGCGAAACTAGCAATTCTCGCGGCAAATGCAGTCCGAAACGCTGATCTGCACCGCGCGTTGGAGCTGATCGAGGAGATGCGCGTCATTTGCGAGGGCACGCCCGCTGCGGGAGCGAATCTCCAAGTCGTGCGCTGATCCCGACTGGAAACGATCGCGGCGAACTGCACCATGACGATCGGGTGGTCGCCAGGCGCTGCATGAGCGCCAGGCGCTGCATGACTGCCGGGCGCCGGCCGCTGACTGTCCGCCAGGCGCCGCATGGCCGCCAGGTGCCGCATAACCAACGGGCACTGCATGACTGCCGGGAGCCGGCCGCTGCATGACCGCCGAGCGCGCATGACCGCCAGGCGCTGCATGCTCGCTGGGCGCTGCAAACGCCCACAATTGCTGCACGCAATCCAAGCGTTGCATTCGCTACAGGCGGCGAGGCACCTCGGCAGGTGCACGGTGAATTCTGCGAGAAGAGACGAAGGATACTGAACTTGCCACGCTCATGGGCAGGCACGCCATCTCTGCGGTACCTGGGTCGCCGCCAAGGCGTGGGTCTGCTCTGACCAGCGTACCCGCAGATTTGAGCACCGGACAATATGTCGGCGGCGGGAAAGACACTGGGACCTGAGCAGTCGGTCAAACTGCATGTGAGCCCAGATTCAAGGTATCATCCAGTCTGGATGCGTACGGTAGCCGAGAAGGGCGTGAAACGTGCAATCAAGTATGGCATGGCGGAGAACACGCGCCCTTTCACCGAGAATCGTGAAACTGATCTGCACCAAAGTGGGTCTCCAGCTCCCACCGGAGAGGTTTGGGCCACATGATCGAAAATGGCTACTGGCAACTGGGCGCCGACAGCCAGGACTACGAGGATGTCGAAACCAAGATCGCGGCAAAGCGGTCGATATCGGGCGCAGAGAGCGAACACGATAGGCGCAATCTCGTCATCATCGACGAGCTCAACCATCACAAGCAACAGGGCATCGGCTTGCTTGGAGAGATCGACGAGGGACTGGCACCCCTGAGTGACGAGGACCTCGTGCCTGTTGACTCTGCGTCCCGCGCAAAGGTGCCTGACAGGTCGCCCCCGAACGAAACAGCCTCAGAGGAAGAGACCACACCTGATGCCACGCAGGTACGCGAAGTTGAGGAAGAGGAGGGCAACCACTCAGAAGCCAACGACCCGACGCGCATCTACATGCGCAAGATGGGCTCCTTTTCGCTCCTCACCCGCGAAGGCGAAGTTGAACTCGCCAAACGCATCGAAGATGGTGAGCGTCGTGTTTTGCATGTGGTGCTCAATTCCACCGTGGCCATCAGGGAGATCCTGGATTTGGGTGACAGGCTGCGAGAACAGAGGATTCGGGTCCAGGAGGTGGTCAGGGACGCGGACGAGGATGATGCCGAATTCGACGAGAACTGGCACATCGAACGGGTGTGCGAGGCCATCGAGAACGTTCGCGGATTTCACAAGAAGATGCAGACGGTCGGAGAGAAGAAGGCTGCCAACGAGACCGCGCGCAAGAAGATCAAGAATCAGGTCGCAACAACCAAGCAGAAGATAATCGACGCCCTGCTGGGCATGCGTCTAAACAAGAAACAGATCGATGGCATCGTCTTCATCATGAAGGGACTTGTGTCACGCATCGACGCTGCAGAGCGCGAGATCGCTGACTGCGAGCAACGCGCCCGTATGTCCCTTCACGCCTTCAGCAAGTGCCTGCGCGAGGTTCGTTCCTCGCCGCTACGCCAGCGTGTTCTGGCCAAGAAGATTGGCCTACGCCCGGATGAGATCTGGGAACTGGCCAACGTGATCGCCAAGGCGAGAAAGAAGGTCAAGAAGGTGGAGGTCGAGGCCACCATGACCAAACAGAACCTGTGCGAGGCAGTTAGGGACATCCAGGACGGCGAGCGCGAGTCGGAGCGGGCCAAAGCCGAGATGGTCCAGGCCAACTTGCGCCTCGTTGTCTCCATCGCGAAGAGGTATTCCAACCGCGGCCTGCAGTTCTTGGACATGATCCAGGAGGGCAACATTGGTCTGATGAAGGCGGTAGACAAGTTCGATTACAAGCGTGGCTACAAGTTCGCAACCTACGCGACGTGGTGGATTCGGCAGGCAATCACCCGCGCAATCGCGGACCAGGGCGGAACGATCCGAATCCCGGTGCATATGGTCGAGGTGACCAACAAGCTCACGTGGACTCGTCGCCACCTAGTCCAGAAGCTGGGACGCGAGGCTACGCCAGAAGAGATCGCCGAGAAAATGGAACTGTCGCTTGAGAAGGTTCGCAGTGTGCTCAATGTGGCAAAGCAGCCCATATCGCTGGAGACTCCTATGGGCGTTGACGAGAATGCACGGCTCGGCGACTTCATCGAGGACAAGAGCATCATCTCCGCGGATGATGCTGTGATCTCGATGAACCTTGCGGCTCAGACGCACAAGGTGCTGGCCGCTCTCACAGCGCGCGAGGAGAAAGTGCTGCGCATGCGCTTCGGCATCGGCGAGAAGTCGGAGCACACCCTGGAAGAGGTGGGCCGGGACTTCGATGTCACTCGCGAGCGCATCCGCCAGATAGAAGCTAAGGCCTTGCTCAAGCTACGCCACCCGTCTCGTAGTCTGGGGCTAAAGAGCTTTATCGAATGATATGGGGCGCGGTGGACGAATGCGTTCAGCTCCAAGTGAGGGGCCTACTTGGTCTTCTTTCCGGGAAACACGGGGTCAGATGGGTTGGTGACTCGGGCACTGACCGGCCACGTCACCGAGGCGATGACGGCCCACTACTCGACGGTGGGTCTGGACGAGAAAAGAGAAGCGGTCGCGGGAGTGGTCCGCTTGGTTTCACTCTCTGAAACTGTGGACCGGAGTGTGGACGGGGGCAGAAAGTAAAACGGCCAGTCGGAGGCGCCTCTCCAACTGACCGAATTTGTTGACTTATTTTGAGCGGGCGAAGGGACTTGAACCCTCGACGTTCACCTTGGCAAGGTGACACTCTACCACTGAGTTACGCCCGCAGAGGTTGCATGGTTTAGGCTGAAACCTCCTTTCCGTCAAGGGGTTGGGTGTTGGTTTTGTTCTCGTAGCCCCCGATGCAGTCCCCAGGCGCAGCGCGCGATCTTACCTGCCGCCGAGCGAACCTCGTCGGAGGCAATGTGGAAAGATGAAGCGGCTGGGGCATTCGTACTGGTGCACGGTTGGGATACACTGCGGTGGGCTCGAACGCGATGGACGAATCCGCAGAAAAGCGCCCCCATGCTCTCCTCTCGCACTTGCTTGCGCCGCGCGGTTGCGGTCGCGTGCAGCCTTTGCGCCAAGCCGTCGCGGGAAAGGTTGTCCTTCTCACGGGTGCCTCGTTCGGAATTGGGGCCGCGCTGGCCCGGCGTTTGGGCGCGGCGGGGGCTACCGTCTTGCTTGTATCGCGCAGCCAAGAACGGCTCTTGGAACTTGCCGGCGAGATAATAGGAGCTGGTGGCCGCGCCGAGGCTATCCCCTTGGACCTGGCTGACCCGCTGCGGATTGCGGCCCAGGCGGACGCCATCCAGCGGTTGCACGGGGGCGTCGATATCGTGATTCACAATGCGGGCAAGTCCATTCGCCGCTCATTGTCGCTTTCTTTGAATCGTGCCCATGATTTCCAGCGCTGCATGGCCATCAACTACTTGGGTCCGGTGCAATTGCAGTTGGCCTTGCTGCCTCGCATGTTGGCCCGTGGCAGCGGCCACATTATCGGTGTTTCCACTGTCGGGGTTCGGCTGCCACCCAGCCCGCGCTGGGCGGCCTATTTGTCGTCCAAAGCGGCCTTCGATGTCTGGCTGGGCTGCGCGGCCCCGGAATTGCGCCGTTCGGGCATTGCCACGACGTCCGTGTACTTGGGGCTTGTGCATACTCGCATGAGCGCCCCCACGCCGACTTTGCGCAAGATGCCCGGTCAAACTCCCGACGAGGCCGCACAGGTGTTGTGCCGGGCCTTGATTCGGCGCCTACGACGTTGCGGGCCCTGGTGGCTCGGGCCAGTAAGCTGGCTGGCCTGGCCACTGGCCACGCCCCTGGAATGGCTGCACCGCTGGTTGTTCCGGCACAGTCAGGATTCCCCCGCGGCGCGCGGAAACAACGACGATGTTCCTTAAGATCCGCCTGGCCCTGCAAATCCTCCGGGCGCTCTGGCGCATCGGTCTTTTGTCGCTACGGCCAAGTGTGCCGTTGGCTTTTCTGCGCGCCTGGTGGCATTGCGGAAACTCGTACGCTTGCCTGGCGGAGTTCGCCGCCCGCCGCTTTCCGCACCACTGTGCCGTGGTTGACGAGCAAGGCAGCCTGACCTTCGCCGAACTTCACGCCAAGGCCGAATTCCTTGCAGCAGATCTGCTCAAGCGCTACGCCCTACGAACGGGTCAACGTGTGGCTTTGTTAAGTCGCAATCATCGCGACATGGTGATTGCGCTTATTGCCCTCAGCCGTCTGGGTGTCGACGTGCTGCTGCTGGGAACCGAGAGCCCCCGCTCGGCGTTGCAGCGCATCCTTGCCGGCCAATCTCCCCAGCTGGTCCTGCACGATGCCGAGTTCGCCGCGGGCCTGGCGGTTTGCTCCAGCCCTTGCCAAGTCATCGAAATCGTCCCCGCCAAACAGCAGCCCCGCCTTCCCCGGGTCAAAAAGGCGGGACGGATCCTGCTACTGACCTCAGGCTCCACCGGAGCAGCCAAGAGTATTGCCAGACGTCCCACCCTGGGAGGTCTTCTGCCCGTACTGGCTGGACTGCTGCGGGCCCTGCCCTTGCAACTGCATGCGCCGGCTCTATCCGCGATTCCCCTCTATCACGGCTATGGGCTGGCGGTGACGGCCATGACCCTGACCTTCGGGGCACCGCTGTACCTGGCGCGGCGGTGCGATATCGCCCCGTTGCTGGCACGTCTACCTGAAGGCATGCCGCCGGCCGTGCTGATCAGCATCCCGACCCTGCTTGAGCGCTGGCTTGGCACCTTGGACGATTCCCCCATTCCACCGCTGGCCGCGGTCATCAGTGGCAGCGCATCGCTTTCACCCCGGTTGTGCCAACGCCTGCTGGATCGACTGGGCCCGCGCCTGTTCAATCTCTATGGCAGCACGGAGGCGGGAATCATTGCCCTTGCCACGCCGGAAGTTCTTCTCGACGCGCCAGGAACCGTTGGGCAACCTCTGATGGGCAATCGCGTGCGGATCGCGCCAGGGACCAGTGAGATCCAGGTTCAAGGACCGCTGGTATTGGCGGCCCCGACGAATGGCTGGTACGCCACGGGCGACTTGGGCCGGTTTGACAAGCAGGGGCGGCTCTTCGTTTGTGGGCGCTTGGATGCAATGCTGATTTCGGGCGGCGAAAACGTCTATCCCCACGAGACCGAATCGGCGCTGCTAGAGCACCCCGACCTCGCCGATGCGGCGGTTGCGGTCGTCGACGATCCCGAGTTTGGCCAGGCCCTGCGCGCCTGGGTGGTGCCTAGGCCAGGCGTCACTTTCGATGAGAAAGCTCTGCGCGAGTGGCTGCGACAGCGCCTCGAGCGATTCAAACTGCCGCGCCAAATTGGGCTGGCGATAGCAATCCCCCGCAATGCTTTGGGCAAGGTCAATCAGGAGGCCTTGCGCGCACTATCGCCATGAATCCATGGCACGTAATGGTTGGCGTCTCATCTCTCGCGGCCGGTAGGTCGGCTACTTGGCGGTGGGCTGAGCCGGGGGTTCCTTGGCCGTTCCCGAGGCTTCTTTGGCCGTTCCCGCAGCATGGCTTGGCTGACCTGGTCTGATTGGCCTGGCGGGGGCGAGGTAGCCGAGAACGTCTTGCGCACGGATAGCCGATGGCAGGTACCGATCGAGGCGTCCCACATACCAAAGTGAAGCCAAGGCCAGCAATACCAGGAGCAGTATGTAGAGTTTCCACGGGCGTTGCTTCTCGGCGAAGGGATCGCGCAGCTGGCGGCGCGATCCTTTGGGAAGCAGGGCAACCTGGGTCAGCGCGGCCCCGAAGGGCACGTTGATTCTGGCCATGGCGTTGACCGACCAGCCGTTGGCGTCGAGAATCGGGCCCACGTTGCGCTGGCGCAGTTTCAGCCACGCGATCAGCATGGACGGCCCCGAGATGGCGAGGAGAAGCCCGACAAATCCCACCGGCATCCAGACTCCAAGACCGAAGAACATGGCCAGGATGCTGGACAGGAACGTGGCGATCCCGCCCACCGCCACGCCAATGGCGGCCACGGTGCCCACGTCGATCTTCTTGGGCTCGGGCTTCTTTTCCGCGGCTTCGGGACCACCTTTGTCGGCGTGTGCGGTCTTTTCCGCGGTCGCCTTGACCTTCTGGCGCGCCTCCTGATCCGCGGCGGAAGCGCGCTTGGCCACTTGCTCCTCGATCATGCGCACGAAGCTTTTGTAGGGCGACCAGAAGGCTTGCCGGATGCCGATGGGGTTCTCGACGATGCGGGTGACGGTGGCATCCCAGTCGTTACCCTTGTGGTCGACGAAAACGCCATTGCGCCCGATCATCAAATTGTCGGTGTCGCCGCCCGTGACGGCCGCGACGATGCTGCGCTTTTCCCCCGACTTGCGCGCGCAATCGCAGTACAGCAGGTAGGCGCGCGCCAGGCCGGCCAGGCTTGCGTGTTTGCTTGAGTCGTCGACGGGCAGGCACAGGTCGCAGCTGCGGCCATCGATGAACAGGGTTCCAACTTGAAAGATGGCCCTTCGCGTGCGGTAGAACTCCGAGAAGGTGACGAAGTTGTGCAGCAGGCGCACCAGATCCCGGTGTACCCGGATCATCTTCTCGACCTGTTCGACCTGCTGGGTCTGATCGCTACCGGCCGCGTCCTGGGCGACCAGCGCCGTGATGTCCTGGCGCAAGGTTCCCGCCAGCATTTCGCGTAGACGCGCCGGGGACAGCGTCGCAACCGCCGTGTCCGGCTTGGCGGCCTGCCACGTCACAAAGGCCGTCATGCGGTCCTTGATGGTGTTCCAATCGCCCTCGGACAGCGCGAGTTTGCTTCCGCCGAGCAGCGGAGCTACCACCGTCTCGCCCAGGGTTGCGATACGCACCGCCCAGGCCGGGTTCAGGCCATCGGATAGCGGTAGGGGACGGTTGGCGGCCACCTGCGCGAGGGGGAGCTTCGCGATCTCTTCCGCGTCGGCGGTCAAGGTCTTCGGTCCCAGTGCCACGAAATCGGCGTCGACGGCATTGAGGGCCGATGTGGCGCGGGCATCAAACGCAGCCAGGCGGCAGCGCGCGAAGTAGTCGTCGACCTTGGAGCGTACGGCCGCTAGCGCAAAAGCCGCTGCCTCGGTGGCTTCGCCCGCGACGCGAATGGAGCTCTCGCCCTGATTCAGCCACGCGACGTAAGTGTTTGTCTCGTCGAAGAACTTGTCCACCGTGGCCTGGTCGACCCCGGGCTGGCCGCTGCGATCTGGCTTGGAACCGAGAGCCGTGATGATGTCGCGCAAGGCCTGGGCGATGCCTTCGTCGCCCACCGACTCGGGCGGCAAGATCCCGTCGCCATTGAAGCGCGTGGCGGCCAGAATCTTCGCCGTGTCAGCGATGTCGTCGAGAGAAATGGCATCGGCCTCGGGCCGTCCCAGGCTTTGCAGGATGTGCCGGGACTCGGCTAGCAGTTCCTTGCCCAGTGCCGTTTCGTCGTTGATTTCGGCAAGCGGCACCTTGTCCCCGCGGCTGAACAGAACCTGCAAACTGTGAAAGGCATCGCGTGCCCAGCGGACCACGGCCAGCACCTCGCCCGGCCGGATATGCCCGTCGTGATCGGTGTCGATCAAGTCGAGCGTCCGGCCGTCGAATTCGAGCCCCCGGGTTGGACAAGACAGCGCCAACCACAACTTCTGATCCAGCTCGTCGAGGTGGTAGAGGTCGTCGCCATCGGCGAGCACGACCTGGTCCACGCCCCCGGCGCGGAAGAAACTCCAGCGATACTTGTCCGTGGCCATGGCGATAGAAACCGTGTCTACATGAACGTGTAGATGAGGCTTGCCTCGGTGAGCGTGTCGACTTTGTCGGAGTAGAAATTGGAATCGGTCTTCGCGAACGCGTAGCCCGCCGGAGTATTCTTGGGAAGGGGCCGTGGCGCCGGGTTCTCGTCGTACTTGAGCGAGAAGGTGAAGCCAAAGCTAAGGCTCTGCCACAGGTTCGTACTCAAACCAATCTTCGCGTTCACACGGGTATCTTTGAAGGCCTTCACGCCTGTGTTTCCGGTGTTGACATCAATGGCGTTGGCTTCCTTGTTCAGGTTGAACAAGGCCTCCACGCTGGCGGTGACACCGGTTTCCTTGCTGAGCGACAGGGTCTCGCCGACGAGAACGCGCGCCGAGTGAATGGCAACTGGATCGAGCGGACCGGCTGCTGGCTGGACGTAGCGTTCGTACGAAAAGTCGTAACCGAGCTCGGCCACCACCAGGTTCCATTGGTCCTTCACCAGTAGTCGGCTATAGCCGATCTGGCCACCGCCAAAGAAGGTCTTGCCAGCGATCTTGTCCGCGGCGGCTTGGCCGCTGGCATACACCGTGTTGTGCTCGGTGAGGAAGCGATCGTAGCGCCCCTTGGCGGCCATGTTGTTGGTGCTCACGACCTGCTGATGGTCGAGCACGATGGTGTTCAGCGTGTTCGGACCAACGGTGGCCACTGCGGCGTTGCTTGTTCCGTAGGCCAATCCGCCTTCCAGGGTCAGCTTGTTGTTGCCCTCCTTGCGGAAGCCGTTCACACCGAAGCTGAAGTTCTTGGAATCCGAGTTTCCGGTCGTGATGAGCATTCCGCCCTTGCTCTGCACCTTCCACTCGACGGGGTTGATGGGTGGCGCGGGCGGCGGTGGCGGCGGGGCAGGGCAGGGGGGAGGGCACTCGCACTTGGGCGCCTCGGCCGGCACTGGCTTGGCGGCTTCAGGCGAATCTGCTGGTTTCGCGGCTTCGTCGGCGGGCGCTGGCTTGGCGGCTTCGTCAGGAGCCTGCGCGAGGGCTGGGATCGACGTGAGAATCGGCGCTAGCATGACGAGCGTCGCCACGAGAACAGATTTCAGTGCAGCGGTCAGTGCAGCAGATCGATGGACGTGTTCCGAGGTAGCCATACTCAGTCTCCGAAGGGCAAGGGGTGCGGCGGATGAGAAACATACGCCAGGCCGGAAAACAGCGAATTCCGGGACTTGGACGCCGGGACTGTAACACCGCCGCGAGGTCATGTCAGGCGCGAACAAGCGCGAGTGTCAAACCCACATCTCGCGGCAGATCTCGCCGTTCAGGCCCACCACGATGGCTTGGATGGGCACCTTGCGTGTGGCGCGCGACACGGCCTCTTGGGCCAGCCTGAGCAGTCCTCCGCAGCAGGGCACCTCCATGATCATCACCGAGATGGTGCTCACCTGCGCCTCGTCGACGAGGGCGGTGAGTTTGTCCCGGTAGATTTCCTGGACCTGGTCCAGCTTGGGGCAGGCAATCGCGAGTTTCCTGCCGGGCAGCCACTTTTGGTTGAAATCCGGCATGGCGAAGGCCACGCAGTCAGCCGCCAGCAGCAAATCCGCACCCTGAAAAACCGGATTCATGGGCGAGATGAGGTGCAACTGCACTGGCCACTGGGCGAGTTGGCTGGTGAGGCCGTCCCGGGCGGGCGTGGCGGCCGGGACGCGAACGAAGGAGCGCGGCGCGGAGCCAGGACAACCCTGGTGCGCGATCTGCTCGCGATACTCGGGCACGGCGTGGCCGAGATCCCTGAGATGGGCCAGCGCCTGATTGAGATAGGTGGTCTGACCGTGCTCGTGCAGGTGCTTGAGGTGGGCGCGCAGCGTGGCGACACCTTCGGGGATGATGCCGTCCAGGGTGGTCCGTTCATCATAGGCGGCGGCTTCCCGTCGCTCGACGGTGATGGCGCCCTGCGGGCACTCGCCCACGCATGCCCCCAGCCCGTCGCAGGTGATTTCGCTGACCAGCCGTGCCTTGCCGTCGATTATCTGCAGCGCGCCCTCGGGGCAGCCCTCGCAACAGATGGCGCACCCGTCGCATTTGCTCTCGTCGATCCGAATGATCTGGCGCTCCATCAAGTCCTCCGACTGAAACTAGATATAGGACATAAGCAGTCCGCTTTCCATGTCCGAAATACTTTTCAACACAGAGGACGATGCGGATGAGGGAGCGCCCGTTGGCGGCGCGGACGGAACCTCGTTCGTGGTTCCCTTCGTTCCCGGCCAGGCTCATAATGATCACGCAAGCTGTACAAGAACCAGGGAGCTGTCAAACCCTGACGGGGCTCCGGTGCGCGTCTCGGGGAAAACAACGAGAGGAATCAACATGGCGAAGCAAGGCGGGATCGTTCTCGGCTGGATCTTGGTGACAAGCATGCTCCTGCTCGGGTGTTCCAGCGGAACATCGGGGGAAGGCGGGGCAGGCGGCGTCTCAGTCGGAGGCGGTGCGGGCGGTGTTTCAGGAGGCGGCGGGGCGGGTCAAACCGGGGGCGCGACAGCAAGCGGGGGCGCGACCGCAATCGGGGGCGCGGCCACTACCGGCGGTTGCGACATTTTTCCCGCCGACAACCCCTGGAATCTGGACATCTCGGGCTACCCGCTGCACGCGAGCAGCGCGACCTACATCGCCAACATGTCCCCGACCACGGCCTTTCATCCCGACTGGGGCACCGTGGCCGAGGCGTACGGTTTTCCCTTCTCGTCGGGCACGGGCGCCACGCCCCAACCCATCACCTGGACCGCCAGCTGGGGACCGACCGAGAGCGACAAGCTCCCCTGCCCGAGCGGAAGCAATCAGTTCTGCTATCCAATTCCCCTCACCGCGCCCATCGAGGGCGGGCCGAAAGCATCGACCGGCAGCGACCGCCACGTGCTCTACATCGACACGGCCGGCGCGCCTGGCAACTGCACGCTCTACGAACTTTACAATGCCCAAAATCCCACCGGCAGCTCGGGCTGGACAGCGGCCAACGGCGCCATCTTCCATCTTGGTTCCAACACCCTTCGGCCCGAAGGCTGGACTTCCGCCGACGCGGCCGGCTTGCCTATCTTCCCTGGGCTGGTCCGCTTCGACGAGGTCATGGCCGGCGAGATCCGCCACGCCATTCGATTCACCGTGAGCAGTTCGTACCAGGGCTACATTCATCCCGCGACCCACGCTGCAGGCAGCTCCACCGCCACGCTGCCGCCCATGGGATTGCGCCTGCGGCTCAAGGCCAGCTTCGATACCAGCGCGATGTCCGGACCGACCTTGGTCATCGCAAAGGCCATGAAGAAGTACGGCCTCATCCTGGCCGACAATGGCAGCAACTGGTACATCTCCGGCGAATCGCACCAAGGCTGGGCGGCCTACATGGACGATCTCTTGACCGGGCTGCGCGGTGTCCACGGCAGCGACTTTGAAGTCGTCGACACGGGACCGATCCTGACCGACTGAAAGCCGCGCGACGTTGAAGTCCGCGCCGATGGTATGTTCGGACCATGGGTTTGCGTTCCACGATCGGCGCCTTCCTCGCGCTTGTTGCCGTCGCTGACGTGCATTCGATCGCGGCGGCGGCTGGCGTTGATGCCGCCGCGGCCCCTACGGCAAGGGCAGAAACCAAGGCACCTGCCGCGCTGGCCGAGGGCATCGAACGGCTGGTGGCCGATGCGCTCGCGCAGGGAAAGCTGCCTGGGTGCGTGGTCGCGATTGGGCGAGGAAGTGGCATCGTGGTCCAGAAGGCATTCGGGTCGCGTGCGCTTCTGCCCGACAAGGAAGCGATGACTTTGGACACTATCTTCGACGTGGCGTCGCTGACCAAACCCATCGCGACCGCGACCGCGCTCATGGTGCTCGCCGAGCGGGGCAAGGTCGACCTCGACGAGCGGGCCGTGCGCTATCTTCCCGAGTTCCGCACTCACGGCAAGGACGCCATCACCCTTCGGCAGCTCCTCACCCACGTTTCGGGTTTGCCCGCTGAGACACCGCTCGCCGATTTCGAGCGCGGTCGCGCCGGGGCCATGAAGCACATTTTGGGGCTTTCACTCAAGGCGCCGCCGGGGACGAAATTTATCTATTCCGACGTCGGCTTTCTTGTGCTCGAAGAGGTGATCCGACGCGTGACGGGCGGCGATCTGGCGGCGTTCGCGGACGCCGCAATCTTTCGACCCCTGGGCATGGACGAAACCGGTTTTCTTCCGCCGGCGGATTTCCGCTCGCGCATCGCCCCGACCGAAAAGCGCAACGACGCTTGGATGCGCGGCGAGGTTCACGACCCGCGCGCCCATCGTCTGGGCGGCGTCGCTGGCCACGCGGGACTGTTCTCGAGCGCGAAAGATCTCGCTCGCTTTGCCCGTATGGTGCTGGGAGACGGAGCGCTCGACGGCGTGCGCGTGCTTGCGGCCGAGACCGTGCGGAAAATGCTGGCGCCGCACGACGTGCCGGGTGGCATTCGCGCCCTGGGCTGGGACATGCAGAGCACCTACTCGACCAATCGCGGAACCGCGCTCTCGCGTCGGGCGATCGGGCACGGCGGCTACACCGGCACCTCGCTGTGGATCGATCCTGAACAAGACTTGTTCGTGATTTTTCTGAGCAATCGCGTTCACCCCGACGGCAAGGGATCGATCAACGCCCTCGCGGGTGCGATTGCGACGTTGGCGGGGTCCGCGCTGGTGCCGGCCAAAGTGTCCGCCCCGGCGCCGTCGCTTGCGCTCGGCATCGACGTGCTTGCGGCCGAGAACTTCGCTCGCTTGCGCGGACTGCGCTTTGCGCTTCTGACCAACGATGGCGCCCGCTCGCGCGACGGCGCGCGCACAACCGACGTGCTGGCCAGCCGCCGCGATCTTGCTCTCGTCTCCCTGCTCAGCCCCGAGCACGGCCTGTCGGCCAGTCGAGACGAGCGCATCGAAGATGGCGTCGACGCGAAAACCAAGCTTCCCATCGGCAGCCTGTATGGTGGGGCGCTGGCACCGCGCACTTCGCGTTCCACGGGGCTGCGGCCGGTGATCTTGCCGCCCGCCATCGACGCGGTTGTCGTGGATCTTCCCGACGTGGGCGCGCGTTTCTTCACCTACGCATCGACCTTGCACGCGACCATGCGGGCCGCCGCCGAGCGCGGCCTGCGGGTCATCGTCCTCGATCGGCCCAATCCCATCGACGGCGTCGACGTGGCTGGCCCCATGCTCAAGGTCAGCGAGATGTCGGCGGTGAACCACCACCCGCTGCCGGTTCGCCACGGAATGACCCTGGGCGAGCTTGCCGAAATGATGAACGCCGACGAGCATCTCGGACTCAGGCTCGATGTCGTGCGCATGGCTGGCTACGACCGCCGGGCGTACTTCGACGAGACCGGGCTTGCCTGGTGGCCACCGTCGCCCAACCTGCGCACCGCCTTGCAGACCGTGCTCTATGTTGGCGTCGCGCTTCTGGAGGCGACCAATGTTTCGGTCGGGCGTGGTACAGAAACGCCCTTCGAGGTCGTCGGCGCCCCATGGATCGATGGTCGCGCATTGGCCGCTGAACTTGCCCAGGCCGGGCTCGCCGGCGTCTCATTCGAGGCAACCAGCTTCACCCCCTCGGAGAACCGATACAAGGGCGTGCTCTGCCAAGGTGTTCGTTTGCGCGTCGCGAACCGTGCCGTTTTCGAACCCGTGCGCACCGGCCTGGCCATGGCACTGGCCCTGCGCAAGCTGCATGGCAAGGACTGGGAGGGTGCGCGCCTGCGCCGCATGGTGGGCGACCCCGTGGTCGCGCAGGCGATCCTTGACCGCCGCCCGCTTGCCGAGGTCGAGGCCCTCTACAAAGACGACCTGGACGCCTTCCGCGCCAAGCGCGCGAAGTACCTGCTGTACCCGCCGTAGGTTGCGAGAACTTTGCTGGCGGTCATGGCCGCGTCTGCCCGGCACGCTAGACTTTTGCGAACCCATGCCGTCGTCGTCGTCCAGATCCGATCCGCCGCTCTCGCTCGCGGTTCTTTCTGGGGTCACCGAGGTGCCAGCCGCGGCCTGGGACGCGCTGGTCGACGACAACGATCCCTTTCTCGAACATGCCTTTCTCGCCGCGTTGGAGCGCTCGGGCAGCGTGGGGCCGGGGACTGGGTGGGAGCCCCGCATTCTCGTTGCCCGGCAAGGTGAGGAACTAGTGGGTGCGGTGCCGCTTTACCTCAAAGACGACAGCATGGGCGAGTTCATCTGGGACTTTGCCTGGGCACACGGATCGCACAGCGCCGGCATCCCGTACTATCCCAAACTGGTCGCCGCCATTCCCTTCACCCCCGCGTCGAGTCACCGGCTGATGGTGCATCCTACGGCGAATCGCGCGCACGTCGCACGCGTGCTGGCCAGAGGCTTGCGCCACGTCGCGGACGAAACCGAGGCATCCTCGATTCACGTGCTCTTCTGCCGGGAAGAAGAATTGGCGGAGCTGGCACCCGAGGGTTTCGTTGCCCGCGCGAGCTACCAATTCCACTGGACGAATCGGCCAAGTCCCAACCCGTCTTTCGACTCTTTCGACGACTACCTGGGCGAATTTCGTTCGCGCATGCGCAAGCAAATCCGCCACGAACGCGCCGTCGTCGACGACTACGGCCTGCGCATCGTGACCCTGTCCGGCAACGAGCTCGACGATCGGGCTTGGCACGCGCTCGATCGCTTCTATCGCTCCACGGTCGATCATTATGGCAACATGGCAGCGCTGCCCCCGGCGTTCTTCGCGGAGATCCGCCGCACCCACGCCGACCGGCTTCTGGCCGTGCTCGCCTACCATGGCGACGAACCCATCGCCGCCACCATCAACTTCGCGCGCGGCAGTCGCGTGTGCGGCCGCTACTGGGGCAGCGCGCGGCACTTGCCCATGCTGCACTTCGAGCTGTGCTTCTACCGTCTCATCGAACACGCCATTGCGAATCGCCTGGGCACGTTCGAAGGCGGCGCGGGTGGCGAACAGAAACTGGCGCGCGGGCTGTTGCCGCGGCGGACCTTCAGCGCCCACTGGATCCGTCATCGTGGACTGGCCAACGCTGTTGCCGACTACATCGCGCGTGAGGCCAGAGCCGTCGAGGCCGAAATGCGCGAAGGTCTCGCTCATTCGCCCTTCGCTCGCGCGCGACCGTCGGTATAATGACGGCCGGTGACGAGATGAGCATGAACACGTTGGAACGCAGGGATTTTCTAAAACTGGGAGGCGCTGGCCTCGCGGCCTCGGCGCTGTCCGTTGGTTGTGCCACGGTCGCGGCCGAGCGAAAGCTCCCAGTGGCCCAAGCGGCCGCGCCCCAGCCGGTCGCGAAACCCGTGGGTCCTCCTCGCCGGCGCTTGGGCCGAACAGGCATCGAGGTTCCCGTGGTCAGCATGGGCGTGATGAACGCCGACAACCCCAACTTGGTTCGTGCTGCGCTCGACGGCGGCGTGGTCCTGCTCGACACGGCCCACGGGTACCAGGACGGCCGCAACGAGGAGATGCTGGGCACCATCCTGCCTGGCCGCAAGCGCGACTCGTTCGTGCTTTGCACCAAGGTCTTTCTCAGCACCCTCGATCGCAAGACCGGCCTTTTTGCCCCCGATACGCGCGGCGAGGAAATCGAGGAGAAGCTCGGTATCAGCCTCAAGCGCCTGGGTTTGGACCACGTGGACATTCTGCACCTGCACGCGCAAAGCCAGCGCGAGAGCGTGCTCTTGGATCCGGTCCTAAAAGGCTTGGAAAGGGTCAAGAAGGCGGGCATGACCCGTTTCGTCGGGGTTTCCACGCACAAGAATGAACCCGAGGTCATTCGGGCCGCCGTGGAGGCGAAGAGTTACGACGTGGTGCTCACCTCATACAACTTTCGCCAGGACCATCACTTGGAAGTGCAAAAGGCCATTGGCGAGGCCGCGACCGCGGGCCTGGGGGTGGTGGCGATGAAGACCCAGGCGGGCGTCTTCTGGGACAAGGAAAAGGCGAACCCCATCGACATGAAGGCCGCCCTCAAGTGGGCCTTGCGCGACCCCAACGTGCATACCTCGATTCCTGGCTTCACGACCCTCGAACAGCTCAATGCCGATCTGGAGGTGCTTCGCGATCCCGTGCTCACGCCCGAGGACCAGCTCAGCTTGGTCGAGCCGCGCAAGGTGGCCGGCCTCTACTGCCAAGGTTGCGAGCAGTGTCTTTCCCCGTGTGTGCAGCACCTGCCCATCCCCGACCTCATGCGCAGCTACATGTACCGCCACGCCTACCGCAATAGCGAAGCCGCGCAGGCGCTCCTGCTCGCGCTCGACCTTCCACCGTCGCCCTGCACGGACTGCCGAACTTGCCCAGTGGTCTGCGCCAAGGGCTTCGACGTAGCCGAACGCATCCGCGACGTAGTTGGGCTGCGCAACGTGCCGCGGGAATTGATTGAATTCATCGTCTAATGACACTTGCGCTGCCCATGGTGCTGCTCATGGCGTCTTCCCAGGCGGCCACCGTGTCTGCGCCCGCGCCCGCGCCGCAGGGAAATCGTGCTCCGGCTCCTTCACCGGTCATCTCGAAGTGGTTTCCGCAAGTGGAGGGCTGGAAGTTCTCCGCCGCACCGACTCAATACACGCCCGACAACCTTTTCGAATACGTCGACGGCGGGGCCGATGCCTTTCTGCAATTCGACTTCGAAGAGCTCCTGACAGCCAGCTACGTGAATGCCCAGAAGGTGGAAGTCACCGTCGATCTTTACCGTCACCGCAACGCCGCGCGCGCCTTTGGCATGTACACCCAGGAGCGCCCCGCGGGAAGCACGCCAGTGCCAGTCGGCATCGAAGGGATCGCCGGGCCAGACCACCTGGAGTTTGTCGTGGGTTCCGTCTACGCGAAATTGGCGCAGGCAGGCGGCAAGGACACCTCCTTTCTACGCACGTTCGCCGAGAAGATAGCCGCAAGAATCTCCGGTACGCGCGAGTCCCCAGCGGTTCTCAAATGCTTTCCGGACAAGGGCAAACGGCCGCGGGCAGAAAAGCTGATCGCCCGTGACTTCTTGGGACACGCATTTCTGCACGATGCAGCCGCGGTTCCCTACCAGAATGGCGGCCCGCAATTTCGTCTGTTTGTCATCGAGGGCAAGGACGAAAGCGATGTGCGCACCATGGTCCAGCGCTACAGTGCCCTCGCCAAGTCCGCGACCGGTCCAATCGGGAAGACCGGCGGTGCGACGCTGAAGGATCCTCTCAACGGCGAGGTGCTGTTGAGGTGGGATGGCCGCTGGTTGTGGGGGGCGGTCGACCAGCCGGCCCCGCAGGGGAAGACGCTGGAGACGTTACCGGCGCTGCTCGATGAACTCGGTCGGAACCTTCAGGCCGGGCGCCAATAGGTGTGACCGCAGCAACATGTCCCTGCGCGCCATGGGGGCTTTCCACGCGAGAGCCCACCGGTTTTCGCCGAATTCCGTAGTCGTCCGGTATGGGATGCTTGCTATACTCACGCCCATTGCGGGACAAAGTGTTCCGCAAGTCGATCCCGAGTCCTTGTTTCCAGAAGTGAGAGGACTATTCCAATGACGTACATCAGCCGTCCGAGCCGCAATGGCAAGAGCGCAGTCAAGGGACATTTCGCACTGGTTTGGGTGGGGGCAATTGCTTTGCTGGTGGGATTGGGCTGCACGAACGCCCAAATCGTCGGTGGATCGGGTGGTGCTGGAAACAAGGGTGGCGCCGGCGGCGGCAACACCGGTTCCCAGAATGGAGGCTCGGGCGGTGGCGTGAGTTTCTCGTTGCCTCCGGTTGCCGACGCTAGCCCGGATCGTCCGGGTGGTGGACAATGCGGCGATGGCATTATCGAACGGATCGAGCAATGCGATGACGGCAATACCGTCGGCGGCGACGGATGCAGCGCGAGTTGCCAAATCGAGGCAAACTACGAATGCCCCACGGCGGGGCAGCCGTGCAAGAACCTCGCGGTCTGCGGCAACGGCATCTTGACTTCGGACGAGACCTGCGATGACGGCAACACGGTGGACGGCGACGGTTGTTCCAAAGACTGCCAGGCTATTGAATCGGGCTGGATCTGTCCGGTCCCCGGAAAGAAGTGCATTCCCCTTTGCGGCGACAGTCAGATCATCTCGCCCGAAAACTGCGACGACGGCAACAGCGCCAGCGGCGACGGGTGCTCCAGCACTTGCCAGACCGAGCCTGGATACGACTGTCCCAAAGCGGGCCAAGCATGCGTCAAGTCCATTTGTGGCAACGGCAAGACGGAAAAAGGCGAGCAATGCGACTGTGGCACCGACGCGACCAAGTTGCCATCCGGCTGCAAAGCCGTGAACGGCCTGTTTTACGGTGATCCCAAGAATCCAGGTTGCTCCAAGACCTGCACCAAGGAGCCGAACTGCCTGGACAGTTCCGGCAAGACCCAGGCCTGCGCGGCAACCTGCGGTGACGGCAACCTCGATCCCAGCGAGCAATGCGACGATGGCAATCAAGCCAACGGCGACGGATGTTCGAGCACGTGCCAGATCGAAGGCGGTTTCACCTGCACGACCTCGACCTCCCAGGACTCCTCGACTTGCCAGTCGGGCTCGGGTCAATGTCTCGAACTGCCCATCATCTATCGCGACTTCCAGCCCGAGAATGTCACTCCCGGCGGCCATCCGGACTTCTTCTTCTTGGGCACCAAGATGGGCGGCTCAAAATCCTCGACCACGATTTGCGTTCCCAACTCAGGCGGGCCTTCCAAGGGCAATGACTCGACCACGCGCTGCTGGGGTATTATGGCTAGCAGCCTGCTCAATGGAAAACCGCAACCTGGCGCGACGACAACCTGCGCTTGCCAGTTCAGCGACTGGAGCATAGGCAACACGAGCCACATTCCCACCACCTATACCCAGGCAGGTAACGATAGTCCTCTTTCCGACGGAAACGGGGGCTACCTCGGTGGCAATGTCGGTACCCCAGTCAGCGTGACTGGCAATGCCGGCGTCTCTTCCGGCACACTGACTGGCTACACGGCGAGCAGTCCAGGTGGCCCTGTCTGGAAAGGGACAACTCCCGCATACAAGAACGCTGCCAGTTTCAATCAATGGTTCAACGACGACACTACTGTGAACAAGACCTTCACCGGCGTTCTCGAAATGACCGCCATCGGCACGAACATTTACCAATATGCCAGCCAGTCTCACCTCGCGCAGGGTGGTTTCTTCCCCCTCGATACCCTGAATCTCACCCAAGTGACGATGTGCAACCTGTGGCCCTACTGGAACCATGGCAATGGAAATCCCATCTGGGCCACTTGCGCGGGCGACCAATACCTGTTCCCGCCCCGCGTGATCCAGTCGGATTGCCCGAACCAGATCCCGCTCACCAACGGTTGCTGGGTCGCGGCGGTTCCAGGCGTGAAGCATGATTCCTACTTCACCGATGAGGCGCGCTACTACTTCGTGTACGACGGAGCCGCAGGCATCAGCCTGAGCTTCTACGGCGACGACGACCTCTACGTCTTCATCAACGGCGTCCTGGTCCTCGACTTGGGCGGCGTTCACCAACAGCTTCCCGGTAAGGTCACCGTCACTGGTAGTCCGGGCGACGCAACCTACACCGAAGGCGGGTGTCTCGATGCGACCGGAAACATCACAGGGAACGCCGCCGGTTCGATCGCTTGCTCGCCGACCAACGTGACTCCCCCAATCCCCGCCGCAACGCCTGCCGATTTCCAAAACGGGACCACCAAGCTTGGACTCGTGACGGGCAAGATCTACGAGATCGCCATTTTCGGCGCCGACCGGCACCCGCCCGAGTCGAACTACCAGCTCACGCTCAATGGTTTCACCACCCAGAAGTCAGCTTGCACGCCCCACTGTGGCGATGGCATCGCCACCAATGGCGAACAGTGCGACTGTGGCGACGGAACACTAGCCAACACCCCCAATGGCTGCACAGCGCAGAACAACGACACCCTTTATGGCGGTTGCAAGAAGGACTGTACCTACGGCCCGTTCTGCGGCGACGGCAAAGTTCAAGGTCCGCCAGATGGTCCGGAAGAGTGCGACCTGGGCAAAGACAATGGCAAGAATCTGGGCAAGGATGGGTGCACCATCGGGTGTCTGAAGCCACACTTTTGCGGCGATGGAATCACCGACTCAGGCGAGGCCTGCGACCTTGGCACGCGCAATGGAGTCAAGTTGGACAGCTCCTTGCAGCAATCGGACAGCACGGACGCCATTGTCTACTGCAATACCGACTGCACGATTCCCGACGGCATCGTCTACTAGGGCAAGTATGTGACGTCGGCGTAGAGTTCGCTGACTCGGTCGGTGTGCGCGCTGGTCGTGCTGCGCGTGACGAAGAGTTGCAGGTTTAGGCGTTGCCTGTCTCAAGCAGCTGGTGGGATCTGGAGCCGCGGCTGGGCTGTCAAGGTGCAGGTGCTGCCCACATCGTGCTCGATGGTTAGGGCTTGCCATGAACTGAACACCAGCTTTGGGGTGTAGAGAATCGCAACGCTCTCGCTCATGGCGACGTGGAAAAATGCGACGGCAAGTCTAAGTGATTGAAATGACAGCGCACGCGTGTTGAAAAATGCGAATACGACAGGGCGATCCAGTCGACTGGTGTTGAAAATTGCGGCGCCCAGGCTGTGAAGCGCCATGAGTCATTTCGATCGAGGTTCCACGCGGATCCCGTGAATTCCGGCATGCGAGCGTCGCGGACCACCCTGGCACGGACTTGGCGCCACTCTTGCGATGGGCTTGGTGACAAGTGCAATTCCCACACTGTCTCCGAACCCAATCCTCAAGGTGAAACCTATGGTCGCTCTCTTTGTCGTCGCAATCCTGCTTTGTGCTCTGACGGCCGACTATGTCGTTCAGCGCTTGGCTCTGCGCGCGCCTTCCTACGCGCTTGGGGACATTTTCCTGGATGCAAGCCATCTGTGGATACGGCCCGAGCCCTCGGGGCTGGCGCGCATTGGTGCCGGGGACGTCGTCGGTGTTCTACTTGGTCGTCCCTGGCGCATCGAATGGGCGCCCGCGGGCCCGGTCAAGCGCGGCACGCCCTTGGCGGTGCTGCATGGCCTGGGTCGCAGCCTGACCTTGAGATCGCCCGTTGATGGTGAGGTGGTGGAGCAAAACACCAGCGTTGGAGCTGCTGTCGCGAGTGCCTCGCAAGTCTTTGACGCCGGTTGGTTGGTGCGCTTGCGGCCCGTGGAATTGGCGCCTCGTCTGGCAGCCATGAAGACCGGGGCGAAGTTGCGGGATTGGTCGCGACAGGAAATGGATCGGCTGCGCGCGTTCGTGCTGTCGCGCCTGCCCGTCGCCGCCGTCGGGGCCACGGCCGCGGATGGCGGTCCGTTGGTCGCTGACCTTGCGTCGCGGCTCGACGACGATGCTTGGAGCGAAGCCGTGCGCCTGATGCTCGGCACGGAGATTCAGGTGCAAGACGAGGCGTACGACTTGCGGAGTGCCTCCGTCGGAGGTCGGACATGAAGGCCGGACTGCTCATTGACACCACCAAGTGCATCGGTTGCGGCGGCTGCACGTTGGCTTGCAAGGAAGCCAACGATCTGCCCAAGGACGATGGCCAATCCCTGTCCGCGACAACGTGGACCATCGTCGAAAAGCGGGAAGGGGTTCACGTCCGGCGCATGTGCATGCACTGCGAGGATCCCGCTTGCGCCTCGGTCTGCCCCGTCGCGGCCCTGCGCAAGACCGCGGAGGGCGCCGTGACCTACGACGAAACCAAGTGCATCGGTTGCCGCTATTGCATGATGGGTTGTCCGTTCGGCATTCCGCGATATGAATGGTCGAAAGCGGTCCCGCGCGTGCGCAAGTGCATCCTGTGCTATGAGGCCGCAACCCGGCACGGCAAGCCCACGGCGTGCGCCTCGGTCTGCCCCACGGGCGCCACCAAGTTCGGCGAGCGCGCGGCCCTGGTCGGCGAAGCCGAGGAGCGCATCCGCAACCAGCCTGGCCGCTATACGAATCACGTGTTCGGGATCGAGGAGGCGGGCGGCACCTCGGTGTTGTTTCTCGCGGCCATGGACTTCGCGCGGCTGGGCTTTCGCACGGGTCTGCGCAAAGAGCGCTATCCGCAGCTCACCTGGAACGTGCTTTCGCGCTTGCCCAACGTGGTCAGCGTAGCGGGCGCCGGCATGGCCGGCGTGTGGTGGCTGATGAACCGGCGCGAAGCGGTGGCGCTGGAAGAGAATTCCCCGCACGGCCAACACGCGAACAAGGAGAACCCATGAAAGCGCGGGCTGGTGCCGAGCGGGCGCCGCTCATCACCTTCTGGCGCGCGGTGTTCGTGGCCATCATGGCGCTCGGCGCGTATGCAACCTACGTGCGCTTCGCGAGCGGTCTTGGGACCTCGACGCATCTTTCGGACGCCTTTCCGTGGGGCCTGTGGATTGGCTTCGATGTTCTGGTCGGGGTGGGGTTGGCCGCCGGCGGATTCGTGATCTCCGCGGTGGTGCACGTGTTCGGCATCAAGCGCTGCGAGGGCATGGCCCGCCCGGCGGTGCTTACCGCCTTCATGGGCTACTTGCTGGTTTCCGTCGCACTGACCCTCGACGTTGGGCAGCCCTGGCGCATGTGGCATCCGCTGGTGATGTGGAACCCGCACTCGGTGATGTTCGAGGTCGCCTGGTGCGTGATGCTTTACACAGGCGTGCTGTCCATCGAGTTCTCACCCATGCTCTTCGAGCGCCTGGGCTGGCAGCGCCCGCTGCGTCTGGTGCGCGCGCTGTACACCCCCTTCGTCATCCTCGGCGTGTTGCTATCGATGATGCACCAGTCGTCGCTGGGCACCGTGTTTCTGATCATGCCCGACAAGCTGCACGGCCTGTGGTACACGCCGTGGCTGCCGGTGTTCTTCTTCATCACCGCGGCGTCGGCGGGCCTGGCCATGACCATCGTCGAGTCGCACCTGTCGGCGCGCGCCTTCGGCGAGCACCTGGACGATCGCGTTCTGCAAGGGGCCGCGCGGGTCATCGTGGTGCTGCTTGGCGTGTACGGCCTGTGGAAGTTGGAAGATCTCTTTGGCCGCGGCAACCTGCCGCTGGTTTTTCAGTTCTCGCAAGAAAGCGTGATGTTCTGGGGCGAGATGGGCCTGGGCGTGTGCCTGCCCATGCTTCTGTTCGCGATTCCGCGCGTGCGGCGCAGCCGGCACGGATTGTTTCTGGGCGCGCTCCTGACCGTGATGGGCTTTGTCGTGAATCGGCTGAACGTGTCGGTGACCGGCATGCTGGGAGCGAGCGGGGCGAAGTATTTCCCCTCGTGGATGGAATTGGCGGTGACCGCCGCCATGGTGGCCGCGGGCTTTGCCGGCTTCGCCTTCGCGGTCAAGCACCTGAACGTGTTCGGTCACGGCAAGGATCAGCCGCATGCCGTCGAGGAAGTGCCGGAAGCAAGGCCGCGCACCACGACCATCAGCGGTCCCGGCCTCGCCACGCTGTGGGGGCTGATGGCCATCGGCGCCGTACTGATGCTGGTGGCCGGCCGATCGAGCCCAGCCATGGCCCGACCGCAGCCGGTACCGTCTCCTGCGGCAAGTCCCGTGGATTCAAATCTGTCCCTACCCGATGTTTTCGACTTTCCCATCGGCGACGGCAGTCCGGGCCAGGCCAGCTTCAACCACGAAACCCACGTGCAGCGCATCGAGGACAGTGCTCGCGCCTGCGCGACTTGCCACGAGACCTCGTTCTCCCTGCGTCGCCGAGGCCAGGCGCTCGCCGGCCCGGTGACCATGGAGCGCATGAAGAAGGGTGAGCTCTGCGGCGCGTGCCACGACGGCAGCAAGGCTTTTGCCGTCGACGAGTGTACCAGCTGCCACCAGTAAGCCGGCGGCTTCAATCCACCTTCAGGACCACTTTTCCCATCGGTCCGTTGATGTTACACCAAGGTCCCTGCGGCGGGTTCGTCAGTCAACGGCTTGTTGGGCAGCGCGCCGATATCGCTCGGGACAGCGCCGCCTCCCACTTTCTTGCTCTTCGTTTCGCCAACCACCACCTCGTTGCTCCAACCGAACGACCTTGGCGACGGGGAGTAACGATGCTGAGCTTCAAGCCACTCTCAGGCATCAAGCGGCACTCTGCCTCAATCGAATCGGTCGTCCAATATATCGTCGTGCAGGCGGCACCGTCTACCGCGCACGATACATGAAGCGAGACGCCGACACCCTGCTGCCGCCCGGCCTCGTAGTGCGCGCGAGCGGATTGCAAAGACTCGGGCATCGGACGACGGCGAACGACGACCTCACCGTTGGGACAACGGACAACATCGTTTTCAACTCTCCAGGTAATCGTGGAAGGCCAGCCCTGCTTGGCAAGAAAACGCTGCAGTTGATCTACTGCTGAATCAAATGTCGCTGTCTCATCCATGGCGAATGTCTCGTCTGCCCAACGCCTTGCCGTTAAGCTGCGAGCGGCCGTCCGCGGCCGACCATCCGCTTCAACGGCTTGTTAGCCGGCTCGGTGATCAGTGAGCTACACACCGGGATAGATCCCCTTCAATCGTCGCCGCTTCCACCGAGGTTCTCGCGCTGCGCCCTCGAGGACCTCGATGGCTGCACGCACGAGCGCTGCCGCCAGAAGACCGTTGGGCACGGAGAGGATAAGTTCACCGGCACGCTCCCCAATGCGCTTCATGTCCTCTTCCCCGAGGGAAGCTGCTCGCAGGGCCAAATCGTCCTCTCCGTAGGTACGGAGTTCGACAGCGAGGAGATCCGGTTTGACAGAAATGAACATGTGGGTTGGTCCGGCTAACGCTTTGCCGTTAAGCTGCGAGCGGCCGTCCGCGGCCGATCGACAGCTTCAACGGCTTGTTAGGCCGCATCGATTTTCTCCTGAACCCTATTCCGAAAAGCTTCCGCGTCCGCTGGTGAGGCAAAGCATCGCAAGGGTACAACATGAACGAGAGCATCTGTCACATAGATATACAGACTGCTCCGCGTGGATCTGACCTTGTCAAAGCCCGCCCAACGGTGGAGCGATTCGTTGAAATCAGTGCGCTCAAGCAACCCGTCATCCCTCACCTCAAGGACGTGTTCACCAAGCAGGCCACGGTGTTTGCCCTGCAGAATCATGAGCCCTGACAGCACGACCTGAAACGCAAACACGAAGCCAAGGAGGAGCGCATCGAAGAGAACGACGAATGGAATCTTGAATGCAAGCGGGCGATGGACGATGTATGGCTCTCGCACAACGAGGCATGCCGCCACAACGCCCGCGAGCAAGAGAAATCCCACAACCACCCGATTGCGAGAATAGCCATACAGCTGCAATCGCAGGAGGTCGATGCGCCGGATCGAGTAGCGAATCGTCGCACTCGAGGGCTTTGAAACATTGGTGGTCATGTCGGCCTAGTCAGGATGGAACGACCGACTCACACCGGGATCGTGGGTTACGCTTGATCCTGG